>Ga0209228_1001047_pt1 | contig 13907 bp, 6 predicted proteins | sample METZYME_3_150m_FD_187547 | JGI IMG/M metagenome (GOLD analysis project Ga0209228, IMG submission 187547) | Marine microbial communities from oxygen minimum zone in mesopelagic equatorial Pacific - METZYME_3_150m (SPAdes) (version 2) | ecosystem: Environmental > Aquatic > Marine > Oceanic | place...
CAATACGTACTTTTCAGGTGGCCCGCCTGAAGTGGGTGCAGACCATGCTAGATGGGCGAGCGGTCCGTCGAAGGAGATCACGAGGTCGATGGGCGGTCCCGGCCGCTTGTCACGGCGGAACAAGCCGATCAGGAACAACCCGAACCCTGTCCCGGACAGGAACCGCACCAGGCCGGCGGCGACCTTGGATCCGAATCCGGTCAGCCCCAGGCCAGCTGCCGCTACCAAACCGGCAGCTGTAGCGAGGACACCTGGGTTGGTAAAGAAGCTGCCGTCATCGTCGGCGCCAGGATCATTCGCGTCCAATGGGTCTGTCAGGTCAGCTACTTCCTTGCCGTCGCTGATCCCGTCTCCGTCGGTGTCCGGGTTGTCAGGGTCGGTTCCAATAGCGGCCTCTTCTCCGTTGGTGAGGTCGTCACCATCAGGGTCCCCTTCGGTTAGGGCAACTTGCGTTTGGTCCTCAGTCGGAGCCGCTGTCGTCGGAGTCGGAGCCGCTGTCGTCGGAGTCGGAGCTGCCGTTGTCGGTGTCGCCGTTGTCGGAGTCGGAGCTGCCGTTGTCGGTGTCGCCGTTGTCGGAGTTGGCGCCGCTGTCGTCGGTGCAGGAGGCGCTGTCGTAGCCGGTGCTGCCGTGGTCGCCGGTGGTGCCGTGGTCGCCGGTGGTGCCGTGGTCGTGGTCGCTGGTGGTGCCGTGGTCGTCGTAGGCGGTGCCGTGGTCGTGGTCGTCGTCGTAGGTGGTGGTGCGGTCGTCGGTGGTGGTAGCACGATCACCTGGCAGTCGGCAACTGTCACAGCTCCGACGTTGGAGGCCTTCGAGGTCCCGTCGTCGTAAGTGGCCAGTATCTGGAAGCTGTGCTGCCCGCTGACCATGTTGTCGATGGTGAACGTACGGTCACCTGGCAGGTGGGTGCTGTGGGTGACCCAGCCTCCGGTAGGTGACTTTGCTGCCAGTGTGAACGACTGCAGTCCCGACGTGGTCCCTGGAGCCCAGTTCAACGTCGCTGACGTACATGACGGTGTAGCTGACAGGCTGACCGTCCCCAGCGGCGGAGTCGTAGTCGTCGTAGGCGGTGCCGTGGTAGTCGGTGGTGGTGCCGTCGTGGTCGGTGGTGGTGCTTCGTCGTCGTCGGTGGTAGCCGACAGGGTCTGGTCGGCGAGGCTGTCAAAGGCGTTGTCCGAGCTGCCGTCGTTGACCGTCACGGTGAGCGTCGTGGTCTGGTCGCCGTCAATGTCGGTGTCGTCGATGCCTGTCACGGTGACGGTCTGGGCGGTATCCCAGTTCGACGCTGTGAACGTCAGAGACGCCGTTGACAAGGTCGCCTCGCCGGTATCACCGGAAGAAACGTCGAACACGACGTCCGACGTCGGTTGGGCGTTGAGGACCACGGTGAACGTGTCCGTTGTTCCGGTCTCGGAAACGGTGGTCGCTCCACCGGATGCAGCGACGGTGAAGCCCGGCGAGTCGTCGTCAGCGGTGGTCACGGCGACGGCCTGGTCACCAAGAGCGTCATATGTGCTGTCAGCGGTCGACGAGTCGTTGACAGTCACGGTGACGTCGGTGGTCTGGTTGCCGTCCGACGCTGAATCATCGATCCCGGTCACGGTCACGGTCTGGGCGGTGGCCCAGTTGACGGTTGTGAACGTGAGAGCCGCAGGTGAGACGGTGGCTTCGCCGGTATCGGCCGACGACAGGGAGAACACGACGTTGCCGGTCGGTTCGGAGTCCAGTACCACGGTGAACGTGTCGGTCGTTCCGGTCTCAGACACCGACGCGGTGGTGCCTGACAGGGTGAAACCGGCGGTGTCGTTGTCAGTGGTGGTCACCGACACCGTCTGGTCAGCCAACGGGTCGAAGTTGTCGTCTGAACTGGAGTCGTTGACTGAAAGTGTGACTGTCGACGTCTGGTCGCCGTCGTCGACGTCGTCGTCGATGCCGGTGACGGTGACGGTCTGGGCGGTGTTCCAGTTGCCAGTGGTGAACGTAAGGGACGCCGTTGACACGGTCGCCTCGCCGGTGTCGTTGCTTGTAGCGCTAATGACGACGTTCGAAGACGGAGCGTCGGTCAACACGACGGTGAACGTGTCGGTCGTTCCGGTCTCAGAGACGCCGGTGGACCCGGCTGACGGGGTCACGGTGAAGCCCGGTGACCCACAGCTCGAGTGCGAGATGTTGAGCTGTTCGCTGGTCAACGTCCGGGTGGTGTTCCGATTCTTGGCCGCGAAGGCCATGTAGACGCTCCACCCTGGCGGGACTACTCCGGTAGCGGAGCTACCCGAACCGTCGTAGTCGACAGTGCTCGCCGACCACACCGACACTCCGGTCTTGGTCCACTTGAAGCTGCCGTCGCCGTCGCGTTGGAACGTGATCGGATCCTGAGAGTTGTACACGTCTTTGTCGAAACCACCGCCCCACCCGAGAGGCTTGAACGCACCCCTTCGTGCCGACGTGCCGCCGTCGTGGTCGATCTGGCTGGTGGTCCACAACAGGTTGTGGTCCGGGATCGTGGAACCTGCGAACTTGTAGTTCGACTTGATGTAGGCACCGAGCCCCAGGCCCGACGCCGCCAGGGCCGAGTCCTGGACGACGTAGTGGCGCACCGACGTGCCGTTGTGTGGGTGGTCCATCTCCCACTTGCCGCCGGCGCACAACGGTGTGGCGAGGACGACCTCTGCGTTGAATCCCTGGAGTTCGGCCCCGTCCACGGGCCCGTCGATGACGTCGAAGCCCGACGGCGGGTTGGCCGTCTCCGCCGGGTTGCCGGTGGCCAGTGCGCCGGCCGACGAGTACTTGGCGACGAAACCGTCGGAGTTTCCTCCTGAACGGATGGTGGAGTCACCCGCGGACGGGTCGAAGTCCATCCAGTCGGCAAAAGAGCCCGACATGTACACGTCTGACCCGCTGGTTGTCAGTCCGTAAGGGAACGTATTCCCGTAGGACGTGAAGTCCTTCTCCCACACCGGGTCGCCGTCCGCTTCGTGTTTCAGGAGGAACGCCTGATGTCTGGATCCTCCAGCGTCGTAAGCGGTGACGATGTTCGTCGCCGAACTGGAATCCAGGTCGGCTGTCCCCCGGTAGTTGCCGGCGGTGTACACGTTGCCGGCCCCGTCCACGGCAACGGCCCAGCCGGCCGGAGTGCCGACCGTACCGGACCCGCCGATGGCGCGCACCCACTCGGTGAGTCCGGAAGAGTTGAGTTTGATGGTGTATGGGTCGTAGTTACTGGAACCGAGGGTGGTGGTGCCGGCCCCGGTGTCCCAGTCGCCGCCCGGGCCTGTCTGGATGCCGGTGGCGTACACGTAGCCGCCTGCAGCGGCCAGGGCGTAGGCCTTGTCGTGGCTGCTGGAACCGAAGTTCTTCGCCCACTGGAGATCCCCCATCGGACTGAACTGCGAGATCCACGAATCGTTGCCGCCGTTGCCGCCGGACGTGCCGCCAATCAGTACCACGCCGGACCCCGGGTTGTAGTCCGACGCCTGGTTGCCCAGGTGCCCGCCGATGTAGATGTCGTTGTTGTCCCGGTCGACCGCTAGCCCGTGGACTGCGTCGGTGCCGGTTCCACCCCACGTCCTGTTCCACTTCACGGTGCCGGCCGAACCGCCAAACTTTGTAAGGAAAGCATCCTGGCCGCCCGCCGACGTCCGATTCGTCGCACTGTTGAGCTTCCAGTCGATATCGGCTGTGTCTTCAAAGACGCCACCTACGTAGATGCTGCCGCTTGGGCCGTAGTCGACCCCTCTTGCTTCGTCGACCCCTGGGCCGCCGAGGGTCAAGCCGCGAGCGACGCCGTTCGGAGGCGTGTGGTCGGTAGGCGACGTGCTGATCCACGCCACGTAGGCGTCGTAGTCACCGTTAGACGTGATGTTCGGCCTGGAGGGGAAGTTCATGGTTCCCTTGAACTTGCCAGCAACAGCCAGATAGTTTTCGTTCGGGTGCAGGGCGCAGTCGAGGATCTGGTCGTCTTCGGTCGCGTCCAGCAGCACATGCCACAACAGGTTCCCGGACGGGCTGTACTTCGAGACCACCGACGATCCACCACCTGTCACCGACAACTGGTTCAACACCGCAGGGTTCGGATCGATGTCTCCCGTCCCCCGGTAGTTGCCGCACGCGTAGACGTTGCCTGCAGAGTCCACCTGGACCTCTCCAACCGAACCGGAGTAGCTGCTGTCGGAATGGATCGCCACGGCCCCGCCGTCAGACGACCATGCGGCCGCCGGAGACGAGGCACCTACGACCGCGCCAGCAGAAGCCAACCCCAGAACGACCAAACGGCGAGCGCGACGCAACATCAGCGCCACTTCTGCGGGGGATCCTCAGGTGACCCACTGTCGTCGCCTGGTGTTGTTTCCACTTCGTCGGAGGGTTTGCCGATGCCGTGTTCGTTTGATGCCCTGAGGCGCCAGGCGTCAACGCCTTCGACTTCCGATGTGGGAACAGCCGCCCTGGTGTTGTCTGCGTCGAGGTCGAGCAGCTCCGCCCAGTTGCCGTCCTTGCGGCCTTCCAGTACGTACTTCTCAGGTGGGCCGCCTGTGGTGGGTGCAGACCATGCCAGGTGGGTGAGTGGCCCGTCGGAGGAGATCACGAAGTCAATGGGTGGTCCTGACCTCTTGTCTGATGGCCCAGCCGCCGACGTTGCCACCTCGTTTGAAGGCTTTGAGGTTCCGTGGCGGTTCGTTGCTGTAGCCCGCCACTGGGTTATGTCGACGTCGCCGGCCGGGTACTTGGCGTGCGTGGTGGTACCCATGTGCTCGTACACCACTAGCCACCGGTCCGTGTCGAAGCCTTCGATGCTGTACCGGTCGAGCTTCTTCGGTCGTTTGGGTTCGACCCAGGTGAACTGGATGTCGTTGTCGCGGGTCAGGGCCCTGAGGTCGCGTGGCGGGGTGGGGTTCTTGCGGCGCCTCCAGAAGGCGATCAGGAGCATGCCCCAGCCGGTTCCGGTGAGGAACTGGGCCAGCCTGGAGCCCAGCCCTGTCAATCCCAGGCCGGCTGCTGCTGCCAGACCGGCAGCGATAGCGAGGACGCCCGGGTTGGTGAAGGGGTTGCCGCCGTTGTCGTCACCACCGCCGGCCCCGGGGTCGTCCGGGTCGAGCGGGTCGGTGCCGTTGGCGACTTCTTGTCCGTCGGTGAGGCCGTCACCGTCGGTGTCGGGGTTGTTCGGGTCGGTGCCCCGCTCCACTTCGTCTTCGTCGGTGAGGCCGTCACGGTCGGTGTCTCCCCCGGTCAGATCGATCACCGTTTGGCCTTCAGTCGTGGGTGGTGAACTATCGGGCCCGGGGTCGTCCGGGTCGAGTGGGTCGGTGCCGTTGGAGATTTCTTGCCCGTCGAGGAGACCGTCACCGTCGGTGTCGGGGTTGCCTGGGTCGGTGCCCCTTCCACCCTCTGCGCCGTCGAGGAGTCCGTCGCCGTCGGTGTCGGGGTTAAGCGGGTCGGTGCCCAGGTTGTTCTCGTCGCCGGTTGTGAGGCCGTCGCTGTCCGGGTCTTCGTCGTCCGGTAGGCCCGGTGTGGTCGTCGTGGGTGCCGGCGGCTCGGTGGTCGTCGGAGCGGCGGTCGTCGGAGGGGTGACCGTCGTCGTGGTCGGCGGTGTCGTGGTGGTCGGGGCGGCGGTCGTGGTCGGTGGGACGGTCGTCGTCGGTGGTGTCGTGGTGGTCGGCGGGACCGTCGTCGTCGGTGGTGTCGTGGTGGTCGGAGGCGGGGGAGGGGGAGCCGTTGTCGTAGTCGTGGTGGTCGGCGGTGTGGTCACCACCACGCAGTCAGCGACCGTTGCCTTCATGATGTCCGACGTCGAAGATTGGCTGTTGTCGGCGTAGATGGCGAGGATCTGGAACTCGTGTTCCCCACCGGCAAGGCCCGGGAGGGTGACTGACCGGTCGCCAGCGGAGAAGGCATCCGGGTGGTTGACCCAGCCGGGGCCGTCTGGTGCATTTGACACCAGGACGAACTCCTGCAACCCGTCGGTGGTGCCCGGTGCCCAGACGAGGGTCACCGACGAGCACGACGGGCTGACCACCAAGTTGATCTCGCCTACCTCCACCTCGGGCTCAGGTGCGATCGTCGTCGTTGTCGTCGTGGTTATGGAGTCGTCGTCGGCGGTAGTGACTTCTGGTGTCAGGTCAGCCACGCCGTCGTAGGCGTCGTCAGAGGATGCGTCGTCGACGGACAAGGTGATCGTCGTGGTCTGGGTGCCGTCGACTTCGACGTCGTTGACGCCGGTGACCGTCACCGACTGGGTGGTGTCCCAGTTGGTGGACGTGAACGTGAGTACCGCCGGGCCCACGGTGGCTTCACCTGTGTCGCCGGACGACACGTTGATGACGACGTCTGAGCTCGGCTGGGTGTTGAGAACCACGGTGAACGTGTCCGTGGTGCCGCCTTCGGTGACCGTCGTGCCGCCATCTGACGCGGCGACGGTGACGCCGGCCGAGTCGTCATCAGCGGTGGTCACGGCGACGGTCTGGTTGCTGAGCGCGTTGTAGGTGCTGTCAGCGGTCGACGAGGGGTCGACGGTGACGTCGGTTGTCTGGTTGCCGTCAGCTGCCGGGTCGTCGATGCCGGTCACGGTGACCGTCTGGTCGGTGTTCCAGTTGCCGGTCGTGAACGTGAGTGCCGCTGGTGAGATGGTTGCCTCGCCGGTGTCGGCTGACGAGATGTCGAACACGACGTCACCTGCCGGCTTGGATGTGAGCTTCACGGTGAACGTGTCGGTCGTTCCGGTTTCAGACACCGACGCGGTGGTGCCTGACAGGGTGAAACCGGCGGTGTCGTCGTCGGTGGTCTTGCCGTTGATCACCTGGTCGGCCAGGGAGTCCCAGGCGTCGTGGGACGCGGCGTCGTTGACGGCAACGGTGACGGTCCAGTTCTGCCTGCCGTCGTCGAGGTCGTCGTCGACGCTGCTGAGGGTGACGGTCTGGGCGGTGTTCCAGTTGCTGGACGTGAACGTGAGTGTCGTGGGCGAAGCGGTCGCTTCGGTGGTGTCGCTGGCTGTCACGTCGAACACGACGTTTCCGGCCGGTGCGGTGTCCAGGACCACCGAGATCGTCCCGGTGTTGCCGCCCTCAGCGAGGCCGATGGTCGCGCACCCGGTGCTGCAGGTGTTGCCGGCGGTGATCGCTGTGGTGAACGACGGTGGCGGGGCTGCGGCGTCAATGGCGCAGTCGGTGGTGAAGCGGGCCACGAAGCCGTCCGACTGGCCGGACGAGGCGACGCTGTTGGTGGCACCCGTCGGGTCGAAGTCCAGGGAGCCGTGGAAGTAGCCCGACATCAGCGGCTTGCCGTTGACGTCGAGATCGAGCCCCCGTCCTTCAGCGTCCGCGTTACCGATGAGGGCCGCTGCGCATGAGAACGAACCGTCCGACGTGTTGTGGCGCACGAGATAGGGGTTGTACTTGTTCCCGCCGTGGTACACCCGCCCGGGGTCCGTGGTGGTGCTACCGCCGCCGGTGAAGTCGGAGATCTGATTGAACTCTCCGACGCTGTAGATGGCGCTACCGCTCACGGCAATGCCCAGGCCCCTGTCCGCCCCACCGGTGCCTCCGAAGACCGACATCCACACGGTGTCGCCCGACGGGGCGAACTTGGCTATGTACGGATCGCCTCCCGCGAAGCTGTTGACCTGGATGGCTGACAGCGACGGGTTGGTCTGCCAGTTGCCACCCGACGCGTTGGCGCCGATCTTGCGGCCGGTCTGGCCGGTGGCGTAGATGTTGTTCGACGCGTCGACGGCGAGGCCGTAGATGTAGTCGGTCGAGTTCGACCCGAACGTGTGGCCCCAGACCAGGTCGCCGGACGAGTCGAACTTCGACAGCATTGCGTTGCGCTTATTGGAGTCGTCGTTGCCCGGTGTGCCGACCAGCACCACGTCGTTGGGGTCCGGGTCGATGTCCATCTGGATCGGGTTGGACCAGCCACCGACGATGACGTTGCCGGAGCCATCCACGACCACGGCCTCGCCGTACGTGTTCTCGGTGCCGCCCCAGGAGCGGGACCACTGGGTGTTGCCGGCGTTGTTGAGCTTGATGAGGAAGGTGTTGTACCAAGTAGAGCCTGGTGCCTGGTGGTAGTTCTCGATGCCGGGGTTGAGGTTCAGGTCGACGGTCTTCTTGAACCTGCCGGTGACGTAGACGTTGTCTGCGGCGTCGATGTCGATGTCGTAGGCGAAGCTGCGGGCACCATCGCCGGGGTTGCCGCCCTTCCTCTTTGGTGCGCGGATCCACTCGCCGGTTCCGTCGGAGGCGAACTTGGCCACGAAGGCCACGTCGTTGTTGTTGCCCATGTCGGTCCAAACAGTGACCGAACCGACCGTCGCCGACGACCGGAAGACCCCGACGGCGAAGACGTTGCCGGCCGAATCCACCTCACACCCCCAGATCGAGGAGTTGGTACTAGCGACCGTCGAGTGCCACTCGTAGTTGCCGTCGGCGTCGAGCTTGACAATCAGCGCCGGCTGCGTCGAGGCCGCCGTGACAGAGACGGTGTTGGTCGGGTCCGGGTCCATGTCGACGGTGCCACGGAAATGACCGCACGCGTAACTGCCCCCGTCAGGAGCGGCGGTGACGTCATGCAGGTTTGAGTAATCGGAGCCGTCCAGGACAACGGAGTACGTGTCGTCGGTCGACGACCAGGAGTTAGCAGGGCCGGCGGTCAGGCCCAGGACGGCGGCGACCATGACAACAGCGGCCAGGGTGCGTGCGGTTCGACTGCGAAGAAACGGGGACATCAGGACATCTCCGTTGCGGTGGGGTGGTCGTTCACGGGACTAACCGTACGAACCGGCGCTGCCGGGGGATCCAGCACGTCTAGGTGTCCGACACCTCCTTGTTTGTGCGGGTCACTTTCCTGCCCGGCGCCCCCGGCGTCCGGTACGACCGCCGACGAAGACCCAGACCAAAGATGACGTTGAGACGACACCACATCGGCGACAGCAAACAAAGCCCGGCGAAGCTCCTCAGCTGAAAGCCCCTCAGCGCCCCAGGTGAACAAAACCCCGCGAAACAACGTCAACGCCAACCACGCCGCACGGTCAGCATCCACCGGATCCCGACCACCCAACACCTCGGCAAGCTCACGGGCCGTACCCGCCGTAGCAGCCGACCCGCCCCGACCCTGCGAAGCAGAAACCAACAACACCTGGCGGTTCGGACCCGGATCAGCCAACGCCACGTCAGCCACCCGACCCGCATACAACGACGGCCACTGCGGGTTGTCAATATCAGCGACACTGCTCGCCGCCTGGAACGCCACAGTCAACTCGTCAGCGATGGCGAAGATGAGGTCGCTCACCGATGGGAAATACGTGTGGACCGTCTGGCGGGTGGTGCCAGCCGCGTCTGCTACCACTGCGAAAGTCAGATCAAAGACCGTGTGCTCCCGGAGCACCGCCCGGGCGCCTGCAAGTATGCGACCAACCGTCGCTTCGCGCTCGACTGAAGCGCGTTCACGACGAGCGGCCCCACGGCCGTCGCTGATGTCGAATCTCTCTGCCCCTGTCATTCCTCAAATTCCCGCCGAAGACAATGTCCAACCAGCAGGCTGACATTACCTACGTCATCTGTCAGACGACAAGTGCAATGTCGGAAGTTTCCGTCTGGTGGCAGGTTTCCCGTCCGCTCACCAACACATGGGATGTCGTCGTTACGGCGTCGGCTGAGGGCTTCTTCGGCCGGCTGTCGACGGTGGTCAGTCGAGCGTGACGATCACGGCACAGTCCTCGGCGGGTTTCCTTCCAAGGAGTCGTCCTAAAGCACCGGCCAACGAGATGACGACATACTGGATTCCGTACTTTCGCCGTATGGCGGTGCGAACTTCCCGGTAGGCGTCACCGTCGACGACCTCGGCCGTGCCAGCCACGGCGGTGGATCCCTCAGTGACGGTCCCACCCATGTTGCTGGCCTGAAGCTCGACGGCGGGGTCGTGGCGGAGCCTGCGGACCTTCCATGAACCCGACCCCGTCGTGAAGCCCACACGGCTGCCACCGAGTTCGACTACCCAGACAGGGACGTGTCGGGGATGACCGTCCGTGGTCCAGGTGGTGAGGCGTACGTATCTCTGGTCGGCGATCGACATGGGTCCTCTAGATCTCTGTGCTCTGTGGAGTCTGTCCGATCGCCTGATCCGAACTAAACATCTCCTTACGGCTTGCGCCGCGAAGCCCGTAACTGTCAACAGAATCGGGACAGGAACACGAGCAGGGAGAAGATGTGAATCACAAGCCGACAACCGTGCTCGATCGACTTGGAGCCCTATGGGGCCTGCTCACAATCAGCGACGATGATTTCAATGCCTACATGCGGTCCTACGACGAGTTGTTCGTCGACTCGCCTGAAAACACCAAGGCAGACCATGACAACGGTGTTCCGCTAAAGGGATATCCGCAGGGCAGCAGTGACGAACTCCAGGAGTTGTACAAGGTCATACATCTACTCTGCACCCTCGGCTCGGTTGAAAAGATGTACATGCCACCTGAGATCGATCCGGAACAATCAGTGCTCCAGAATCAGATCCTGTTCGAGCGGATTGTTGCCAACGATCTCAATTTGGACCAGGGAGACAAAGTGCTCGACCTTGGGTGTGGCTGTGGCGCCATCGCCGAACACATCGCTGAACTCACCGGCGCGACGCCCTACGGCATCAACCTTGACGGATCTCAGATCGAGAAGTCCTGGAAGAACCCGAACCTCTCAAGCTCCAACTTCACCATTGGCGACTTCAACAAACCACTCGAATTCGATGACGGCGCGTTTGACGCCGTCTATGCCATCCAGCCGATGACCTACGTCAGCGACCATGAGTTCACCTTCAAGGAAGTGTTTCGTGTCCTGAGACCAGGAGGAATGTTCGTCATCAATGACGTCGCGGCACTCGACGCCTACGATCGCGAAAACCAACATCAGAAGACTCTGATTCAGCACACCCGCGAACTGTGCGTGTTCGGAGGGTTCTGGTACCACGAATACTGGGAAGACTCGTACAGGAACGCCGGCTTCAATCTGATCTCCTCCCTAGGGCGGCCTGCGGTGGAGATGATAAAAAAAGAGGTAGCACTGTTCGACAAGTACGAGGTGGTCTTCAAGTTTCTCGCCAAGGTCCACCTGATTCCGAAGAAGACCAACGCACTGATGAACCGATTGAATGAAAACAGCCAGTCCTACATCCAAGCCGAGGAAGAGGAACTGTTGACGCTCAACTGGCACTGCGTTGGACAGAAGCCGGAGTGACTCGAGGCCGTTCTGGCAGGCCGCGTGCAGGCCGCGAGACGTCGGGAAACGACGCGAACTGTTGATAAATCAGAAAGGCAGACCAGAGGCGAGACGTGCGTAGGCCCCCAACGTCGTTGGCCGTCGCCGTGATCTTGGCCGTTGCCTTCTCCTGCGGCTCTGACCCGTCCGAGTTGGTGCCCCGATCGGCCGCAAGCACCTCGACGACCGTTGCTTCTACGACTGCTCCTTCGACGACCGTCGCTTCTACGACTGCTCCTTCGACGACCGTCGCTCCTACGACTGCTCCTTCGACGACCGTCGCTTCTACGACTGCTCCTTCCACGACCGTTGCGTCTGGTGCAACGACTGTTGTGCCCGCCGCTGAGATTCCTTCGACCACCCTTGTTGTATTAGAAGCTCCGGCCACCCCGATTGACCTTGAGGCCAACGAACTGCTCCGGGTTGTCTTGGCCGGAGACTCCATTACCGACCAGGTAGCGCCGTACCTCGAATGGATTCTGAGTGAGGCGGCCACCATCGAACATCGACACCTGTGGGGAACGGCGCTCTGCGATTGGTTTGCCGACATCCGAGGCGAAATGGGCCTGGAGTACCTCGAGTCGTGGCAGCCGCACCTCTATATCGTCGACCACGGCGGGAACGGCATCACGCCGTGCATGGCCGACGCTGCCGGCCTTCCGCTAACCGGTGAGGCTTACACGGCCAAGTATTTGGCCGACACCGAGTACGTACTGGAGTTGGCGTCGCGGACCGGGAGCCGTGTGCTCCTGGTGGACCAACCGGTTAGCCGTGGCGATTACCGATCGGGGACCGGCGAGATCTACCGTTCGATGCCCGCCAGACATCCTGGTGGGCTGGTCCGCTTCTTTTCCACCTGGCCGGCGCTGACCCCGGATGGCCAGTTCGTCCAGTCGGCCCCCTGCGAGGTTTTTGAGCCGGGATGTGTCGATGGTCGAGGCGAACTACGAGAGCCGCCGCCCAATGTCCACCTGGAGGCGCTCGGCGCATGGCGCTACGCAGTGGCCATTGTGGATGAGTTGGTTGCCGCGGGCTGGGTGGATGCCGACTTGGTGGACGTCACTGACCGTGTGATGCCCTGAAACCGCTGCTTTAACGGTTTCGCCGTCGAACCAAGGGGCGTGGATGGCGAGGTTGCGTCGAGCAACCTGGTCCGGAACTACGCGGTGGCTCCGTTCTGAATGATGCGTGAAGTCATTTTCGTCATTCTGGCTCTGGTCGTCATCGCCGAACTGATGGCGATCTACTAGGAGTCCCACTTCTTGTCGACGGATAACTGTCGAGCGACGACAGATGAACCTATGGCCGCTACAGCGGCCATAAACATGGGGATCCGGTAGGAACCGGTCACTTCGAATAGATGGCCGGCCCCCACGGGCCCGACTAAACCAGCAGTTCCCCAGGCGGTGAAGACGCGGCCGTAGGCCCGGGAGTAACCGTCCTGACCGAATCTCTGGGTAACAGCGAGAGGGTAGATAGCTATTAGCGCTCCGTAGGTGAAAGCAATCCCGGCTACGGAGACCATCAGGACGACACCATGAGACACCACGGCAGCGATGACGAGCACAACGGCCGATCCGAGTGGCAGTAGGCGTAGCAGACGGTCCGTCGCCGTTCGGTCGGCGACAAGCGCGATCCATAGGCCTCCTGAAGCGCTTGCCAGTCCGGCGGCCACGACAGCGGCGCCACCTGGGCCACCAGCGTCGTCGACGATGGCAGCGGCATGTCCGAGTGCCATCAGACCGGCAAGCACAGCGAGCAGGTAGGCCGTCCAGAGAGGCGCGAGTATGCGCAGATTCGCACTCGAGAGGCGAGCGGGCGATCCATGTACCGGAGAGTCGTTGTTGTTGAGTAGGACAGAGGTGACGATCCCGGTCACAGCTATGGCAAGGGCGAGCCAGCGAAGGCCACTGGTAGCGCCACTTGCAGCGACCTGCTTGTCGAGGACCAGCGCGGTGGATGCGCCACCGAGGGCGTAGGCCGCAGTGACAAGGCCGAGGGCGAATCCGCGACGGTCCGGGTTCGACTCAGAGGCCCGCTGGAGCGAGAAGGCGTAGCCGAGGCCGTTAAACGCACCGAAGACAACGCCGTACCCAAGGACAACGCCAGCAAGGGAGTTGGCTGACGCAGCAAGTAGCAGTCCGATCGCAGCGCCTCCTGAAGCGATCAGGACAACCAGAGGGCCTGGCACTAGCCGGAACAACAGGTGGCTGACTAATACAACGACGGTGAGGCTGGCCAGGGCTACGGAGTAGGGGGCACCCGCCTCGCCGCGTCCAACGCCGAGATCGGACTCGAAGGACTCGATGAACAGGCTGTACGCGTGGATGCTTCCGAGAACACCGCTCAGGAGCACGCATCCCACAAGCGAGCGGGTCGGCGGTCGCATTGCCCGCGACTTTACGCCGGGTGCCGGTGTCAAATGGCGCTGATGGTGACCTCGGCGCCCATGTGGCTACCGCACCGGCATCGTCATGGGCCATCTGGGGCCCGGCTGACGTCCGGCTAGACATCTGGTTGGGTTCAGTCCGCGGCATTTCACCTGTCACGCTGCCCCTACCATCGACGACCTATGGGATTTCCCTTCCGGGTAGCCGCTCCGACAGGCGGCATCGGCTTGCTGCTCGTCGTCGCAGTATCGGCCTGTGGCGGCGGAGGAGGAGCGGCGCCGCCGG
>Ga0209228_1001052_pt1 | contig 13863 bp, 14 predicted proteins | sample METZYME_3_150m_FD_187547 | JGI IMG/M metagenome (GOLD analysis project Ga0209228, IMG submission 187547) | Marine microbial communities from oxygen minimum zone in mesopelagic equatorial Pacific - METZYME_3_150m (SPAdes) (version 2) | ecosystem: Environmental > Aquatic > Marine > Oceanic...
TCTGTTCCACGGCTCGTCGCTGTTGGAGGACGTGGGGGTTGGGGTAATACAAGATTCGCGACACCGACCAATCAGGAGCCAGTATTGGCCCAGCGGGGTGAGAAAGGCGAAAGAGCAGTTCTCTTCTTAGAATTGAAACTCCTGGCAGATGTGGGATTATTGGCTAAACCTAATGCTGGAAAATCAACTTTAATCTCTATGTGCTCAGCGGCTAAGGCGAAGATAGCTGATTACCCATTCACTACGGTGGAACCAGTATTGGGTGTTGTGAATGTTGGCCAGAATGACTTTGTGATGATGGAAGTCCCTGGTTTGCTCGAAGGTGCTCATGATGGAATCGGCCTAGGACACGAGTTTTTAAGGCATGCTGAGCGCGCGAGGTTGTACGTTCACATGTTGGACGGATTGTCTGACGACCCGGCCAATGACTACCAAATGATTAACCAAGAATTGGAGCAATTCAACCCAGAGATGGCCGAGAAGCCGCAGTTAGTCGTAGTGAATAAACTAGACGTTACCGAAGTCCGGGAAGCTCAAGAAGAGTTGACCGAGCGGTTACAAGAAGTGATTGGTGATAAAGGATCCAGCGTCTATTTCATTTCAGCAGCTACAGGTGAAGGTGTCGATGCGCTTATGGGGAGCATATATGGCGCACTTTCAGCGATGCCAAAGATCGGGGTAGATGAAGAGCCTGTTCCTGAGCCGATGCGCCACAGGCCCCAACGATCGTCTGGTCCAGAGACGGTAAGTCGAGATCGGTATGGTGTGTACGTGGTAGAGTCAGAGATGATGGAACGCCTGACCGCCATGGCCGATACTCGGGATCAAAGGGTGCTCCTGCAACTATGGCGTGAGATGCGAAAGTCCGGCCTGGCCAACCGGCTCATTGATGCTGGTATTGAAGCTGGAGACACGATTAGGTTCGGCAAAGTGGAACTAACATGGTTCTGAGTAGCCGATACCCATGAACCTCGGCATCCTCGGGGGTACCTTCGATCCAGTTCATCTGGGCCATCTGAGTATCGCAGAATCAGCTATAGAACAGGTGTCACTGGATCGAGTTTTGTTCATACCGGCAGGGCATCCCAGGTTTAAGCAGGCAGAACCCGCGGCTTCAGTGCTCGATCGTCTTGAGATGGTGCGTTTGGCAACCACCGACAACCCACGATTCACGGTTTGCGACCTCGAAGCTCACCGCCCTGGCCCCACGTATACCGTTGACACACTGATGCAACTAACCGCGAAGCTGGGGCCAACATCGAACTTATTTTTTATCTTAGGTCTGGATGTTCTAGGGCAGTTAGACAGATGGAAAGACCCTGCGCGAGTGTTGGAACTGTGCCAAATACTAGTTTCGGACCGGCCCGGGGAGCAGCAATTCGACTGGGCAGATTTCTACTGTAGGGTGCCAGAAGCCGAGGGGCGAGTGTTAACCATAAATGCGCCTTTGATTGATGTTAGCGCCACTGAGTTAAGGCGCAAGGCTGCCGCTGGTGAAAATCTAGCAGGAGAAACGCCAAAACCGGTGGCTGAATATATCATTGAACAGAGACTTTATCTGACAACAGAGGAAGGGAGGTCGGTAAGTTGAGTAAAATAGTGAACCGGTTACTGGCTTTGGCGCTGGAACGTGGCGCCATCAAATATGGCGACTTTACCCTCACATCAGGCAAAAAAAGCAGCTATTACTTCGACGGCCGACTTCTGAGCCTGGACCCGGAGGGCGCTCACCTGATATCCCAAGCATTACTTCCTTTGCTGGAACAGGCAGGAGCTAAAGCTGTAGGAGGCACTACGTTGGGAGCAGACCCTATGGTTGCGGCTGTGGCGCTGGCCAGCCACCTGAGCGGACGGTCGATCCCTGCATTCATTGTACGTAAAGAAAGCAAGGCACATGGAACCAAGCAGAATATTGAAGGACCGTTGGAATCGGGCATAAACGTCGCCATCGTAGATGATGTCTGCACTACCGGTGGATCTCTGTTCCATGCTATAGAGGCAGCTGAAGAGGCAGGATGTGCCGTAGTGAAAGTGGTCTCGGTTTTGGACCGGAATGAAGGTGGTTCAGAAGAGATGCGGAGGCGTGGCTACGATTTTTCAACACTGTTGGCAGCTACGGCCGAGGGAAAAATAGAGGTGGTTGGAGATTAGCTTTTGGCCGGCCCAAAGGGCTGAGCCAAGGTTATTATGTCGGCTGAAGCGTTTTCCTGGCCTGAAACCTCTAGCCGCGTGCCCGGGGCAGCATTGGCCGCTTTGACGTAGCCTAGGCCCTTTAATATCCCATCTGAGGGTTCTGGAGCAACGGATGTAACCGTACCAACCGCCTGGCCGTCCTGCGTCAGTTCATCTCCCGAGGAAACAGTTGCGGTTGCATCGAAGCTAAGAGATACCAGATACCGCTTCACTTTTTTGTAGCTATCTAGCCTGGCGATCACTTCTTGGCCTATGTAGCAACCCTTGGTGAAATCCACCGATCCGATGAGTCCGGCTTCCAATGGATTATACGGCTCTCCGAGCTCTGGGCCGTATTCGGGCACGCCATAGTTCACCCGCACTGCGTCCATCGTTTTGACGCCTAGGGGCCTGGCTCCCTTTTCTGTGAGGTACTGCCATAGTCCGGCAGCGTTGTTCAACTCAACGATCAGCCAATATCTAGATAGAGAACCAAGCGGTTGTTCCACAGCGACGGCATCTATCCCGCCCAGATCTATGGATTGGACAGTGAGTGAGTCCTGGGTGAGTTGGTTGGAAGTTAGATCTATAAGTTTGCCGGCGTTGGGACCAATCACTGCCAGCATGGAAGTCTCTGAAGAGATGTCATTGATCACCAGGTCTTCCATGATGGTGTATTTGTCTAGCCACTCGATTACGGGTTGCTGCTGGCCGGGACTTGTCAACAGAATCAAGGAATCACCTTGATTTGTCACACCCAACACATCTACTATTCGGCCGCGGTCTGTGGTCAGAACGGTTACAGTCCCTTCGCCTACATCGAGGTCGATAACCTTGTTAGTAGACATCCGGTTCAGGAGGTCTAGGCTGTCTTCACCGATAGCCTTCAACCTCCCCATGTAGGAGGCGTCGTGGATGCCGACTGAAGTAGTGGCTGCGGCATATTCAGAACTAAAATCCGAATAGAGAGTCGGCAGTTGTTGGCCGTGCCGCTCGATGAATATCGCTGCTCCGGTTTTTAGAGCCATCTGATGCTCCTAGGAGGGACTTAGGTCTTAAATGACCAAACGCCGCTTTTCTAAAAAGCGGCGTTTGGTATCCCATAGCATGGTTGGGTTGGGTTCGGCCTAGATTATACGCTAAATGAGGTGCCACAGCCGCAGGCTTTCTTGGCGTTGGGATTCTCGAAGACGAAGCCCTTGCCGTTCAGACCGTCTGAGAAGTCCAACTCGGTGCCAACGAGGTAGATATAACTTTTCTTGTCGACGACAACTTTTACACCATGTTGCTCAACAACCTTGTCTGTCTCAGAGAAAGCAGTCTCGCCTGTGATTTTTAGGTCGTAGGTCAGTCCGGAGCAACCACCGCCTTTGACTGCTACGTGAATACCAACATTTTCGCTGATCCCGTCTTTCTCGGCGAAATACTTAATCTTGTCAGCGGCTTTTTCGGAGATTGCTACCGTGAGTTCAACGCCATTCTGGGTGATGGGCATATCTTTCTCCCTAGGTGGTTAGCAGTGCTGGCTGGGGTTGAATTCAAGCGAAATCTTCACTGGCTACCCGACTGGATTATTGTATGTCCTAGAGTCTTGCTCAGTCAAGAATTTGAGTCGTCGCGTATCGTGCGATTAGATCAGCGAAATGATTGGCTTTGGCGGCGGTGCGTGCGTCGACTTGGTCTAGCAATCCGGTCAGGGCCTCGGCTGTGTCATGAGTGTTGGTTCGCACCTGAATCAAAGGAATTTCCCGCTTCAACGCTTCGGCTTTGATGTACTCGGTGGGTTCGCCAGGTCCGGTTAAGACAAGGCAGACAGTTTTTTCACACATGCTAGCCATTTGGATGTCAGGGCGCTCCACGCGGGTAATGACAGCTTGGTTACGGTAGCGATCGAAGTAGGTCGGCCCCGCGTCCATGATGTTGCCGCCGATCATGATCCGCTCTACAGGAGAGTTTCTATTCTCAGCGTTCAGCACCCACTGACCGCCTAGATGCTTTGCTAGTTGCTCAACAGTCACCGCCAGCATGCCTCGGCTTTCGGGAAGAACGGTTATTGGCACAGACTGCCCTGTCAGGCCGCGTGCAACTTCGTCACGGCGATGAATGGGGACCGAGTTAATGATTACAGCGGCCAAGTTGGGGCCTGCGGTTGCGATTGATGCCAGGACAGCATCCGAAGCGCCTTGGTAAACCAGGATTACTTTGGAATCGAATGCATAAGGAGCCTGGCCATCGGGGCCTTCTACGACCACCGTTCCGGCTTCCAACTCGAGCCTGGAAATCTCTGCTTTGACTGGGCCAAGTTTGCCGGAATCCGATTTGTTGCCAGGGGTCGGGACTGCTGGACAGCCCAGAGAATTTGACAGATCAGACATGAACACGACATCGGGGTCTGCCGTTCGTCCGTCGGCAAAGGGCTTGTAGTAGGCTACCTTCTTGCCTACGTTATTTGCTGTAACCAACAACGCTGACGCCAAGCTGGTCTTGCCTACTCCAGACTGGTTGCCCACGATTTGAAGGACGGCCACGGAGTCTCCTAAACGATTAACGGAGTCTGATTGCGAGGTAATTCTAGCATAGGCGCTGCTTGCTGGACGTCGCGAATGGTCTAGTCGTTTACGTCCTTGGGGCCAGTGTCCTGAGGGTCGAACTTGTCAGGGAAAGTCGTGGTGTCGTCCCATTTGGCCAGAGTGAAGTCAGACCGGTGCAGGCTGGCGTTGGTGAAGCTTGCACCGCGGACGTCGGTGGCTATCCACATGGAGTCACGAATCATTGCCAGATTGAAATCCGCTCCAGGCATAGTTGCACGGCTTAGATCCGCGCCGTTCATGTTGGAGGAATGGAAGCGGGCGTTTGTCATATCGGAGTTCCTGAGGTCGGCCTCGATCATGTTGGACTGACTGAAGTTGGCCCCGGATATGTCCGCCCCAATAAGGCTGACTCTGTTCATGCGGCAGCTTGTGACAACGGCGTTCTTCAGGATGGCGCCCTTCATGTCAGTCCAGAAAAGGTTCACGTTGACGAGGTTGGCAGAGGTAAGGTCGCAAGACGCCATTCCTGCCTGGCCAAGGTCGCATTCAGCTAGGTTTGCGCCTGAAAGATTAGCGCCCGCAAGATTTGCCCGGGAAAGGCGGGAGTGGCTTAGATTGGCGCCTTTTAAGTTGGCACCACGGATCTTGGTGCCGGCCAGGTTTACGCCGCTTAGATCTGCCCCTTCAAGGTCCAGTTGAGTCTCTGGATTATTCTCGCGCCAGCTATCTAGGGCGTCTGGGCCGCTGGAGGCTAGTTTCACGTGTTCTGGGTTAGCCAAAATACACTCCAGATATAGTTGGTTCACAAAAATACAGCCTGGGACCAACGCCCAGGCTGATTGGATTGACCGATTTCGCGTGTTTCTAGGGGATATTGAAGACCTAGGCGTCTTCTACGTCGAAGATCTTCTCAGCGATGGCCATCTTAAGTTCGTTGACCTTGCCCAAGTCGGGGAAAGCCCCAGCTTCTTTGCGGTCGAAGATCTTGTCCCCGTCTAGATAGACTTCCAGACGCCCTTTGTCCGAGGGAGTCACCTTTATAGCCACATCGCCGGGTGCGTCAGACCGGAAGAACTCATTCGCCATCCACGTGGCGACAGGATAGTAGCCTCAAGATACGCAGTAGACAATCTCAGCTTCGACTTTGCCGTGTTCTGACCCTGCCATTTGGTCCTCCGGAAGTATTGGTGCGTTAGTTGATCACCGCTGTGCCTATGCCGATAGCAGTGCGGTTTCCGTCTTGGTTGTCACAGAAAAGGTCTACCGAGACCTTGGTGCCGCCTTCAATATCTTCGGTCGCACTAACGGCGCCGGTAACGGTGATGGTGTCTCCAGCTTTAACCGGCCTGAGGAATTTCAGGTTGACCGTGCCAGTGTGGCTGAAGGCCTCTGCCCCGAAGAACTTGCGAAGGCATTCAGAGGCATAGGTGATGGACATTCGCCCTGAGGCCAGGGTGTATGTGGTACCGAGCCGTTTTGCGGCCAATTCAGGATTGTTGTGGATGTTATCACGGTCCAAAATCCCGGTGGACTCGAACCCAAGGATCGAGGCTTCTGTGATGGATTTGGTGACTGAAGGGATGTCCTGGCCTGGCTTTATTTCTGTTCTGGATGCCATTTCTTCCCCAATTCGTCAGGTTTCTTCAACTGGTAGGTGCTGAGCTTTTCTAAAAGGCGGCCGTCCTCGTCGGTGGCAGTCGCTTCGATAACTATGTAGGGCTTGTCCCGGCGTAGGTACTTATCGGCGATGCGGCCCTGAACCTTGATTTTCTTACCCACGATAGGTGGATTGAAGAACTCAACCTCATTCCCGGCATTTACTGTTCCAATCGGGTCATCGTAGACCATGGCGAAGGCGGTGGCGTCGTGCTTGACGCCCAGGGTGGGAAATTGGGCGTCTTGGTCGTCCACGGAGGTGCGAAAGGTGGTCACCATCTCTTGGGTGAGTGTGTATTCGTAGGAGCCGAGTTCTTCACCAATCGCGGCTTGGTCGTAGTCAAATAGTTTTAATTCCGTATCCGCCATCCTGTGGCTCCTTGGCGTCTCTTCTGGGCACACTAAGTCTACAATACAAAGAATGACTGAGGGAGTCAACGCGGACGCTTGTGGGTACCGCGTGGCTTGGGTGTCTGCTTTGCCCTATAATAGTGGTAATGACCGCAGGAAGGGCGTGACTGATATGGACTTGAGTTTCGATAGGGGAGACCCGCAGAACCCCAAAGGGCATGCCCTACTCTACTTCCGAGTGGACACAGAACCGGACACGGTTTATGCCACCTACGTTGTTACCCTGCCGGTAAAATCCGATCTGACCAAATACGTACCTCCTTTCTTGGCCTCACATCTGGGTAATATGCCCCTCAGCGATCTCTCTGCTTTTGCGATGCCCCCTGTGCCTGAAGCTCTAAGTTCTTTGTCGGAATTGGAGAAGCTCAGCCAGCTTCGGGAGGATGACCTAGTTTACGGTGGGAGTATGTTCTCTTTTGATCTGGCTAGAATGATGGAGACGGCTACCGAGGCGGTTCAGGTTTACTCCGGCCTTTGCTCTGACGCATTGACCATGAACAGCACCCCTGCCGAAGGCGCGGCCGCGGCCATCGGCGAAGAGCTCAAGGAAACCCTTGGGGCCCAGCCAGCCTTAGAACCAGAGCTTGAGATTGAACCCGAACCGGAACCAGACGAGTCACTGAATGTGAATGAAGTCCTTTTCAGTTTCATGAGCGAGATCGATAAACTGGGCGAGTTATCGAAATTGCTGGGCAGGCTCAGGTTCGCCGTAGACGGCTCGGACCGAGCAGCTGTCGATGAGGTCAGCTCAGAGATCACCGTGCTATCGCGCCATCTGCCCGAGAACTTCAGAGTGAACGACCTGCTAGACGTGGCCAAAGACAACTCGGACAAGAGTTCACAGTTGGCCAAACTATATATAGATCGCTGCTTTCGGCTCTCCGCTGGAGAAAAGTCAGAGGCCGATGAACTGGCGATACAGATCCAGTTGCTGAGGGACCAAGACTAACCGGCACAACTTGAGGTCTGGTCTGGTCACAACCCAGTTTGCCTAGGTTTTATTCTGACGGGAGGAAAATGACCGGTTGGCTTACCTCTCCCGCCTGCGACTGACCAATTTCCGCAACCTGACCCACCTGGACCATGCCCTGCCCCGTGGAGTGACGGTCTACTACGGCCCGAACGCTCAGGGCAAGACTACCTTGCTGGAGGCAGTCTATCTCCTGAGTATTGCCCGGTCCTTCCGAGCTGAAAATGAACGGGAGGTGGTTAGCTTTTCGGCTGCCAATGCGGGGCAACAAGCGCTGGTGGACGGGACTATCGAGAAGGATGGCCAACGTCTAAGGGTCATAGTCGGCTATCAGCCTGCCCAACGCTCTAATTTCGAAGGGAACGGACTGGGCTACAATGTCCGGAAGGAGATTCGAGTCAACCGCCTCAGGCGCACAGCAGGCGAACTGATAGGTCTGGTGAATGCGGTGCTTTTCAGCGCTGAAGATATCGAATTGGTCCTGGGCGCACCCTCAGGCCGGAGACGGTTTCTTGACATCCTCCTTTCCCAGGCAGACACGCTTTATCTGAAAGGTCTGCAGCGGTATAACAGGGTGGTGCAACAACGCAACCATCTGCTGCGCCTCCTTCGAGAAGGCCGAGCAGATGGAGATGAGTTAGCCTTCTGGGATGACGAGTTGGTCCGAGAAGGGGCTTGGATCACGTGGCGGCGTCATGAGACCATGCGGAAACTGACCCCGGCTTGCATACGGCACCACGAGGACCTGAGCGGCCCAGACGAGGACTTGGAAGTTGAATACCGGCCCAATGTGCTCCTGGGGGGCGGCGTGGATGAAGTTGAGGGCAACTTCAGGGAGGCTTTAGCGGCGGCATCCCACCGCGAACGGGTGCGGCCGGTAACGGCGGTGGGGCCACACCGAGACGATTTTATCCTGATGATAGATGGTGCCGACATGGCCATATTCGGGTCTCGAGGTCAAGCGCGTACTCTAGCTTTGACGCTCAGGCTTGCGGAGGCTGAGTTTCTGGCGTCAGAGCGGGGTGAAGGGCCGGTGGTGCTCTTCGACGATGCGCTGTCGGAGATCGATGCGGTCCGCCGTCACCGGCTTCTGGAAAAGTCGATGCGTTATGAGCAAGTCCTGATTACCACGACTGACCTGGAACAGGTTAATGATTTCTTTGGGTCTGGGGCCAACTATCTTCATGTTTCCGGCGGCCAAGTCTGGCCATCAGATGAACACGGAAACGTCGCTGATATCCCGGTGTCCGGCGGAGACCCTCAGGAAGGTGATGCCTTGGCTATCGACGAATCAGCGTGACCGGTGTATACAACATGAAGAGTGGGCCCAAAACAGGTGCATTGAAAGACGTGAATACGGGCGGATGTTGAGCAGCATATGCCGGTGACCAAAGAGATATTGGACGAGATCGCGCTCTCTCAAGCCGAGTATGACTTGATTCTAGAGCGCCTTGACCGGGAACCCAACTCTGTTGAACTAGGCATGTTCGGCGCCCTGTGGAGTGAGCACTGCGGCTACAAGCACTCTAAGCCGTTGTTGCGCTTGTTTAGTCAGAAGTCATCTCGCGTCCTTTCTCAGACTGGCGCGGAGAACGCTGGTGCGGTGGACATTGGCGACGGCTTAGCGGTGGTCTTCAAGGTCGAGTCCCACAACCACCCTTCTGCTGTGGAACCGCTACAAGGCGCGGCCACTGGAGTTGGTGGCATTGTGCGGGACATACTGGCCATGGGGGCCCGCCCCATTGCATTACTCAACTCACTACGCTTTGGCCCTTTGGATGACCCTCAAAATAGACACCTCTTCCATGGCGTAGTCGCAGGCATATCGTGGTATGGGAATTGTATAGGCGTGCCTGATGTAGGCGGTGAGATCTGTTTCGACGATTCCTACTCGCAAAACCCTCTAGTCAATGCCATGTGCGTGGGTTTGGTGAGGACCGATAACATCGCCACGTCAGCGGCTAGAGAGGTCGATAACGTCCTGCTGCTGGTAGGTGCAGGAACCGGGCGAGATGGTATTCACGGAGCGTCTGGGTTGGCTTCAAGGACATTTGAAGAAGAGATAGAGCTCCGGCCTACCGTCCAAGTCGGTAACCCATTCTTGGAGAAGGTCCTTATCGAAGCGTGCCTGGAGGCACTAGATACGGGATTGGTGAACGCGATTCAAGACCTGGGCGCGGCTGGCTTGACCAGCGCGGCCGTGGAGTCAGCTGCTAGCGGCGGCCGGGGCATCCGATTGGATATCTCACAGGTGCACCAGCGTGAACGAGGTATGAGTTCGTATGAAATCATGCTCTCGGAATCCCAGGAGCGCATGCTGTTGGCCGTAAGGCCGGAAAACACGCCTGTGATCAAAGCGATTATGGAAAAATGGGACGTTACCTGCCGTGAGGTAGGCCAAGTCATCGCCGACAAGATGGCTCAGGTGGCGGTCGGATCAGAGTTAGTGGCAGACGTGCCTATCGAACCCTTGTCCGAAGCCCCCCAATATCGTTTGGAAGGCAAACAATCGGAGTTAGATACCAAACGACTTCAGTTGGACTTACATTCAGTCCCGATTCCCCAGGACGGCTCGGAACAGACACTTCTGAAGTTGCTAGCTGCGCCTAACATCGCCAGCAAGAAAGGCGTCTACCAGCAGTTCGACTACCAGGTGCAGACAAACACTGTGGTGGGGCCTGGAAGTGACGCTGCGGTGCTGCGGGTGAAGGGCACGGAAAAAGCAATCGCTTTGACCATCGACGGCAACGGCCGGCTTTGCCAGTTGGACCCGTACCAAGGTGGAATGATAGTGGTCGCCGAGGCTTGTCGGAACCTGAGTTGTTCGGGAGCTCTGCCCTTGGCTATGACTGATTGCTTGAATTTCGGCAGCCCCGAGCGTTCTGATGTTTACCATCAACTGGAACAATGTATTCGTGGCATAGCCGAAGCCTGCCGGGTGCTAGAAGTGCCGGTAGTGAGCGGCAATGTGAGCCTGTACAACGAATCCCGAGGACAGGCCATCTTCCCTACGCCTATCATTGGCGGCCTAGGGTTGCTGGAGAACGTTGGTAAAGCGACCCGCTCCGCCTTCACCGAGGAGGGTTTGGCAGTGGGACTGCTGGGTGCGGACATCAACGGCGTGGATCCCCACGACTTGGCTGGCAGCGAGTACCTGCAATGGGTCCATGGCCGTGTTGAGGGCAGCCCCAAAATAGACATGCACTTGGAAAAACGGGTACAACGGGCCTGCCGGGAAGCTATAGAGAAAGGCCTCATATCGTCGGCCCACGACTGTTCGGAAGGCGGGTTGGCTGTGGCGCTGGCCGAGTGTTGTATCCAAGGCGGCATCGGTTTCAACGGGGATTTCTCGGTTGATGACCGGTGGGACGTGACGTTGTTTGGAGAGCGCCAATCACGTGTTGTGGTTTCTCTTCCGGAAGCAAGCTGGCAGGCTTTTGAGGCGTTGGCTGAAGGCTTTGGCGTCCCAATGACGAAGTTGGGCTATACTGGAGGTGACCGGTTCAATATCAACGGATATTGTGATGTCTCGGTTTCGCAGATTAGGAATGTGTGGAACCAAGGGCTGGAGGTCGCTGGTGGCTGATAAACCTCTGCGTGTCCTATTCCTGACCCCCTATTTCCGGCCTTACCTGGGGGGCATAGAGCGGGCGATAGAGCAGCTATCGTTCCAGATTCAGCAATCCGACGCTATTGAAGCTGTCGGAGTTCTCACTACGAAATATTCATTCCCCCGGAAGCCGCAACCCACTTGGGACGACAGAGAGACCACACCTGGGGGCATATCCATCTTCCGGCTTTCAGGATTTCCCTGGCGGTCTCTGCCGTTCTATTCTGTCCCGTTGGTTTGGTTCTCACCTTTGCGCCTGAAGAAGTACCTGGAAGAATTCCACCCAGACGTGATTCATTTCGTGGGCGATGGTTGGTTTTGGGGCCACATTTGGGCGTGGTTCTGGTACCGAGGGCGGGCCCGGATCGTCTTCACGCCGTCTTACCACACGCTGCCGCCTAGTAAGTGGTGGCTAAAGCCCATCAACGCCTTTCTATCGCACATGGCAGACCGGGTTGTCGCCCTGACTGACTTAGAAGCCAAGGGTGTGCACCGGGCCTACCGCACTGGAAAGGACAAACTGGGAGTGATTGGCTGGGGCGCATCGGTGGATGAGAAAGTAGACCCAGCCTGTGAGGAAGAACAAGAAGAGAACGAAGAGCAGACTGGGCCTCTGACGATATTGTGTGTCGGCCGCCTGGGTAGCCATAAAGGCCAGCGCTGGTTGCTAAACGTTTACTTGATGGCACGCATGCGATTCGATAGACCGGCCCGCATCGTGCTGGTGGGCCGGGACGAGGGCTCTGCTGCGGGCATAAAAAAATTTATCTTTCAGCGTCGGCTTCAAGGAGAGGTGATCGTAACCGGGGAAGTCTCCGACAACGAACTTGCCGAATGGTACGCGGAAGCGGACCTGTTTGTGCTGTTCTCCCGGTACGAGGCTTTTGGGCTAGTGTTCCTTGAAGCTATGGCCCACGGCACGCCCGTACTCACTCATGAAGTTGGAGCCAACCGGGAGGTATTACTGAGGGGAGCGATAATGGTAGCCCCGTTCAATGAGGCGGCCGCAACTGATGAATTGGTCCGTCTGATGAATGACGGAGCGGCCCGCCGAGCATTGGGGCACGAGGCTCAGGAATATGCCCTTTCCGAGTTCGGCTGGCCGGTGGTTGCGGAAAAGTACCTAGAAGTCTACCAACACTCCCGCACTGCGGCCTGAGCTAGGAACTCTCTTTTGGACCGGGCAGAGCTAGAAGAAGGCGCACGCAAGATATTGTTAACCAACCTGCGTCAGGGTGTGGCCGATTGGAACGGCCAGGAATACAGCTTCGTTTGCCCTTCTTTGACCGGCTATCCCTTTCAGTGGTTCTGGGATTCTTGCTTTCACGCCATCGCATTGATTCACCTTGATCCGGGTCAGGCCAAGGCCGAACTGCGAACATTGATGAGCGGTGCCCTGGCCAACGGCTTCATGCCCCATATCATTTTCTGGGAGACGGAGAAGCAGCCCGAGTTTCTTAGCCGGAACATTGTGGGCCAGGCTGGAGACCCGCATTACAGTTCTACCATGCAGCCTCCCATAATCGCTTACGCTGTGGAGCGGGTATACCAGGCGACCGGCGACGAGGGATTCCGCAGAGAGGCGTTGCCGGTTCTGATTAACTTCTACCGTTGGCTCAAAAAGGCCCGTGATACGGATAATGACGGATTGATAGCGGTGATTCAGCCTGAAGAAGCAGGGACCGACTGCTCGCCCAAGTATGATGATGCTTTGGGGCTTTCCGAGCTTTCGAACCAGGGATTCATAGCCGCCCTAAAAAAAATCTATGAGGTTTATGAGCCACTGCGTGGCGACGACCAGAAGATACTTGCCGCAGACGTCTTCCATTTTGAAGACGTGTTGGTGAACTCGATCTATGCCATGGGGATGCGCTCTTTGGCCCGGCTATCGGGAGATTCGCCGGAGGCTGACGAGTTCAACTGCGAGGCGGACCGCACCCGGGATGCGCTGTTGGCAAAATGCTGGGATGAAGAAGCAGGGGCGTTCTTTGACCTCTCTGGCGTCGCGGAAAAACCGGTGCGGATCGTTACCATCAGTTCCCTGATGCCGCTGATATTGGATGACCTACCCAGCCCCATAGTGGAGCGGTTGGTAAATGATTGGGTGGCCTCTCCAGACCATTTTTGGACTCCGTATCCGCTGCCGTCAGTCCCAGCATCCGACCACAAGTTTATGCCTGGCAATCCTAAGGGGTTCATCTGGCGCGGCCCCTCGTGGATCAACACCAACTGGTTTTTGTCACACGCATTGCGCAAGCACGGTTACCTAGAACTAGCTGACGCCATAGTGGCCAAGAGCCATGAGTGCATCGAGAGGTCTGGTTTTCGGGAGTATTACCACCCGTACACCGCGGAGGGCCTGGGGGCAAAGGATTTTGGCTGGTCAACGTTGATATTGGATATGTAGTGTAGGGCTTCTGTTTAGATTGGGCCCTTCGTGAATACTACTCAAACAACTAAAAAGTGCCCCGTTTATTCGGGGCACTTTTTAGTTGTTTGAGTATGCTGGTACA
>Ga0209228_1001053_pt1 | contig 13862 bp, 9 predicted proteins | sample METZYME_3_150m_FD_187547 | JGI IMG/M metagenome (GOLD analysis project Ga0209228, IMG submission 187547) | Marine microbial communities from oxygen minimum zone in mesopelagic equatorial Pacific - METZYME_3_150m (SPAdes) (version 2) | ecosystem: Environmental > Aquatic > Marine > Oceanic | place...
CATGGGTTACTCGCTCTACGACACCATCGTGGTCTACGACAAGGTGCGAGAGGTCGTCGGCCGTCTAGGTGCGACCGAGCGGTACACCTATTCGGAACTCATGAACCTGGCCTTGAACCGGGTGGCCATGCGGTCCATCAACACCAGCATCACCTCGGCCATCCCGGTCTTGTCGATGCTGGTGGTGGGTTCGTTCATCTTGGGGGCGGGCACCCTGCGCGAGTTCGCGGTGGCTCTCCTGGTGGGCATCGCCGTGGGTTCCTACTCGTCGCTGTTCCTGGCCTCGTCGCTGGTTTCCGTGCTCAAGGAGCGCGAGGAGCGGTGGAGTCAGATCGCCCTCAAGGTCCGGAATCGAACGGGCGACGATGTCGACGGGTCCATGAAGGGGACACGGACCATCGAGCGGAGCGATGCGGTGGGTGTCGACACCCGGGCCGCACCGCGGCGGGCGCCCGGTGGTGGCCCGGCGAAGCGTCGTCCGACCATGACGGCGCCGACAGGCGGTGGCGTGCCGCCCCGCCCACGCAAGAAGAAGCGCTGACGCACGTCGTCCAGCGAGACCTGACCGAAGGGTCCGGCTTCGGGGCCCACTGGCCGGTGGCCCCCCACGACTACCGTGGAGGCATGGGAACGCTGGTGATCTCAGGTCGTTCCAGGGAACCGGGCCTTTCCAGAAGCCCGTATAGCGGAAGCCTTCGTCTCAGAAACCTGTGTCCCGAAAGCGGGTGCCGCTGAGATGGCCACGATGACCCGGGTGCTCCCGTGGCGACGCCGCCCCCGTGAGGTGGTCGGCGAGACGTCGGCACTGCTGACCGAATACCGGGCCCATCATCCCGGAGCGGATTCGTCGATGATCGAGCAGGCCTACCAGGTGGCGTTGGCCGCCCACGCAGGCCAGACCCGCAAGTCCGGAGAGCCCTACATTCACCATCCGCTGTCGGTGGCCACCATCGTGGCCCGGCAGGGTCTGGATGACGTGACGGTGGCCGCCGCCCTGCTGCACGACGCGGTGGAGGACACCTCCATCTCCCTCGATGACCTCGAGCGGGACTTCGGTTCCGATGTCCGGCTCATCGTGGACGGCGTCACCAAGTTGGAGCGCCTCCACTTCGACACCCGCGAAGAACAGCAGGCGGCCAGCGTCCGCAAGATGCTGGTCGCCCTGGCCAAGGACCTTCGTGTGCTGATCATCAAGTTGGCCGACCGACTCCACAACATGCGAACCCTGGCCGCGCTGCCCGAACACAAGCAGGAACGGGTGGCCCAAGAGACTCTGGACATCTACGCCCCGCTGGCCAACCGGCTGGGCATGCAGGAGGTCAAGGACCAACTGGAAGACCTGGCGCTGGCCACCCTGCATCCCAAGCGCTACAGCCAGATCGACCAGATGGTCCAGGACCGGTCGCCGGAGCGCGACCTGTACCTGGCACAGGTCATCGGCGAGGTCGAGGGTCGGCTCGGCGAGGTGGGCGTCACCGGCGAGGTCGACGGTCGACCGAAGCAGCTGTGGAGCATCTACGAGAAGATGATCGTGAAGGGTCGGCCCTTCGAGGAGATCCACGACCTTGTTGGGGTGCGTGTCGTGGTCGAGAACGTGCGCGACTGCTACGCAGCGTTGGGCACCATCCATGCCACCTGGAAACCGGTGCAGGGACGCTTCAAGGACTATGTGGCCATGCCCAAGTTCAACCTGTACCAGTCGCTGCACACCACTGTCGTCGGGCCCCAGGGCAAGCAGGTGGAGTTCCAGGTACGCACCTACGAGATGCACGCCAGGGCCGAGCACGGGGTGGCCGCCCACTGGGACTACAAGGCCCAATCGCCGAGCGACGAGATGGCCTGGCTGGGTCGGATCGTGGAGTGGCAGGCCGAGACGGAGGACCCCGGCACCTTCATGGCCAACCTGAAGACCGATCTGGAACTCGACGAGGTCTACGTCTTCACGCCAAAGGGGCGGGTGGTGACTCTTCCGCTGGGGGCCACGTTGGTCGACTTCGCCTACGCCATCCACACCGACGTCGGACATGCCTGCGTGGGCGCCAAGGTGGGGGGCCGGCTCGTCCCCCTGGAGACGGAACTAGTCACTGGCGACACAGTTGAGGTGGTGACGTCCCGTCAGCCGGGGGCTGGACCCAGCCGGGACTGGTTGCAGTTCGTGGCCACCCACCGGGCATCCAGCAAGATCAAGCACTGGTACTCACAGGAGCGACGGACCGAGGCAATCGACGCCGGTCATGAGGAACTCACCAACGAACTCCGGCGGGCCGGGCTGCCCATCAGGGAGGTGCTCGACGGGCCCGAGCTGGCTGCGGTGGCTGCGTCGATGAACTACCACGAGCCCGACACGTTGTACGCGGCGGTGGGCGAGCATCACGTGTCGGCCCGGTCGCTGGTCGGTCGGGTGGCCAATGTGCTGCGACCCGACGAGGATGACGAGGTCACGGCGATTCCGGTCAAGACCCGACGGCCTCGCAGGGACACTGACCGGGTGGGGGTCCACGTCGAAGGGCTGGACGACATGCTGGTGCGGCTGTCGAGGTGCTGCACGCCGGTGCCGCCCGACGAGATCATGGGGTTCGTGACCCGCGGTCGCGGGGTGAGCGTGCACCGGTCGGACTGCGCCAACGCGGTGTCACTGATGGCCGAACAGGGCGACCGACTCATCGACGTCGACTGGGGCGGCGAGATGGGAAGCCACTTCGTGGTCTCTGTGGACCTCAAGGCACTCGACCGACCGGGACTGCTGCGCGACGTCACCGGCGTCCTGGCCGACCACCAGGTCAACGTCTTGTCCACCACGACGTCGACCAGTGGTGCCGACCGGGTGGCCACCATGCGCTTCGACTTCGAGATCGTGGACCCGACACACCTCGAGACCTTGTTGCGGATGCTGCGTCGTGTCGATTCGGTCTACGACGTGCACCGTGCAGTGCAGGGTTCGCCCGACCTGATTGACGACGCCGACGGTTCCACTGACAAGGGCTGAAGCGGGGGCTGACTGCCCGGGGCCAGAGAGACGGCAACGTCGCCGAGTGCCGCTTGGAGCGCCGGTAGCCTCCATCACCGTGTCCGACCACGTCTTCCGCGCCCCGAAGGGCACCCGTGACATCCTCTGGCCGGACTCGGCCCGGTGGCGTGCCTTAGTCGACGTCTTCGCCGAGGTGGTCGGCTCCGCGGGGTACCTCGAGGTCATCCCGCCGATGTTCGAACACGTCGAGGTGTTCCAGCGTCTCGGCGAGACCACCGACGTCGTCCGCAAGGAGATGTACTCCTTCGAGGACAAGGGTGGACGGACTCTGGCGCTGCGGCCCGAACAGACCGCATCGGTGGTCCGCGGATTCTCCGAGCATCGACCCACGCTGCCGTACAAGGCCTGGTACGCCGGGCCCAACTTCCGATATGAGCGGGCGCAGAAGGGCCGTTTCCGACAGTTCGACCAGGTGGGGGTGGAGGTCCTGGGCCCGACCGACCCGCACCTCGATGCCGAGGTCATCTCCCTGGCGTGGCGCTTCTACGAGCGGCTGGGCCTGAAACAGGTAACCCTGCTGGTGAACTCGCTGGGTGGCCCCGAAGACCGCGCCCGGTATGTCGAGGCACTGCGGGCCCACTTCACCGCGGAGAGCGACGCCCTGAGCGAGGAATCGCGGGCCACCTTGGAGGCCAACCCGTTGCGGGTACTGGATTCCAGTCGGGAAGCCGATGCACCGCTCATCGACGCCGCTCCCCGGATGGTCGACCACCTGTCCGACGACGCGGCGGCCCACTTCGCCGGTGTGACCGCGGCGCTCGATGCCGTCGGCGTGCCCTACACCGTGGCGCCACGGCTGGTCCGTGGCCTCGACTACTACGTCCGTACCACCTTCGAATTCGCCGCCGAGGCACTCGACGCCGCGCAGAACGCGGTGGGTGGCGGTGGACGCTACGACGGTCTGGCGGCCGACCTTGGTGCGCCGGAGACCCCGGGTGTGGGATTCGCCCTCGGAGTGGATCGAACCCTGTTGGCGTGCGACGCCGAGGGAGTGTTCAACGCACCGGCAGCAGCCATCGACGTGTTCGTGGTCGATGCCACAGGTGGTGACGAGGCCGTGGTGGTGACCGACCTGATCCGCACGGAAGGCCTGCGGGTCGACCGGGCGTGGGACGGACGGTCCATGAAGGCCCAGATGAAGGCCGCCGACCGCAGCGCCGCTGCGCTGGCAGTCATCGTGGGCGAAGACGAAAAGGCGGCCGGCACGGTGACCGTGCGGGACCTCCGGGGTGACGGCGGACAGGAGACCGTCACCCGGGACCAGATGATCCAGACCCTACGAGCGAGGCTGCGTTGACCGATTATTCCACCTCCATGCGAACCGACCGCTGCGGAGACCTCCGGGTCGACGACGTGGGTCGCCAGGTCACCCTGTGCGGGTGGGTCGACCGACGACGCGAGCACGGCGAGCACCTGGCGTTCATCGACCTGAGGGACCGCTCCGGTGTCGTCCAGCTGGTGGTCGACGGCGCCCACGACCTCCGCAGCGAGTACGTGCTGCAGGTCAGCGGGACCGTGCGCGAACGTCCGGCCGACACGGCCAATGATTCGTTGGTGACCGGCGCGGTCGAGATCGACGCCGTCGAGGTGACCGTGCTTGCGGCAGCTGAGCCGCCGCCCTTCCCAATCGACGAACGCACCGACGTCGACGAGATGCTGCGCCTGAAGCACCGGTACGTCGACCTGCGGCGCCCCAGGATGCAGCGCAACCTCGAGGTCCGGGCCCGGGTCAACAGCGCGGTGCGTGGCGCAATGGAGGAGCAGGGGTTCGTCGAGGTCGAGACGCCGATGCTCATAGCCAGTACGCCCGAAGGGGCCCGCGACTTCGTGGTCCCGTCACGCAAGGAACCCGGCTCGTTTTACGCCCTACCCCAGAGCCCCCAGATCTTCAAGCAACTGTGCATGGTGGGTGGCGTCGACCGCTACTACCAGATCGCCCGCTGCCTCCGTGACGAGGACCTCCGGGCCGATCGCCAGTTCGAGTTCATGCAGCTCGATGCCGAGGCGAGCTTCGTTTCCCAGGACGACGTGCTGGCCTTCATCTCCCACGCCGTCTCGGCTGCCGCCGAAGCGATCACCGGGGAGCGGCCCGGCGAGATTCCGCGGATGTCGTGGCAAGAGGCCCAGGAGCGGTTCGGGACCGACAAGCCCGACATCCGGTTCGGCATGGAACTCGTTGAGCTCACCGAGGTGTTCGCCGGCACCGAGTTCCGCGCCTTCCAGGCGCCCTGCGTGAAGGGCATACGGGTGCCCGGTGGCGCCGATGCGTCCCGCAACCGGCTCGACGACCTGACCGAGCAATGCAAGGGCTGGGGCGCCAAGGGCCTCGTGTGGATGCGGGTCACCGACGATGGCCTGGACTCACCGGTGGCCAAATTCCTGACCGACGGCGAGAAGGCGGCGCTGGGCTCCACGTTGGAGGCCGAGGTCGGCGACCTGCTTCTGCTGGTAGCCGACGAGCGCCGGACGGTTCGACACATCCTGGGCCTGCTGCGCCTCGAGTTGGGTCGTCCGCCGGTCACTGAGGGTGGACTCCACTTCCTCTGGGTGGTCGACTTCCCCCTGTTCGAGGGACTCGACGAGTCGGGGAACCCCATCCCGGCCCATCACCCGTTCACCATGCCGCATACCGACGACCTGGACGCGCTCGAGCGGGGCGACCTGCTGGACGTTCGCTCGCAGGCCTACGACCTCGTACTGAACGGATGGGAACTGGGCTCCGGCAGCGTCCGGATCCACCGCCGTGAGATCCAGGAGCAGATCTTCTCCATCTTGGGGATCGAATCCGAGGAGGCGCACGCCAAGTTCGGCTTCCTGCTCGACGCCTTCCGGTACGGCGCTCCGCCACACGCCGGCTTCGCCTTCGGCATGGATCGCCTCACGGCCATCCTGGCTGGCGAGGAGAACATCCGCGAGGTCATCGCCTACCCCAAGACCCAGTCAGGGGGAGACCCGCTGACCAGCGCACCGACGCCCATCGATGGTCGACACCTCGAGGAGTTAGGTCTGCGGGTCCTTCCCCCGGCGGAATAGGCCCCCGCCCAGGAACAGCCTCAGGTGGAATGGCCGTCCCGCCAGACAACCGGACTGCCGGGTACCGTCCGACCGTGTCCGGAGACCTCTTCGCCAGCGCGGCGACCGAACGCCTGGCTCGCCGGGCGCCGTTGGCTGACCGCCTGCGGCCGACCAGGTTGGACGACGTCGTCGGTCAGGAGCACCTTCTGGGCCCGGGGCGTCCCCTACGGCGACTGATCGAGGCCGACCGCCTGTCATCAGTGGTGCTCTGGGGTCCTCCGGGAACAGGTAAGACGTCGCTGGCCAGACTCATCGCGCGGGTGACCGCTCAAGAGTTCGCTGAACTCTCGGCCGTCAACGCCAGCGTGAAGGACGTCCGGGAACTGGTGGCTTCGGCAAAAGCCCGTCTGGGTGAACGCGACGTGGGCACCATTCTGTTTCTCGACGAGGTCCATCGGTTCAACAAGGCCCAGCAGGACGCCCTCCTACCGTCGGTGGAGTCCGGACTACTGGTGCTCATCGGGGCCACCACCGAGAACCCGTTCTTCGAGGTCAACGCCCCATTGCTGTCGCGTTCCACCCTGTTCCGACTGGAGCCTCTAGGGCCCGAGGCGTTGCGGCGCCTCCTGGAACGGGGGCTGGCCGTCGAGGCCGTCGAAGCCGACGATGATGCGCTGGACCTGCTAGTCGACCGGGCCGCCGGGGATGGTCGACATGCCCTGACCAGTCTGGAAGTGGCGGCTGCGCTGGCCGTCGGTCGGGCAGCGGAGCAGCCGGCCGAGGGTTCAGAAACCCGGGTAGTGCTGGCCGATGCCGAGGCGGCACTGGGCACCAAGGCGCTGCGTTACGGCCGCGATGCCCACTACGACGTGATCAGTGCTTTCATCAAGAGCATCCGGGGCTCGGATCCCGATGCCGGTCTGTACTGGCTGGCCCGGATGCTCGACGTCGGCGAGGACGCCCGGTTCATTGCCCGCCGGCTGGTCATCCTGGCCAGTGAAGACGTCGGCATGGCCGATCCGATGAGCCTTGTGGTTGCCGACGCGGCCGCCCGGGCCGTTGAGTTCGTGGGCCTTCCTGAGGCGAAGTTGAATCTGGCCCAGGCCGTGGTCCACCTGGCCACGGCCCCCAAGTCCAACCGGGTGACCATGGCGCTCGGCGCCGCAGAGGGCGATGCCCGGGCGGCAGGCACCGGCGAGGTCCCGATTCACCTGCGTGACGCCCACTACCGGGGGGCCGCCCAGTTGGGCCATGGCAAGGGATACGACTACCCGCACGACCATCCTGAGGGTTGGGTCGAACAACGTCATCGCCCAGCGGAGGTCGATGGGCGTCGCTACTACGATCCATCCCAACATGGCTTCGAGAACGAGATTGCTGAACGCATGCGGTCCACACAGCCTCCGGAGAAGGGTTCGGATGAGGAGGATTCTGACAATGGTTGATCTGGACACCCGTCGACCGGTTGGTTCGGTCTGATGCGTCGACGACTGCTCTGGCTGATGGGCGGATGGGTCGTCGGCACCCTGTCGGCCGCATGGTTGCGTCGAAGGGCCCGTCAGGCGATTCGCCGTTACGCACCGGCTCGACTCCGTCATGAGGTCTCGGACCGAAGTTCAGCCCTGGTCGACAGCGTCCGCCGTATTGCCGGTCAGGTAGCCGCCGTCGGTCGCGACGAGGAGGGCGCCACCCGAACCGGAGCGCGATCGTCCGAACACTATTCCCCGCGTCGGCATCGCCGCCCGATCCGGTCGACGCCCGGCGAACGCTGAGCCGTTCATTCGGAGCGAGGACCGTCGCCGAGGTTCCACCGACCACGGGTGGCTTCCCTAGGCTGGGCTGACCATGTCTGCTACTCCCGAGACCCTGCTCACCGCCGCCGGCCTCCGCCGGGCCTTTGTCGACTTCTTCATCGAGAACGGCCACCATCATGAGGCATCCGGGAGCCTGATCCCTCACGACCCAACGCTGCTGTTCACGGTGGCCGGGATGGTGCCGTTCAAGCCGTACTTCGTGGGCGAGCAGCCCGCGCCCTGGGACAGGGCAGTCACCGTCCAGAAATGCGTGCGGGCCGGCGGCAAGCACAACGATCTCGACGAGGTGGGACGCACCAGTCGGCATCTCACCTTCTTCGAGATGATGGGCAACTTCAGCTTCGGCGACTACTTCAAGTCTCAGGCCTGTGCCTTTGCCTGGGAGTTCGTGACCGATGTTCTGGGCCTGGATCCCGAACGACTATGGATCACCGTGCACGTAAGTGACGACGAGGCGGAGGCCATCTGGCGTGACGAGGTGGGTGTCCCCGCCGAGCGGATCCAACGTCTCGACGAGGACAACTACTGGCGGATGGCCGACACCGGTCCGTGCGGCCCGTGCTCGGAAATCTTCTGGGACAAGGGCCCGGCGTTCGGTGACGATGGTGGTCCGGCCCACGGAGACGACGAGCGGTTCATCGAGATCTGGAATCTCGTGTTCATGCAGTTCGAGCAGCATGACGACGGGTCGATGACCGAGCTGCCCGCGCCGTCCATCGACACCGGTGCCGGCCTGGAGCGGATCCTGAGCGTGCTGGGCGGCGTGGACTCAGTCTGGGAGACCGACGAGTTCGATCGCCTCCTGACCCGTATCGGCGAACTCAGCGGGATCCCCCACGGGTCCGGCGACCGGACCGACGTGTCTCAGCGGATCCTGGCTGACCATGCCCGGTCGTCGACCTTCATGATCAGCGACGGTGTGTTCCCCAGCAACGAGGACCGTGGCTACGTGTTGCGGCGAATCATTCGTCGGGCTGTCCGGCACGCCTGGTTGCTAGGCGTCGAAGACCAGGTCATGCCGGAACTGGTCGATGCCGTCGTAGGGATCATGGGACCCGACTATCCGGAACTGGTTCGAAACCATGCCTTCGTGCGCGACGTCCTGGACAGAGAGGAGCATCGGTTCCGCGAGACCCTGCGGACCGGATCGGTGATCCTCGACGAGGCCCTGGACGGGCTGGCCGACGGTGGCCGTCTCGACGGCGACGTGGCCTTCAAGCTCCACGACACCTACGGCTTCCCCTTGGAACTGACCGAGGAGATCACCGCCGAGCGTGGCCTCGGGGTGGACCTCGAGGGTTTCCGGGCTGCCATGGCCGACCAGCAGACCCGGGCCCGGTCTGCTCGGAAAAGCGCGGGCGGGTCGGCGGCGGCCGGTGACCTGAGGGCCGTGCTCGAAGAGCATGGCGCCACGACGTTCGTGGGGCGTGAGGTCAATGAGGCCACGGCAACTGTGCTGTACGCCGACGATGACGTGGTGGTGCTCGATCGCACGCCCTTCTACGCCGAGTCGGGAGGCCAGATCGGCGATACCGGCACGTTGGTCTTCGAGGGTGGCACCCTGGAGGTGTTCGACACCACGCTGGCTCTCGACGGTCTCCACCGGCACCACATCCAGTTGCCGGATGCCAGCCAGTCGGATGATGGGCTGGCCGTTGGACAGGAGGTCCGGGCGACCATCGACATCGAACGGCGGGCAGCCATCCGACGCAACCACACCGGAACGCACCTCCTGCATTCAGCCCTGCGTCGTGTGCTCGGAGACCACGTCAAGCAGCAGGGCTCCCATGTCGGACCCGATCGGCTCCGGTTCGACTTCAGCCACTTCGAGGCCCTGACCGCTGAACAGATGACCGCTGTCGAGGACCTGGCCAACGCCGACATTCTCGCCAACCCCTCGTGCAACCATTACGAGACCAGCAAGGATGAGGCTGAGGCCGCGGGTGCCATTGCCTTCTTCGGCGACAAGTACGGCGACACCGTGCGGGTGCTCGAAGCCGGACCGCACTCGACGGAGTTATGCGGCGGCACCCACGTATCGGCCCTGGGCGATATCGGTCCGATCAGGATCGTGGCCGAGGGCTCCATCGGTTCGAACATCCGTCGGATCGAAGCGTTGACCGGTACCGCGCCCATTGAGCGACTCCGTGACGTGGAGACGGTCCTGGGGCGTGCTGCCGAACTGGTTGGTGTGCCGGTCGACGACGTCCTTGACGGAATCGAGAAACGACTCGCCGAAGCCCGCGCTCTTCGCGGCGAACTGGCCGGCCTGCGAACGGTGGCCGCCCTGGGGCGTGCCGACGAGTTGGCTGAGTCCGCCGAGGACGGACTGGTTGTGGCACTGATCGACGGGATCGACCGCGACGGGTTGCGCCAGTTGGCCATGGCGGTTCGTGACCGCGACGGGGTACGGGCCGTTGTCCTGGGTGCCGCCCCCGAAGGGGGAGGGGCCGCCCTGGTAGCCGCCGTGGCGACGGGCAGTGGTCTGGACGCCGGGGCGCTGGTCGCTGAGGCCGCCCGGACCATCGGTGGCGGTGGTCGCCCCAATCCCGAGGTGACCGCGGTCGGCGGCAAGGCACCGGAACGCCTGGCCGAGGCACTCGAACAGGCGCGGGCGGCAGCCCAGGCCGGCTGAGACCGTTGAGGGCCCTGGGTCTGGACCTGGGGTCCAAGCGGATCGGGGTGGCGGTCAGCGACAGCGACGGCCGGGTGGCTACGCCCATCGAGGTCGTTCATCGGACTGGCGACCGGCCCGGCGAACATCGCACCCTGGCTGGCCTCGCCGAGGAGTGGGGGGTCGAAGTGGTCGTCGTCGGCATCCCGTACTCCCTGGATGGGTCGGTGGGCCCCATGGCCGAAGCCATGGCGGCGGAAGCCACCCTTCTGGCGCAGGTCCTGGGTGAACGGCCGGGGGTTCCGGTCGAGACCTACGATGAACGCCTGACCACCGTGACCGCCGAACGGGCCCTCCGTGAACAGGACCTCCGAGCTCCGCAACGCCGGAAGGTGGTCGACATGGTGGCCGCAGCGGTCATGCTCCAAGGGTGGCTGGATGCCCGCCGGGAGGCCCTCGGGTGACCGGCTCGCCGCCGGCCCCCGATTCCCACGGGGGCCCCGATCAGCACCAGCCCCGCCCCGATGTCCGCTGGGTCCGTCATCGACCGTTGTTGGGGCCATTCCCACGATGGGGACTGGTGATGGCCCTGGTGCTGCTGGCCCTCGTCGTCGGCTATCGGCTGTTCCTGGGGTGGGTGGACGACCAGATGACGCCCGAGGCGCTTCCCGGCGACGAGGTGGAGTTCTCCATTGTTGAGGGCTGGTCGACCAATGACGTGGTGGTTTCGCTCGGCGATGCCGGGGTGATCGACAACTCGGCCATGTTCCGTCAGTGGATGCGATGCCCCTCAGCTATTCGTTGGCTGATCGGCTGCGAGTCCGGCATCGAGTACTCGTTTCAGGCTGGGGACTACGTCCTGAGGGAACACCTCGGGTTCGAGGCCGTGGTGGCCCTCCTCGACGAGGGGCCGATCCCCGAGGAGGTCATAAGGGTGACTGTGCCCGAGGGCCTGACCGTTGAGCAGACGGTGCAACGACTGCTGCGCGAGATGCCGCTCTTTGAAGAAGACGAACTGCGGGCTTCGCTGGTCAGCGATCGTCTCCGATGGGAGCACGGGTCGACCGGGCACCGGGAACGGGCGCTCGAGGGCCTGCTATTTGGCGACACGTACCAACTGGATGAAGCAACCGTGGCTGATGAACTGGGCCTGGTGCTCCGAATGCACCAGCAGTTCCGTCGGGTGGTCGAGCAGTTGGACCTCGTGGCCCGGTCTGCCGAGGTAGGCCTCACCCCGTACGAGGCGGTGATCCTGGCGTCGCTGATCGAGGAGGAGGCGCTGCTGGACGGCGACCGGCCGAAGATCAGCCGCGTCATCCACAACCGGTTGGCCGCCAACTGGCGTCTGGGGATCGACGCGTCAAGCCGGTACGCGGTGGGTAAGACAGCTGGTGAACCGATGACGAGCGAGGATCTCTCCGTGGTGTCGCTCTGGAACACCCGGGTCGTGGTCGGCCTGCCGCCGACGCCGATCGCGTCACCAGGTCGCGCTTCGCTGGAGGCCGCTCTGGCTCCTGATCCGGGATCGTGGATGTACTACGTGCGTACCGATGAGGGCGGGGTGTCTGGTGCGCACACGTTTGCCACCACGGCTTCCGAATTTGAGACGGCGCGGAGGGTCTGCGTGGTGAAGGATCTGGGTTGTGGCTGAACCGACCCCTGACCAGACCCCGGGCCCGACCCCGGACCGACGCCCGCCGATGAGTGGGGCGAGCCGACTAGCGGCCGTGATCGGTGACCCGGTGCGGCACTCCTTGTCGCCGACACTTTTGAACGCGGCGTTTGCTGAGGTCGGGCTGGACTGGCACTTCGTGGCCCTCGAGGTGGCTGAGGGTCGGTCCGATGAGGCGCTGGATGCCGTGCGGGCCTTGGGCCTGGCCGGGCTTTCGGTGACCATGCCCCATAAGGCGGCCGTAGCCGCCGCGGTAGATCACCGGACCGAACAAGCAGAAGTGCTTGACGCCGTGAACTGCGTTGTGGTCGAGGGAGGCCGCCTCGTTGGCCACAACACTGACGGGGACGGGTTCCTTGATGGTCTACGCCACGACACCGGCTTTGACCCAGCGGGCCGGAGCACGGTGGTCATTGGGGCCGGGGGAGCGGCACGCGCAGTAGTTCTGGCCTTGGCTAGAGCCGGGGCAGCCGAGGTGGCGGTAGTCAACCGTACGGCGTCCCGGGCCGAGGTGGCCGCAGGTTTGGCTGGCCCGGTCGGCCGAATGGTCGGGTCTGACGAACTGTCCGACACAGTCGCTGCCGCTGATCTGGTGGTCAACGCCACTTCGGTGGGGATGACCGACGACGGGGCCTTGCCCGTGGACCCTGAATCAGTGGCCGTCGGGACAGTTGCTGTGGACCTGATCTACCACCCGCCGGAAACCGCCTGGTTGGCTGCCCTGCGCGGCCGCGGAATCGAAGCCCACAACGGCCTGTCGATGCTCGTGTTCCAGGCGGCACACGCCTTTCGCCTCTGGACGGGATCCGAGGCACCGGTAGCGGTCATGGATGCTGCTGCCCGTGCCGTGCTGGCTACGCGCTGATCTGACCGGTCTCGTTCGGTGATCGGGCTCGAAGGCCCGAGTTCACATGTCGGGAGTCCGGCAGAAAGAACTTCGACTACTTGCGTTTGAGTTGGTGGTGGTCGCCGTCAGGGTTGTCTGAGCATTCGTAGTTGTCGTCTTCGTCGACGAGAACACCGTCGCGGTCGGTGAGACGCTTCTCGCAGTGTTGGCAGCGGCGACGCCGAAGGACGAGCAGAAGAAGCAACCCGGCAGCGAGGACGGCAACGGCCGGTTTCCACCAGTTGGTGCCACTCCCGGTGCCCTCAGGTTCGGGGGAAGTGAGGGCTTGGCGAATCACCCCGTCGCCCGGGTCGGTGGCGTCAAACGGATCGGTGCCGAGTTGGTTGATTTCTTGGTTGTCGCTGATCCCGTCCCCGTCGGAGTCTTGGGTTTGCGGCGATTCAAGTTCTCCGGTGGGGTCGGTGGGGTCGGTGGGGTCGGTGGGCGTAGTGGTGGTTCCCGTCGGAGGTTCGGTGGTCGTAGTGGTGGTTCCCGTCGGAGGTTCGGTGGTCGTCGTGGTGGTCGTGGTCGTCGGGGTGGTCGTGGTGGTCGTGGTGGTCGGCGGCGGTTCGGTGATCGTCGTCGGTTCGACGAAATCGATGCCCACGCAGGTGGTGCCGTCGTTCCACGCGGTGGCTTGCGAATTTGCGACCTTCCTGGCGGTGGCTGTGCCGGCATCCAGGTCGATGGTGTCGATCAACACCTCGTAGACGCCGGCTCCGCTGTTGGCCCCAAAGTAGATCCGGTCGTCGTGACTCCACGCCGCACCAAAGTCTGTTTCCGGGATTCCCGCGGTCGACCCATCCGAATCGGTAAGTGCAACCGACCAGACG
>Ga0209228_1001057_pt1 | contig 13817 bp, 10 predicted proteins | sample METZYME_3_150m_FD_187547 | JGI IMG/M metagenome (GOLD analysis project Ga0209228, IMG submission 187547) | Marine microbial communities from oxygen minimum zone in mesopelagic equatorial Pacific - METZYME_3_150m (SPAdes) (version 2) | ecosystem: Environmental > Aquatic > Marine > Oceanic...
GGACCCAAACTCGACAGGAACACACCAAGCCGCAAAACGTAGCGATACTCAGGATAAGACCGGCGACCGCCACCTCCTGTCGCCAGTAGTTCGCCGCCTGATGAAAGAACATGGGATTGATGCAACACAACTCCAAGGAACAGGTCGGGGAGGCCGCATCACCAGAAACGATGTACTCAACCTCATTGACGAACGTCACCGCGACGAATCGACACCCCCCGACCCCGCGACACACACCGAGACCGACCAGCGAGTCGCCGGCGAATCACACTACGTAGCCTTCAACAGCATCCGACGGGCCACCGCTGACCATATGGCCCGCTCGGCTCAGTCCTCTCCCCACGCAATGACAGTCATGGAAATCGATTACGAGAACGTCGAGAAGGTGAGATCAGCGCATCGGGAAACCTGGCGAGCTGAACACGGCTTCAGCCTCACCTATCTACCCTTCATCATTCGCGCAGTGGTCGAAGCCCTTGAAGAATGGCCCTACCTCAACGCTTCAGTAGAGGACGAAGGGCTGAGAGTTCATCATGACATCAACATAGGGATCGCAGTAGACCTCGATCACGACGGATTGATTGTTCCCGTCGTTCGACACGCGGACGGCCTCAGACTCGAAGCACTAGGCCTCGCAGTCAACAACCTGGCATTGGGCGCACGAAACCGGCGCCTCAACTTGGACGACATCAGCGGCGGTACGTTCACTATCTCCAATAACGGAGCTTTCGGTACCTACACGACCGCGGCGATCATCAACCAGCCTCAAGTCGCAGTTCTTTCTACCGACGGCGTAACACGACGCCCCGTCGTGATAACCGATCGATTTGGCAACGAAAGCGTCGGCATCCACTCCGTAGGTCACTTAGCGATGGCTTGGGACCACCGGGCCTTCGATGGAAGTTACGCTGCTGGCTTCCTCGCAACCATCAAAGGTGCCATCGAAAATCGAGACTGGGAAGTAGAGCTGTAGATGCTGCGAGTCCGCTGGCTCGGACGAGTCGCCTATCAAGAGTCACTTGACCTTCAACGCCAACTCTTCAACAGCAGTCCCGACGACCACCTTCTACTCGTAGAACACCAACACGTCTTCACTGGCGGGCCCAACGCCAACTTGTCAAACCTTTTGATCGAACCAACCTCCATTGGAGCCACATACGAGCCAACAGACCGTGGCGGCGACATCACTTACCACGGACCGGGGCAACTCACCGGCTATCCCATCCTTTCCTTGCCGGGAAGACGAGGAGGAGGAATAGCGGAAACGAGAACCTACGTCGCCAAAATCGAAGAAATACTGATCGCTGCACTTACAGACGTAGGTCTGCCCAACTGCGGTCGCATAGATCGCTATCCAGGGGTGTGGGTCGATCCCAATGGCACATCTCCCCGAAAGATCGCAGCTATCGGTGTCCGACTACGTAGAGGACGCACCATGCACGGTTTCGCCCTAAACGTCAGCACCGACCTTTCATGGTTCGACCGAATCATTCCCTGTGGAATAGGCGATCTAGGGGTCACCAGTCTGCAAGCTCAAGGACTAAAGGTGTCCATGGAGACCATGGTCAAAGCAGTCGTGAAAAGAGCAATTGACGCCTGGGGCGCCGATGGACACGACCAGGCACACGTCGTGTTTCGAAATGCAAAAACAAATCTGATGACGCTCTCCGGTGAAGATCACCGCCAACACCTCGAAATCGAAGACTCAGCGGTCAACGAAAAAAGTCGCGAAACCACCAAACGTCGGCAACGACGCCTCGATGATGCGGGTGTCACCGAATGGCTATCGATCACTCAGAGAAAACCACCCTGGATGAAGGCACGACTCGACATGAACGACGGATACCGCCGCGTACGTTCAACGCTACGTCCAATGAACTTGGCGACAGTTTGCGAAGAAGCAGGATGCCCTAATATCTACGAATGCTGGGGCGAAGGCACCGCCACCTTCTTGATCAACGGCACAAGATGCACCCGCGCCTGCGGCTTCTGCCTAGTCGACACCCGACGACCCAAACCACGTGACCAACAAGAACCTCACCGAGTCGCGGAAGCGGTCACCACTATGGGTCTGTCCCACGTGGTGCTTACCGCGGTCGCTCGCGACGACCTTGACGACGGGGGCGCAATCGGATTTATCGACACCGTCAGCGCCATCAAATCCTGCAGTTCCGACATAACCGTCGAAACCCTGATACCCGACTTTGGGGGGCAAGCTGAACCCCTTCAGGCCCTCATCAACGAAAAGCCAGATGTACTCAACCACAACCTCGAAACTGTCGCCCGACTGCAACGCGCCGTCCGACCCAACGCAGGGTACGCCCGAAGCTTGACAGTCCTCGCGCGAGCCAAAGCCCTCGGATCAATCACCAAATCCGGCCTAATCGTTGGCCTCGGCGAAACCGATGACGAACTGACGAGCGCTCTCGCAGATCTAGCATCGGTAGGGACGGACGTTGTCACTATTGGCCAATATCTCAGGCCGACCAGTGGACACCTACCCGTCCACCGATGGGTAGAACCGACGACCTTTCAAATGTGGGCCGAAAAAGGCCACGAAATGGGTATACAACACGTCGAAGCTGGTCCCCTTACCCGCTCAAGCCACAAAGCGGCCGCGGCCGTTCGCGGACTGTTGCCCACTCCCTAACTTTGATCATCACCTAGATACACTTCGAAGAATGGCAGCAGGTCCGCAGCTTGACGCGGCAACAGTATTGCTGCAATGGGCGACCGGCGGACTCCTGTTCTGCTGGGTTACCACCCGCCGACGCGAGGTTGGCTCTGGATACGGGTGGTTGCTAAGGGCAAGCTATTCAGCGATCGCTGCTCTCGCCGCGATCGCTGGTTACGGCTGGGCATCGGATCCGATTCGCGACGCAGCCTCGATCGGAGTTGCAGCGGTCGCCGCTTTCACACTGTCACTGTCAGTTGTTCGACGACGAGTCGGAGTTTCGGCCGAAAAAACCCTCCAGCACGAATTCACTCAGGCCAACGTTGATTGGACAGAAACCGGACCCAACCTCCACCACGATGATCACTCAGGCACAGAATTTGATCCACGCTGGGACCTGGGTGCTCCCATCATCGGGCTGATTGGATTAATAGCGGCTGGTCTGAGTGGCGGCGGCAACGAACTCCTACAGACAGCACGAATTCTTGTTGGCGCGGCATTTCTGGGGGCAGTCACCGACGCAATGCTCTTAGGTCATTGGTATTTGGTGCAGCCTGGACTAAGAAGAGAACCACTGCTCGAGCAAGTCTCCTGGCTCGGAAAAATCTGGCCACTCGAGGTAAGCCTCCTACTTTTCCCGACGGGCATGTGGTCGGTCCTTTCAGGCGCGATAGATGACGGTTACGGAGGGATGCTCGGATGGTTCTGGGTCGCATGCGCTCTAATGACCATCGTCTTAATCTTGGTTACCCGAGCAGCACTGCGTGAACGCCAGTACGCCGCGGTCATGGCCGCCACAGGCCTTCTGTATCTCGCCATTTTGACCGCATTTGGGACCGACTTAATAGCCCGACTGGTGCTCGAAATCTAAATGGCTGCTCGCATGTCCAAAAGCAGTACTTGACAGGCGCCCACCACCGAAACCTTTAGCGACCCTTCCACTCAGGAGGCCGCTTCTCGCGGAAAGCCTCAACCCCCTCCTGCGCATCATCGCTGGTGCCAACAATCCTTCGAATGCTTTCACCCATTCGAACCGCCTCGTTCCAAGCCATTCGCTGTGAACGGGTAGCGACTTCTTTGACAGCTCGCACTGCGAGCGGGGCGCCCTGACACAGACGCTCAGCCAGGGAGCGAGCCTCATCGAGGAGGTCATCATGTGGAACCACGCGCCAGGCCAAACCGATATCGGCTGCTCGATGAGCATCGATGTTGTCTCCGGTGAGCAAGATCTCCATCGCATCTGCCCATGCCACCTTGGACGGAATCCTCATAGATCCAACAATGGTTGGCACTCCCACCTTGACTTCCGGCATACCGAACACCGCACGGTCTGAAGCCAAGAGAAAATCGGTGGCAATAGCTCCAGTCAAGCCATACCCGATACACGCACCGTTGACAGCGGCAATCGTCGGTTTCCAAAGCTCCAAACCGCTTTCAAAGCTGTTAATTGTAGGAATTTCAAAATAGCTTCCCGACCAAGTGCCAGCCGAATTTCCCTGGCCCGGACGCAAATCAGCTCCAGCACAAAATGCTCTTCCAGCACCGGTCAAAATCGCGACCCATGCATCGGGATCGTTATAGAACTCCAACCATGCCGCGTTTAGGCACTCCCGCATCGCCCCATTGATGGCGTTCAGAGACTCCGGCCGGTTATAGGTAATCGTCGCGATATGGCCATCAAGTTCGTAGGTAGCTTCGTTGCTCATAAGTTCTGTCCCACATCCAATGTCAAAATTTTTTTGGTGACGATTAATCACCCGCCCTCGTGTCTAGTCCATTCGTCCACCACAATGGGGAAGTGCGACTGGTCATCCAGATCCCCTGCTTCAACGAGGCCACAGCGTTGCCGGCAACCCTGGCCGATTTACCGCGGAATGTTGACGGCTTCAACGAAGTGCTGTGGCTAGTCATTGACGACGGTTCCACCGACGCGACCTCAGAAATAGCGAAAACGCACGGCGCAGACGTTGTCGTCAAACTCACCCAAAACAAGGGCCTCGCGGTGGCGTTCCAAGCGGGCCTTGATGCGTCTCTGCAACTCGGCGCTGACGTCATCGTCAACACGGATGCGGACAACCAATACTCGGCGGCCGACATTCCGCGCTTAGTCGAACCCATTCTCCAGGGAAACGCAGACCTCGTCATCGGTACGCGAGACATCGCCAACCACAGCGAGTTCTCGGCCCTAAAAAAATGGTTGCAGCGAATCGGATCCTGGGTGGTTCGGCAGGCCTCAGCCACCGAAGTCTCTGATGTCACTTCAGGATTTCGGGCGTACAGCCGCGAGGCAGCACTCCAAGCAAATGTAGTTTCGCAATTTACCTACACCCTCGAAACCCTCATCCAAGCTGGACGCTCTGACCTGGCAATAGCCGACATACCCATTAACGTCAATCCAACAACTCGACCTTCACGACTCTTTCGCTCGAAGCGTCAATACGTCCGAAGGTCCGCAGGAACAATCTCGCGGGTATACGCCATGCACCAACCTCTCCGAGTCTTCAATATTCCAGCAGCCATATTTGGGGTCGTCGGCCTGATCCTCTTTGGGCGCTTCGGATGGTTCTACCTCACCAGCGGGGGAGAGGGCCACGTGCAGTCGCTCATTGTTGGAGCCGTCTGCTTATTAATGGCGGTGCAGATGTTGATGTTAGGAGTTCTCGCAGATCTGTTGAGATCTAACCGCGTCATAGGTGAAAGAGTTCTCCGACGCGTCCGCAATATCGAACTCACAATTGCGCCCCAAACGAATTCCCGGGTCGAACCTCCTCACGAGAGCTGACCGGGAACACGGTTTCGGCTGGCCGCCCACGCAAGCAGCAGCAGCATTAATAGCGACGTCACCGACACCGCGACCCCAGCCCCCAAACCCGGGGGCTCATACACCAGGGTGACAACACTCAATCCCTTTGGAACCGCCACTCCTACCAAAGCATGATCAGCATGGACCAGAGCGCCCGACACACCGTTCACCGTCACTGACCAACCAGTTTGCATAGCGTCAGCAATAACAAGCCACCCAGGACCCGTGCTGGTCAACGAAATCTCGAGACTGTCAATCTGATCGTCCACTTGGTGAATAACAGCGGTCGCACCCTCGGGATCAGTTAAATGGTTGGACTGCTCTGAAAGCACCACCACCTCAGATGGAAGTGGTGTCTGTAAGGCGGTGATGCGCTCACCCTGATCAGGTACAACTATCGCGTCTGACGCGAACCGGACTCGCTGCACCGCGTCAAGATTCTCCCAAATTGCCACATCGTCGGCGTAAGCCAAACGCAAACCATCAGATACAGGGGCCATGCCATGCAACACAGGCGCTCCAAAGTCATCTGTGCGCACCGACATGATTCCGTCATCACCATCGAGCCGTAATCGCACCAATGCCTCTCCGCCAACAGGTAAATCTTCTGCGGCGACGGGAACCCAGTGTCGTCCAGCCGGAAGAAAGCCACGCACATGACGACGGCCCACTCGAACCATTCCATCAGGCCCCACGATTTCTACTCTCAGTCTCGCTGCGAGATCAGTCGTGACAACATCTTCGGTTACCTCGAATTCAATGCCTCGAACAGGTTGTGATTTCACAGCAATCGTTAAAGGACTTCCAGAATCGATCCGTGTTGCAGTGGTTCCTTGAGAAAGCTCGAAGGAACTCCCCGGCAAAGGAAAATCGACTTGCGTCACCAACCAACGAACAGCCATTCGATCCAAAATGGTGGACTTCAAGCGATCGACATCAAGAAATTCCAGAAACGAGAACGTGTAAGAGCGATCGAGCGCTTCCGGGTCGACCGCAATTAGCAAATCTCGCCATGTGGGCTGATGAAAAACGTGACCGGTGACCGTTCGGATCCCGTAATGGGTGGTGGTCCCCGCATACAACGCCAAATCGTGAGTAGCGACTCGGTCCCCGACGGCTTCAGTCGCGAGAAAATCATGAGCGGGCGTCGACGGATAATGACGTTCAGGAACTTCCGAGGGCCAGAACGGAGAAACGAAGAGAAGTATTTCAACAGCCGCCACTGCAGCTACCACCACGGGCAAAGAGCCCTTTAGTTGGGTGTGACCCCTCGCCGCGATGCATCCAATTACAACGGCCGCCGCAGCGAGAGCGATAACTACCGGGCGGACAACCGCCGACAGGTGACCTTCCTCAGCCGCGCGTCGCAACACGTGCCAAACACCGAAAACAGCGATCGCAGAAGCGGCGACTAATGCCGGGAAACGTAGCTGACTCAGCCGACCCCTCACTTGGCTATCGTCAAGCCGGTCGGATGAGGTGACTGCCTCCAGCCCCACCCCGACCAAGATCGCCAAGAGCAGCAACCAAATCGAACGCATCCGGCCAACGAAATTGCTCTCAAACACCGGCAAATTCTGTGCCAAAGCTAAAAGAGGTCCTCCAGCAAAGATCAGCAATGTCGTCACCGCTAGCAACCCGCCCGTGATAGCGGTGGTTGAACGGGAAACCGACGGCGAAGGTCGCCGACAAATCGCTGCCACCACCAACACCAAAGCCCCGGCTCCAAGAAAAACAGAACTTTCGATGTAGTTACGATCGCCGTAGAAAAACCCTTGAGCGTGAGAACCAAAGGCCGTTGGTATCGCTGCGGTCGCCATTAACGACGGCGACAAGTGATCGACAGAAGTCTGCACACGATGACTTAAATCGGTTCCGCCTACCTGATGAAGAAACGGCAGAAGTTGCCACGCGGCCAAGCCAGCTCCCAAAGCCACCGACCCTCCAGCAGCGCCTATTAGACGAACCGTCCGCCGATCAGATCGAGATTGGGTCAAACAGCGCAAGAGAAGCCAGACCAGCATCAGAGCGACTCCCCAAGCAGTAAGTGCCGGAAAACCGGCCAGCAACATTGAGGCTGTCACTAGAGATATCGCTACGCATGACGAAAGATCACGTCGACGCAGCAATCGTTCCGCTGCCCAAAGAAGCCACGGCAAATATGCCCCCACATGACTCTGAGGCCAATTAGTCCACACGGTCTGAAATCCACTGAATGAATAAACGAAACCGGAGACCAGCGACGCGGCCTGAGACACCCCAAGTCCGCGCAACAGCAGGAACATTCCGGCTATCGCAACCGACAATTCCGCAAGTTTTATCCACGCGGGAGCCACACGATCCGGCAACAGAAGAAACGGGAGATTCAGAGGGTCGAAAAGGCCTTGGTGGGGAACTGATGCGAGTGGAGTGCCGCCCGCCGGAAACGGATTCCACATGGCGATGTCACCATCTAAAAGCCTGCGGTGAAACAATTCTTGCGCTGGGAACCCAGAATCCACAGGGTCTGCTACCGGAATGGACGTGAGCTCAAGATCTATCGGCTGACTTTCGTTCCACGGTGCCCACCGCAACACCGTGTCCGAACGCAGAAATGTACGCGCGCCAGTTAACGGCAACCCCAAGCTAATTATCACGGTGAGAGCGACAATCCCCAGCGTCCAACGAGTGGCCCTACTGACGCGTCTTTCCGTCACCCCAATATCGATCTTTCGCAATAGGTGCGATACGGCGAACCGGGCATCGTTTCGATCGTCTGAGCTATCTCACGGGCCGAAACGAAACCCATGTGGAACGCGACCTCTTCAAGGCACGCGACCTTCAATCCCTGCCGTTTCTCAATTGCGGCAATGAAATTGGAGCTATCTAGCAGGCTCTCATGAGTGCCTGAATCCAGCCAGGTGATGTCCCTTCCCAACTTCACTGCACGCAGTTCGCCGTCATTCAGAAAACTCAGGTTGAGGTCAGTAATCTCCAACTCGCCTCGCGCACTTGGCTGAAGGTCTTTAGCTCTAGACACAGCGGTGCCGTCATAAACGTAGAGACCAGGGACAGCAAGATCGCTTCGAGGATGGTCAGGCTTTTCCTCAATGGAAAGCACGGCGCCGGCCTGGTCGATTTCAATTACTCCGTAGCGCTGCGGATCATCTACGGGGTATCCCCAGATAACAGCCCCTCGGTCGAAAGTCGCCACTTCGTCGTCCAATCCAATAGGCCCATGAAAAATATTGTCACCCAGGACCAAGGTGAACGGCTCATCACCAATGAAGCTCTCGCCAATCACCACGGCCTGTGCAATCCCGCCGGGCGCTGGTTGCACCCCGTAGGAAAGCTCGACTCCCCACTGGCGACCGTCACCCAGTGCCTCGCGAAACGCGGGTAGATCATTGGGAGTAGTGATGAGGTGAATCTCCCTGATGCCGGCACTCATCAGCGTCGCCAACGGGTAATAAATCATTGGTTTGTCATAAACAGGCTGCAGCTGTTTGCTTGAAACCCGACTCAAGGGAAACAAACGGGTTCCCGCGCCACCGGCAAGCATCATGCCCCTCATCAACACAACCCCGGCATACCGTCGCTAATCACGTTTACCAGTCTGGCGCAGCTATAGCCCACGAGTGCATCGGCACCATCAATCGATGACGACAACAACGTCGCCTGCACCAACTGTGTCGCCTGGACCGACCTTCACTTCCTTCACCGTCCCCGACTTATCAGCGTTAATGTTGTTCTCCATTTTCATAGCTTCTAACACCACGACAGGTTCACCTTCGCTCACCTCTTGTCCGACTTCGACGAGGACCTTGACAATCGTTCCTTGCATAGGAACAGTGACCTGACCCGAACCGGCCCCAGCTCCACCCGTGTTGGAAGCCGAACGACGAGCTTTCGAGGGTTTCTGACTTACGGTAACGCCAGCTGACTCTGGGACCCAGGCCGCGACCTCAAACCGCTTGCCGTTCACCTCAAGAACGACATCTTTGCGAACCAGCGCATCCTCTTGATCGACGTCGCCTTCAACCACTTCGGATTTCCCTGTGACCTCCGTTAGGTCAAGCGATTCCTCAACCCATTTGGTGCTGTGCTCACCGGATTGAAAATCGGGACTGGCCAAAATGACTTCATGGGCGCTGGCGGTAGTTGCAATTCCGCCTACCTCTAACTCGACTAGAGCACTACGCATCCGCTCGATAGCGATCTGCCTATTTGATCCCCACACAATGAGCTTGCCTACCAAGTTGTCGTAGAACTGCGAAACAGCGTCCCCAGCTTCATACCCGCCGTCCCAACGAACACCGAAACCCTGCGGAAGCTTCAAACTCGTAATTGTTCCCGGCGAAGGAAGAAAACGCCCACCCGCCGGATCTTCAGCGTTAATTCTCACTTCGATGGCGTGACCGCTGCAGTGAACGTCACCTTGGGTAAATGACAGCGACCGACCCGCAGCAACATGTATCTGTTCTCTCACCAGATCGATTCCCGACACCAACTCACTCACTGGGTGTTCCACCTGCAACCTGGTGTTCATCTCCAAGTAGTAAAACTCGCCGTCTTGAAACAGAAATTCGACAGTGCCAGCGTTGGTGTAACCGCAGCCTTTCGCAACCGCCACTGCTGCTTCGCCCATCGCTTGTCGGACATCCTCAGGGAAATTAGGTGCCGGGCTTTCTTCAACAAGTTTCTGGTGCCGTCGCTGCGCAGAACAGTCGCGTTCCCCAAGCCAAACTACGTTGCCCTGTTGATCGGCAATGATCTGCATCTCTATGTGCCGAGGCCACGTCAAATAACGTTCCACGTAGCACTCGTTGCGTCCGAAAAAACTTTCTGCTTCGCGTTGAGCCGACTCCAAAGCGGCGTCGACATCTTCGGGAGATGACACCACCTTCATTCCACGACCGCCACCTCCGTAAGCAGCCTTGATGGCAACCGGATAACCATTCTCTGCACCGAAGCTGCGAACCTCATCCGGATGCTCAAGTATCTCTGTGGTTCCAGGCACTCCCTTGACACCCACTTTTTCAGCGGCAAGTCGAGCCGAAATCTTGTCTCCCATTACCTCAATGGCCTCGGGTGGCGGACCGATGAACGTCACACCAAGTTCGGTAATGGCCCGAGCAAAGTCGGCATTTTCGCTATAGAACCCGTAGCCAGGATGAACTGCATCAGCCCCGCACTGCTCGATCACATTCAGAATGGCCGAAGTATTCAAATACGAATCGGCCGCAGTCTCACCGCCGAGCGCGTATGCCTCGTCCGCGAGCCGAACATGTAACGCATTGCGATCCAGTTCGCTATACACCGCCGCACTGGTGATACCCAACTCGCGGCACGTCCGAATAACCCGTACAGCTATTTCTCCACGATTAGCAATCAGAATCTTCGAGAACACGGATTTCGCCTTCCGAGCACGGACGTACGATCTGCAATCGTGCCACAATCCAACGCTTCTTCCCATCTGACCGATTTTCTTTCTGAAATAACACCACTTTGAGGTAAGTACGCTCAGGCCTGTGGAAAGCCACCAATTTGACGCGGTGAAGGGAACTCGCTTCCAAAACGTTACTTGGATCTCCGAGATTCCCTCCACAAACACCGCCCTACTCGAACTTGCGCGAAATGGAGGAAATGAAGGCGAGGTGCTCATCGCCGATCTTCAAACACAAGGTCGAGGCCGAAGAGGCCGCGTTTGGACAGCGCCATCAGGAACATCTCTAATGATGTCCATTCTTCTTCGCCCACCGCGAAATTCGCTTCCGGTGCAGAAAGCGTCGCTGGTTACCTCGGCCCTTGCCGTCGCCACAGTGAAAGCAGTGAGTGACACCACGAAGGTCAAACTGACCATCAAATGGCCCAACGACCTCGTCGTCAATGATTCGACCGACACTCCGGGCGACCCCGGATATCGCAAGGTGGCAGGCATCTTGACAGAAACCCTCATCGACGACGCGCAGATTTCAGCCCTGGTCGTAGGCATGGGACTGAACACAGGTTGGGGACAGGTACCGGCCGAACTGGAACTAGTGGCATCGAGCCTCGACTTGCTGTCTCACTCGTCCATTGACCGACCACGGTTGGCGTACGGCATCCTTCGACACTTTGAGAACCATTATTCGAACCTGCTAGAACCAGCAGGCAGCGAAAACCTCCTACGAGAAGTCCGACACCACTCAAGTACTCTGGGACGGCGCGTACGCCTCCACCTTGATCACTCTCGAGAAAAGCGGACCCTCGAAGGACACGCAGTTGATCTAAACGGCAACGGCGAACTTGTCGTCAAAACCGACCTAGGTGATCTGCGAACCGTATCCACAGCCGACGTAGAACACCTGCGGTTCGAGGCGCGCTGACCGGCGACCCGAACTAAGCAATACCCTAGATCTACATGGCTGAGGTGCTCGCATCCGAAAACATTTCAGGTGTTTACGTCGTAACACCTGAGGTATATGGCGACGAACGCGGATTTTTCGTCGAGACGTACCGACGCGAATGGATTCCGCAGGGCTCACGGGAAATGATTCAGGCCAACCGAGGAGACCGACAAAGCGGATGCATCGTAGGTTTGCATTATCACCTCCACCAAGCCGACTACTGGTACGTACCCTTCGGAACTGTCCGCGTTGTTCTGCATGACCTGCGATCTGGATCGCCCACCGAAGGCGCCACCCAACACACAGACCTAGATGGAACCCAACATCGCGGCATTTATATACCGCCCGGCGTGGCACACGGATTTTCGACCCTGACCGACGCGACCATCACCTACCTAGTCGACAACTACTACAACCCAGCTGACGAACTAGGAGTGGCTTGGGATGATCCTGAAATTGGAGCCGACTGGGGATTGAAAGACCCCACCCTGTCCTCTCGTGACCAATCGAACCCTCTTCGAGACGAGATTAACGACGCGGTTCGACCCCACTACGGTCTACGAAACTGATCGCACAATGAAAGTTCTTGTCACCGGCGGCGCTGGCTTTATTGGCTCTAACTTTGTGAGGTTTTTGTTAGCCAACAGCGACGACGAGATCACCGTCATCGATTCGCTTACCTACGCAGGTAGCAAAGACACGATGACCGATTTCGCCGAAAGCCCACGTGTGCAATTCATCGAAGGTGACATCTGCGACCGCGAACTCGTGACCTCCGCCATGGACAACCACAATGCTGTTGTTCATTTCGCTGCAGAGAGCCACGTTGATCGTTCCCTTAACAGTTCCGATCGCTTCATAACGACAAACTGTCTGGGCACCAACGTCATGTGTGACGTCGCCAATGAACTCGAAATATCTCGGTTCGTCCATATCTCCACCGATGAAACATACGGCTCCCTCACCCAAGGTTCATTCTCAGAAAAAGACCGCCTCGAACCAAGCAGCCCTTATTCAGCATCAAAAGCTGGTTCAGACCTGATTGCCCTCGCTCATCACAACACCTATAACTTGCCAGTCATCATCACCCGCTCGTCAAATAACTATGGGCCGTTCCAGTTCCCCGAAAAGCTGATACCCCTTTTTGTTACCAACCTTCTGGACGGATTGACGGTCCCTCTATACGGCGATGGCGCCAACGTTCGAGATTGGATTCATGTCGACGACAACTGTGCCGCTATCGATTCCGTTCTCCGAGCGGGAAAGACTGGAGAGATTTACAACATCGGCGCCGGAAATGAGATATCGAATCTAGAACTGACGGAAATACTCATCGAACTCTGCGATCGTGACGACTCTGCAATTGAGCGCGTCGCCGACCGACTGGGGCATGACTTCCGATACTCCGTGGACTCGAGCTTGGTTCACGATCTGGGTTGGAAACCAAGAATTGACCTTCATTCGGGGCTCGAAGCAACTGTCCATTGGTACCGCGACCACGAAACCTGGTGGCGGCCCAAAAAGGCATGAAACCTGTGACGCTCACCAACGCCATGGCCTCTGCTTCTAGATACGCCCCTCTCGTAAGGAACTTCGCGAGACGGGAACTCAAAGCAAGATATAAGAGAAGTCTTTTGGGCTGGACGTGGTCATTACTTAGCCCCCTATCAACCATCCTTGTTTACAGCCTCGTCTTCTCAGTCTTCTTTCGAGCTTCGCCGCCACCCGCAGGAAACGGCACACAAAACTTCGCCCTTTTCTTGTTCACCGGTTTGGTCATCTGGTTGCTTTTCGCCGGCATGATCAACGGTTCTATGGGTTGGCTCAGTTCTGTAGGCGACCTCCGACGAAAAGTCTTCTTTCCGCCGGAGACAGCAATTTTTGGTAGCGCCGTCGCCCTCGGAGTTCAATCCGCTATCGAGGCCGGAGTTCTCCTGGTGGTCATGGTTTTGTTAGGCAACGTAGGTTTACC
>Ga0209228_1001061_pt1 | contig 13794 bp, 7 predicted proteins | sample METZYME_3_150m_FD_187547 | JGI IMG/M metagenome (GOLD analysis project Ga0209228, IMG submission 187547) | Marine microbial communities from oxygen minimum zone in mesopelagic equatorial Pacific - METZYME_3_150m (SPAdes) (version 2) | ecosystem: Environmental > Aquatic > Marine > Oceanic | place...
ATGATTCCAGGTATCTCCAGGTGAAAAGAATAAGTGATGATATCGGTGTTTTGGCCGTCTGGGTCCAGCAGAGTAATGCTTCCGATATTTATGCTCAGCTCGTGGATTGGGACGGAAATCAGCTATGGGACAATGTGGGCATTATTATTTCGGATGCAGAAAATGACCAATCCAATTTCACCTTTGATTTCAACGAGAATCGTTCAAATTCGCTTCTGGTCTGGCAAGATTTTCGCAATGGCCAGAATTTTGAAATATTTGGACAAGTCCTGAACTTGGAAACTGGGTCTCTTGACTCCGAACCTATCCAATTTACTTCTGTAGTGAACGATTCTCTCCACAATTATAATCCCACTGCCACATCCATCATGGAAAATGAATTTCTAGTGATCTGGGAGGATGGCCGAGGCTATTATAATGAAGATCCATTGCTGATCAATGGTGTGGACCTATACGGTGCAGGCTACATCATTGGGCAGGGTATGACAACAGATGTGAATGGAATCCCCATCTGCATTGCTTACCACAAACAGCAGCATGTGAATGTAACCCATCACACGGGGGAAGAATATTTCCTGGACTGGATTGACTACCGCAGTTCCGGTAAAGAAGACCTTGCCAATTACTACGGGCGTACGCTCGTGAAAGCGGAATTACTTACCAATGACCCGGGCTGTAATTGTGCCGTGCCCACAGAATTCAGCCTGAAACCAGCTTATCCAAACCCATTTAACGGCAAAGTCAATTTTGATTTTACCATGCCTGCCCGCGAAGCTATTGAGTTTAGGATATATGATATTAAAGGCAGGGTAGTTTTCGATAAATTGATCCTGCCAGGATTCGGAGGGAACTACCGGATTAGTTGGGATGGAATAGTGACCGATGGCAATATGGCGACCAGCGGAATCTATTTTTATGAGTTAAATACAAATAATGTAATAATAAAAGGTAAGATAACTTATCTAAAGTAATACATGAAATTTGTATTACTTATAATTTTTATCGGTACTTTATCCGGACAAGTCTTGGATGAGCGATACCATACCACGGAAGAGATCTACAGTTTGCTGGATTCACTTAACCAACTGGAAGAATTGAATGGTTGGTTTCATCTGGATACTATCGGGTATTCTACCCAGGAAAACATCCCCATTCTTGCAGCTAAAATATCTGACAATGCACACATAAAGGAAGATGAACCCAGGGTCCTATTTGTAGGACAGGTTCATGGGGAAGAGATTCTAGGCGTCGAAGTGATCATGGAATTATTGAATGATCTTCTTTTCCCGGGCGCCAGTATGTACACCCATATGAACATTTTGAAGGAATACCTGGAGATCTGGCTTGTGCCGACAGGGAATCCTGATGGGTTGAATGTGGTCCATGAAGGATTGGATGTGAGTTATCGGAAAAATAAACGAGACCTGTCCCCGGAAGGCTCATTTCCCAATGGGATATTTGATTATGATCCTGCCATTGGAAATGATGTGGACGGGGTGGATCTGAATAGGAACTTTGATTTTAACTGGGCCTTCGGAGATACATTCCTCGAGCCGGATAATTCCGATTATGGTGCCCATTTTGATTATTACAGGGGTGACGAGCCTTTCTCGGAAAGCGAGGCCATTGCCCTGCGTGAACTGGCTCTTGAGAATGATTTTGTTTTTTCCATTGTATGGCATAGTTCCCGATCAGGAAACTTATCTGAAAAGGTATTTACCTCGTGGCAGTGGGAAAACACCAAGGACTCTCCTGATCTTGATATCATGAAATCCATGGCTGATTATTTTGCAGGGCTGATGGAAACAGAGGATGGTACTGGCACCTATTTGTCCGTTTACAGCGGGTCCCGGAATGGAAAACTCCACGACTGGTTCTACCGGGAAACGGGGTGTATTCAATACCTTGTGGAGTGCGGCACAGCAAATTTGCAGCCGGACAGTGCTCTTATTGAGAACACCATTGATCGTACCAAACCAGCCATGGTGTATCTTATGGATCGAGCCATTGGCTATCATACAGCTGAACAGCAGTGCAATTGCCCCCAAGCCAATGGGATTATTTATGATGCATCGACTAACCAGCCCATTGAAGGAGCCATTGTAGAAGTGCTGGAACATACAGGTTCGGTTCTAAAACCGCGTTTAACAGACGAATTTGGCCGTTATAGACGTATCTTGGGTCCGGGCACCTATTCAATATCAATCAGGGCAGAGGGATATTTACCGCAAGAGATCACTGCTGTGACCAATAATAGTGGGATCACAACAGAAGATATTTTTTTGGAGCCGGCAGAAAACCACACATTAACATTGAACTTACTGCACTCGACACTGAACATAGTGACTATAGAGGGATTTATTCAAAATGAATTCGGTGCGGAGGAAATTCAGATTACTACTGGAGAAAATGTTTTTGAACTACCAGAAGGAGAGTATACAATCATTTTTCCCTTGGATAGCGAATTTCTTCCATGGGAAAAATATATATCATTAACAGGTGATTATTCCTGTATTGTATCTTATTTAGAAGGGAATAAAATCATGTTGAGTGAATCCTGGCCATGGGATAATGCGGAAGGACTCTGGTCAGCGGGCAATGTTGTCTTAAGATCTCAGGAAAATCATTATTACAATAATGGCGATTCTACATTTACCACACAGTGGATGGAATCTAATCTAATCGATATTTCCGGTACAAATCGTGTAGTTGTATCAGTCAGGCATAAATTCGAAACTGAATGGGATTATGATCCTATTTCAATTGAAATTTTAGATGAGAATGACAATGCCCTTGGCTCAAAATTATGGACCGGAGACCGCTGGGATGAGTATCAGACTCATTTGATCACAGCTATCTCCGAAACAGAATTCTCACAGGTCAAGGTGAGGTTGGAATTTTCTCCTGATCAAACAGTGAATTATCGTGGATGGGAATTGCAGGAACTTTCCCTTTATTCCAGTTTTGATGAATATTTGGATGTGGCAGAATCCACTGGTGGCAGATCGCCAAAAATTCCTATGATGATCAATGGGCTTTATCCCAATCCGTCCAATGGCCGGCTCCAGGTCGATCTAGCCAATTATCCCGGCGGCAAGGGCACCATCCGTGTCTTTAATCTCCTGGGGCAGGAAATCCTGTCTCATTCGTTGAATAATTTATCATCGGGAAGACATTTCCTGGATCTGAACTTGAATAAATTAAACGACCGTCCCATAGGGTCCGGGATGGTGTTTATCCGAATGGAAACAGAGAAAGAACAGGTTGTAGAAAAATGCGTGTTACTCAAAAACTGATCTTAACTATATTAACATTTTCGATCCTTTTTGGCGAAGGGATCTCCTTTCGCGGGAAATCCAAAAAACAACTCTTGGGACAGGCCGTACCTCTAGCCTTTGCTAATATTATTACTAATAATTACAATATACTGCCTTCCCAGATCAATCCACAGCGGGGGAGTTATCTTATCATTGTACCGGATGGGATCGTGAATTATTTGGGAGATTTCGTCGCGTTTAAGAATTCCCAGGGCTTTGATGTTGATGTTATACCATTGTCCGAAGCAGGAGAGTCGGCTGATGCGATAAAAATCACTGTTGCCAATAAACTGGCTGAAGATCCCATGCTGGAATATGTACTGCTGATCGGTGATGTAGATGGTTTTGCAGAATTCCCATCTTTTTACTATGGACCAGATAATGATGTATCTGATCAGAAATACACCCATATCCTGGGGAATGATAATATCCCTGATGTTTTTATCGGACGATTGTCGATTGATTCTTTATCGGATTTTGCTGTGGTTTTGGCAAAAACGATCAAATATACCCGGGATCCACTGGCATTCAATTCTGATTGGCTGGATCATGGACTTATTGTTGCGGGTAACTATTCCAATACCTATCCCATTCCCATCACACCGAAATGGACCTCATACTGGCTGCGGGATGAACTACTGGATTATGGCTACAGCCAGGTCGATACTATTTTTTACCCACCCGTGCAACAGGGGGCACCCTATATCATTGAATCCATTGACAACGGAGTCGGCATCGTCAATTACCGTGGCTGGGGCGATGCCAATGGCTGGCATTATCCTGAGTTTCACGTGGATGACGTAAATGGCCTGAACAATGGCTGGCTCACACCGGTTTTCATGAGTTATGTCTGTAATTCCAATGATTTTGCCAATAATGTGGACCCATGCCTATCCGAAGCGGTTCTGCGTGGCGGAACTCCAACGGTGCCCAAAGGTGGTGTTGCGTTTATTGGCCCATCTGACCTTCACACCAGCACGAAGTTCAACAATGTTATCAATGCTTACATGTATGATGCCATGTTGAACCATGATGTATTCGAATTGGGACCTGCCATGCAGGCGGGGCAGTCGGGATTGCTCAAGGAATTCCCGGCACAGAATGGTCCTGGTGAAGCACAGGAATTTTATGCGCATGTGTATAATATTTTAGGTGATCCATCATTGCAAGTGTATGTAGACACACCTGAAGAATTTACTATTGTAGTGAACGATATAAAGTCATCAGATCATTTTGTAGAAATTATACTAGTAGATCCAATTGGAAACCCTGTAAAGAATGCAGTTATAAGTATCATGGGAAATGGAGAATTACTAACTAAAGGCATCACAGATAATGATGGAAAATTTGTTTCATCGCTAAATTTAACTGACCTTTCAGCGATTGATGTTTATGCTAATAAGGGTGGTTTTATCCAAGGCCATGAAACAAGCCTTATTGATGATAATGAACAGGCGATACATCTATCTGGTATAATTATTGACGCTGGTGAGAACGGTTCTAAGCCCACTCTTGGATCTCCATTCACCTGTAATATAATATTGGAAAATGCTTCCAACTATACAGTCAGTGGATCAGGAGCAATGATAACATTCTCTAATAACGTTGTTCCTTCGTCCATTGATATCGATATCCCATCTCTTGCAGCAGGTGAGACCATAATAATTGGCGATATTGAATTGATTTCATATAATACGGATGTAAGCAACTTTATCATTGGAAATTTATCTTACAACACTGATATGGAAATAATATTTGATTTTGCAATTGACATTGAAATGCCTTTATTTGAGGTATCATTCGAAAACAATGTTTCTCCGAATTCTACTTTTGATCCGACACTTTTGATTACAAATTTTTCGGATGCAACATATTCTGATATTTGGCTGCAGATCTCATGTCTTGAAGGGGCCACAGTAACCCTAAATGGTTCGTCGGATCAGTTTTCAACTTTTTCAGGGTTCGAGACTTCATCGCAAGGTACGAACTATATAATTGATCTTGGTGACGTGGCCTATGGGAGCGATATAACTTTTCTTGTTGAATTCCAGAAAATGGAGCACACCATTTTCAGCCAGTCAGTTCCATTGCATATTGAACCTGCCTCAGAGAATCTCCCAGTAGCCCCAAACAACTACGGGTATTGGGCTTATGATGATACGGATGCTGGATTTGATCACACACCTGCATTCAACTGGGTGGAACTGGATCCTGCACATGGCGGCAGCAATGGTACGCATCACCAGTTAGATGATGATGACCATGTGGATATTGAGCTGCCCTTTACATTCAAATATCACGGCATTGATTACAACAATATGACCATCAGTTCCAATGGTTGGACATCCTTTGAACCATGCTATATCGATTATTTCTGGAATATGTCCATTCCCATGTATATGGGTCCAAAAGCACTGTTGGCACCTTTTTCCGATGATCTTGAGACTATCGATTCTGATGATGACGGCAATATTGACGTGTGGATCAACGTGTACACGAAACACGATGAGGCAAACGGACGATTTATCATCGAATGGTCCCGGGCATTGAATGGTTATGATGAGATTACGGAAGAGACTTTTGAAGTGATTCTTTACGATCAAAATGCCATGCCGACCGAATCTGGCGATGGTGTGATCGATTTTCAATATTTGGAAGTGGAAGACGTGGATGTAACCAAAAATTATTCCACAGTAGGTATCGAATCGCCGGAAAAGAATTATGGTCTGCAATATGTTTTCAACAATGTGTATGCGCTGGGCGCAGCACCATTGGCTAACGAACGTGTGATCCGTTTTTCCACCCAAGCACCGGATAATTATGTGGCCCCCTTGGCAGTAGTGGATGGAGAATTAAACCCAAATGAATTCTCCTTGAGTCCCGCTTATCCGAATCCATTTAACCCGGTAACACATTTAGATTTAATAATTCCAACTACTGAAAGTGTGAAAATATCCATTGTGGATATTTTAGGTAGAGAAATCGCTGAACTTCACAGTGGAGTACTGTTTCAAGGTATATATAAATTCTCCTGGAATGGTACGAATCATTTGGGTCTTTCAGTCGCTTCAGGGACTTATTTTGCTGTAGCCGGATTCGAAAAAAACACTCAAATTCAAAAACTGCTATTGTTAAAATAATGAAACAATTAGTAAAAATTTATTCAGCATCCTGGTGTCAGCCGTGTAAATCCGCAAAACGATTGCTAACAGAACGTGGGTTGAAATATGAGGAAATAGATATTGAAGAAAGAGGATGGAGCAGGGAGGATCTGTTTGATTTGACTGGCGGTCGCACCGTGCCCCAAATAGTAATTGATGGGCAGCCTGTTGGTGGATATGATGAGTTACTTAAGTTGGACCATGAAGGAAAATTGAACGGTTGATCCAACCTTTGGCCAGAATTATCAGGGTTTTTGCAGTAGCGGGAACCCTGTTTTTGTTTTTTAACTGTTTCGGTCGCCGGGCCAAGGCAGAGGGTCCTCCTGATATACACACGGTGGCGGCAAACCGTCTTTCCGTTGAACAGTGGAACGAAAATAATCGCAAGGATTTTATGGACCTGGGCATCCTAATGAAGGGTGAGATACCTGGATATTTATTTACCAATCTGAAAATCCACGATATCCTGATAGAAAACATGGAGATCATGGAAGAGAATCTGGATAATGTGGAGCGTTTGCAGCAGGATATGAACAGCATAATGGAATCACTGCAAGAATCTGATGGTGACAGTTTACAGTCGCTCATGGATGGTGAAACCAGTTATGAACAGGAAATCGGTTCGATACTCAGTGATATCAGGGATGCCCAGGCAGAGTATGAAAAGGGGAAGAAAGGACTGCGGCAAGGATTGAAAATGGACAGACGCAGGATTATTTTTATCCGGGATCAAACGCATTCCTGGAAAAAGGAGTTTCATCATCTGCGATATGAGCGAGCCGGGCTGCAGCAGGCTGTTGAACGTTTCAACGGCAGCCTTAACGAAGCAATCTTCACAGATAATCATTCGAAAAAAGAGATACTGGAATTATCCAGTAAGCTGGAGAAGTATCGTAATGAACTTGGCAAGATAGAATTATTTATTGCTGAAAGCGAACGTATCGCCTGGGAAGAAACTGGCACATGGGTATGTATTCGGCCCATGTTGACCTTTCAAGAGGGTGAATTGCGAAGAGGAGTCCCCCTGGCTTGTGAACAGAAATATGAACAGGGACTGCGCGATTATAAACGAATCCTCCGGGATATGAGCATAGAATTGGATTCAATCTGATTTTTTCAGGTAAGTGACCTTGTGCAGGAACCGGTTGGATCGGCCTGTGGCCTGGATGAGATATACACCGTTTGCAGCTTGCCCGCCGTTGTTGTTTTTGCCATTCCAGGTTATGGAAACCACTTCCGGTTCCGGAAAATTCTTTTTCAAGGACCATATATTGTGACCTAGGATATTGTAGATTTCAATTTCGACGATTTGCGGGGCAATGACCTGCAGTTCAAGATGGATCTTATCAATGCCTATCCCGGGATTGGGGTAGGGCGGAAATAATGTAAAATCCTCCAGATAACCATCACGCAGGGATAAAGTATAGTCCCAATTCTGCACTTCATCATTTACAGCAGAGATTACCAGGGCTACATAATCGATACCCAGAGAGGGGTCGTAGTTGGTTGGATTTTCCATCCTGACTGTCCATTGCTGTTCATTCTCATGCTTGATGATTGTCGTCAATAATAAGTCTGTAATGGGTCCTGTATCATTGGTCAGTGAAATGGACACAGGGGTGCTGGTATTCAGTTCATAATAGTGGGATGCGTAGAGTTTTAATGTGGGGCTTGTGATGGTCTCAGAATCGCTCTGGTTATAAATGATATATTCTTTGGTACCCGGCTGTTCAACCGGATAATCTTCTGCTTCCTCATAGCGGTAAATTCCTGCGCTGAGGCTGGAAGATAGGATACGGTTGGCGATGCGCATACGATTATAGGCATCCACGAAACTTGAATTTTGGGATACAAGTGCTTCGTCTATAGATATAAAACTGACATCCTGGGCCGGACTGGCGTTGGCCCGCGATCGTTCCCAGCATTTTTTGATGGTCTCTCTGCCCCCCAGATGTTCATCGATGTACTGGAAGAATATAAAGGAGCCGTACATATGCGTATCCTCCACATCGAGCGGTTTATCCGTGTTTGCGAACCAGGCAGGCATGTACCGGTACAGGTCATTCACCTGGTCGTATAAATCATCTTCTGACCAGACTGCAGTCGCCTCCATGAACCACAGGCGTTCGTAACAGTTGTAGCCAAACTGCAGGGCATGAAAAAATTCATGTACAGCTGTAACCTGGATATTTTCCAGTTCCGTGTGATCGCTGAATACGGAGGAGTCATAAGAGTTGCGCATTTTGATAAAACTGGCACATGCGGGATCTTCAGCGGGTGCGTTTGATGTATAGGTTATGCCAAAGTATCCCGCCGGAAGAGCCATAATATAGATATCGTAAAGGTCTGAACTGCCAATCCCATTGTCCGTGGGCGGCTGATCGAACCCGAGGGAATCGGCGAAGAAATTCCAGACATGCTCAAACACAGCGGCCATGTTGAGGACATAATCCTCATTTTCAACTTTGTTGTAGGAGTCATCCAGGGTATAATGCAGCAGAAAATGCTCCGTGGCATGGGTTTCATCCAGACCTTCGGGGCGTTCCACCAGGAATTCTGACCCGTTCACAGCCAAGCCTAATTTTTCCAGTTGTCCGCGTTCGTCGGCGGTAAACTGACCGGGACCGTTCCGGATCAGATTTGTAATGTGAGGAGTGGCATGTGTCCTGGTTTCGGTATCGAATAGTGCAGAGAAGGATTGTTGTGATGTAAGTGCATTGCCATAAATCAAAGCAATGGTGATAAACTGAAGAAAAATGAGTCTGATCATTTTTCTTTGAATTTGTCTTTATATTTTCTCCGTACATAAAGGCCCATGAGGACCATGCCAAAAAACCAGAACATAGCAAAGTAAAGCAGAGATTCTTTCATGATTTGGGCCAGAGTTTATCTGCAATATAGGTGGCAAACAATGTGCCAAGACCAATTTTTGTTTCCCAATTTGTTTCGTCTTGTTCCTGTGTAAGCAGACCATTGACAGTTAAGGCGAATCCTGTGATGTACATCCAGGACCGTAAGCTTTTGGGCATACCCAATTCTTTTTCCATGGTATCGTACTGCTGCAAAGCGGGCAATGAAGTGAAAAGGTCACTTGGGTAATGCAGGGAAGCCAGAATCTGGTATGCAGTTTCATCCTGGGTTATATCGTAATACTCGATGGGATGGTGCAGGCGGACGCCCAACTGGGTTGATTCTTGGGAAATGATAACCTGAAAATCACGGATACCTTCCGGTAACTTGTCGGCGGCAAGTTTCGATGAATCACCGGTGACCTGGTAAAGGGTAATGTAAAACCAGTCAGAGTCAGACTGCCAGGCAGCGATGTTTTCCTGGTCAATGGCCTTTTCCAGCTCCATCTCTATCAAAATTCCATTTTGTTTTACATCCAGGGTAACATTCTGCAAGGTTGTCTGTCGTGCAAAAGACAGGGTGGATGTGAGTAGAATGAAAAGGAGGGTGTGGATAAATTTGATCTCTGCACCTATAACAATGGGGGGGGGTAAATTAAAGAGATAATGACAAAATCATGATAAAGTTTCTTTTTCATTTGAGTTTGATAGCGATGAAAAATGAACAGAACAGATCCATGATAATGAATAGATTTTATTGAAGTACTATTTTCACCTATGATCGGAAAATAAGATTATGGGCTCGATTTACAGGTTGTTCAATCCAGAAGGCAACAGGTAAATTTCATAAGGCATTGTTCTCTGAAATTGCGTTCAATAATCCACATACCGATTACCTTATTTCTTGTTTCATTCCTGATTGGCCAGGATGACCCGCCAGCAGAATCAAAGTCTGTACAAGGCGCTTTTGGCGCAGTAACCATCGACGGAAAGATCTGGAACCAGATTGCCCTGCGGCCAGTTCTTCCCTTCGGGAAACTGGCCATCGCATTTGATATTGTGCTCTACATTGACCAGGACGGGAATATCCATGATGAGGGATGGGATTTCTCTTCTGGGGAAAAGATAAAAAATACTATTTTGGATAAAATATACTATATCCGTTACGGACGCAGGCAGGATCCGTATTATTTTCGTGTCGGTGCCCTTGATCATGTAGCCATGGGTTATGGTATCCTGGCCAACGGCTATTCCAATTCAATTTTATACCCTCAGGTGCGCAAGGTGGGTATGGAAGCCCGGGTACGGGCTTTTGACCTGAACTTTTTTGGTTTTACCAACGATTTCAAAGAGAATCTTGGTTTGGCCGGGATGCGCGTTTCCGGCAAGGTGCCCGGCGATCTTACCATGGGGGTCTCCTTTGCGGCAGATCGCAACCAGTACCTGGGCCTCAAAGACCGTGACGGGGATGGCCGACCGGACCTGGTGGATGATTTCCCTGATGATAAAATCTACTGGCTGGACACGGACGGTGACGGCTGGGCGGACAATGATACCCTTAATGAGTTCGATGTGGATGGTGACGGCTGGACCGATTCCAGTTTTACATATCCCCTGTTCGGCATTGTGATTGATACCGATGGCGTTCCAACCAAACCGGAACCGATCAATATCAAAAAAGAAAGCGAATCCGTTGAATCCTTTGCCATCGATCTGGGCAGACCCCTGTTTTCCCAAGGGAATCTAGCTGTTCATGTTTATACCCAGGCGGCAGCCCTGATTGGTAAAACCACTAATCCAAAGACCCTGGATCGGGAATCGCTGGGAATAGGATTAACGCCGCTGGGTATTTCCGCCTCCTTTGGGCCGGCTAGGTTCAGCTGGGAATACAGGATGATGCCAAAGGGTAAATTTGAGTTTGGATATTTTAACCGTTCCTATGAAATAGAGCGGGCTACATTTTCCAGCATTACTACGACTGCACTTGCAGGCAATACAGGTACCATTGTGACCAAAGCCAGTAAACTGGGGAAATACGGCAAGCAGAATGGGTATTTTTCCCGTTTGACCGTTGACGTGGGTTCCTTTCTGCAGGGAGGGCTCAGTTATCAGAACCTGCACGGTGAACAGTGGCAGGCCCAGCGCCAGGATTTTGAAGAGGAGACCAATCAGAGTTTCACAGCTATGGTGAAACTGAAAAAGTCCATTAGTCGGATCAAAACGGCAAACTGGTTCTACCAGCAGAGAAATGTTCCCAATCCCTTTGAATTTGAATATTCTGAATCGACCATCACTGGATATAGAATTGGGCTGGAACTGGGCAACGGCATGGTACTCAATTATATTTTCCGCAGATCATTCAGAGACCTGAATGGGGACGGAGATGTAACCGACAAGGGCGAAATGCTGAATATGACCAGTATTGAAACATCCTTTTCATTTTAATAATGACCTCAAAAGAAATTCGGCAATCCTTCATTGATTTTTTCCAGGATAAAGGGCATCGAGTCGTCCATAGCGCCCCGGTTGTCCCCCTGGATGATCCTACCTTGCTTTTCACCAATGCAGGCATGAACCAGTTCAAACCGATCTTTTTGAACCAGATGCAGCCGGAAAGCCTGCGGGTTGTCAACAGCCAGAAATGCATTCGTGTTTCCGGCAAGCATAATGATCTGGAAGAAGTGGGTGTTGACAACTTCCACCATACCTTTTTTGAAATGCTGGGCAACTGGTCCTTTGGCGATTATTATAAGAAAGAAGCTATTTCCTGGGCCTGGGAATTATTTACGGAAACCTGGTGCTTGGATAAAGACCGTTTGTGGGCCACAGTCTACGAAGAGGACGAGGACGCATATTCCCTGTGGACAGAAGTAACGGATATTGCCCCGGAACGGGTATTGAAATGCGGCAAAAAGGATAATTTCTGGGAAATGGGTGAGACCGGACCCTGTGGCCCTTGTTCAGAAATCCATTATTTTGTCGGTGGGGATGCTGATAAACAGACACCGGAGGGTATCAATAAATCTGATGAATACTGGGAGCTATGGAATCTGGTCTTTATCCAAAATAACCGCAGTGAAGATGGAGTCTTGGAAGACCTTCCGGAAAAACATGTGGATACCGGGTTAGGCCTGGAACGAATTGCCGCGGTGCTGCAGGGCAGAACCAGCAGTTATGATACCGACCTGTTTCAGCCCATCATTCAAAAAGTGGAATCAATTGCCGGCTCTTCCTGCCAGAATGATCCTGTTGCTCACAAGGTGATTGCCGATCACATCCGCATGCTTTGTTTTTCCATCGCTGACGGTGCCCTGCCGTCCAACGAAGGACGCGGGTATGTTCTGCGCAGGATCCTGCGTCGGGCAGCGCGCTTCGGCCGTATCCTGGGTATGCACGAACCGTTTTTATATAAGATCGCGACTACAGTCAGTGATGTCATGGGTGAAACTTTTCCTGAAGTGATGGAAAAGAGAACCCATATTGAAAAAGTAATCCGGGCTGAAGAGGTTGCTTTCAATCATACACTTGACCGCGGCCTGACCCATTTTGATAAGATTTCTGCTGCAGCTAAAGGCAACGAGATTGTCGGGGCTGAAGCATTTAAATTATATGATACATATGGTTTTCCGCTGGACTTGACCCAGCTGATGGCACAGGAGCGCGGGTTCTCTGTAGATGTGGCCGGGTTTGATGTTGCTATGGCCCAGCAGAAGCAGAGCGCCAGAGATGCTGGAAAGTTCGTGGCGGGCGGTGCAATCATTGACTGGATCACTGTTTCTGAGGGCAGCGACTCCGAATTTACAGGGTTTGAGACGCTCACATCTTCTTCCCATATACGCAGATATGCTCAACAGGGAAAAGACTGGCTGCTTGTTGTAGATAAAACCCCCTTCTACGCTGAATCCGGCGGCCAGGTAGGAGATACTGGTGCTATCAGGGGACAGGGTATTGAGCTTAAGGTCAAGGATGTAAAGAAAGACAACCATGCTTTTATACACGTATGTACAGGTGAATTGAATGGTGAGAATATTGGTGAACCGATGATCTGTGCTGTGGATGGATCCCGCAGGGATTCCATTCGCAGGAATCATACGGCAACCCATTTGCTACACAAGGCTCTGAAACAGGTGCTTGGGGATCATGTGCACCAGGCCGGATCTCTCGTTCACCCGGAATATTTACGGTTTGACCTGACCCATTATGAAAAGGTCACTAAAGAGCAGCAATCGGAAATTGAAAATATTGTAAACCAGCAGATCCTATTAAATAAATGTTTAGAAGTTTCAGTTAAAAAATATAATGAAGCAAAGAAAGCTGGAGCAGAAGCATTATTTGGCGAGAAATACAGTGATGATGTGCGTGTGATTCAGATTGGGGACTTCTCTATGGAACTATGCGGTGGTACCCACGTAGATCGTACTGGTGATATAGGATTCTTTTATATTACTGAAGAATCATCCTTGGCGT
>Ga0209228_1001062_pt1 | contig 13794 bp, 11 predicted proteins | sample METZYME_3_150m_FD_187547 | JGI IMG/M metagenome (GOLD analysis project Ga0209228, IMG submission 187547) | Marine microbial communities from oxygen minimum zone in mesopelagic equatorial Pacific - METZYME_3_150m (SPAdes) (version 2) | ecosystem: Environmental > Aquatic > Marine > Oceanic...
ATTTTTTTATCCTGTTTTCTGCCGCTTATTTAAATATTCATTTAGCGCTAGATCAAGGGGCTGATCAGTGAATAAGGGTACATAATCAATGCGCTGATTTCGGCAACCTAAGCGGTATTTACGTTGATGCATTTCAATCAATTCTTGGTAGGCAGATCGAATATGCCATGGTTCGGTAGTAATAGTTTCATCCGTTTCAAGGTCACGGAATTTAGTTCGGTCCCCAAATTGAAATTCAAGTTCCTGTCGGTCCAATAAGTGAAAAACAATCATTTCCTGTTTATTATGCCTGAAATGATTCAATCCCATCAATACCTGGTCCGGATCATCCAGTAAATCTGAAATCAGAATAACCAAACCCCGTTTTTTAATCCGTTCAGCCATATAATCTAAAGTTGGACGAATTTGGGTATCATTTGCTGATTGAATTTTATCCAGTGTTCCCATAATGATATTAGCATGAGAAGGTGCAGCCCGTGGTGGGATAAATTTTCTAATTTTTTCATCGAAAAGTACCAGGCCCATTGCATCTCTCTGATTGAGCATCAAATGAGTTAGCGCAGCAGATAAGTAGCTGCCGTATTCTAGTTTTGTTATGGCACCACTTCCATAAGTCATTGATTGACTAGTATCGAGTAAGATATAAGATCTTAAATTTGTTTCTTCCTCGTATCGCTTTACGTAATACCGATCTGTTTTTCCATATAATTTCCAATCAATATGGCGGATTTCATCCCCAGAGCCATAGGCACGGTGTTCAGCGAATTCAACACTGAAACCATGATATGGACTTTTATGTTGTCCTATTAAGTATCCTTCAACAACTAACCTGGCACGGAGAGCCATGTTATCTAGCTTTGCTACAATGAGCGGATCTAGGTATTTTCGTTTGTCGATTGAATTCATTTTATTTTCCGAAATATGACCACTTTATTCTTCAATTAATTTTTTTAGTATATCATTCACTTTCATGCCTTCAGCTTCTGCATTGAAGTTTGGTAGAACCCGATGGCGAAGTACAGGTAACGCTAAGGCTTTTACATCATCGATTTCTGCAGTGGGACGGCTATCCAAAACAGCCTTGGTCTTCGCTCCAAGAATCAAATACTGTGAAGCGCGTGGGCCAGCACCCCAATCAATCCATTCATTGATAAAGTCTTTTGAATTTTCTCCCGGACGAGTTGCATTTACCAAATCAACAGCATATTCAATAACGTTTTCTGCAACTGGTACACGTCGGACCAAACCCTGATATTCTAAGATTTCCTCACGTGATATCACTTTATTTAAACTAGTATCAGTTACATCGGTAGTGGCCTGTACAATGGATACTTCATCTTTGCGGCTGGGATAATCAATGAGGATATTGAACATAAATCGATCCAACTGTGCTTCGGGAAGTGGATAGGTACCTTCCTGTTCAATTGGATTCTGTGTAGCCAAGACAAAAAATGGTTCCTCTAAATCATAAGTATTGCCAGCTGCGGTTACTTTGTGCTCCTGCATTGCTTCTAGTAAAGCCGCTTGTGTTTTTGGTGGTGTGCGGTTGATTTCGTCCGCTAATATAATGTTTCCAAAAACGGGTCCCTTAAAAAATCGGAAAGCCCGTTTTCCAGAAGCTTGATCTTCTTCAAGGACTTCTGTTCCTGTAATATCACTGGGCATTAAATCGGGGGTAAACTGGATACGGCTGAATGTAAGGTCAAGCAAATCTGCCATTGATTTAATCATCAATGTTTTTGCTAATCCTGGGACACCTACGATAAGAGTGTGTCCTTTACATAAGAGCGCAATAAGAATATGGTCTAAAACGTCTTTTTGTCCGATGATAGATTTACCGATTTCATTGAAAAACCGGTTTTGAAAATCGGTTAATCTTTCCAATAATTGTAAATCTGTGTTCTTTGCCATAAGAATCCCTGTCTAAATAATTGGTGAAATAAAATGGGGCGAAAACTTACATGGTGCCTCCGGATGAAACAACGAGAATGTCTTGTCAGACCATTCGGTGTTAGGGAAATTCAAACCCATGCCCCAGTTAAATAAAACGACCAAGAAATCTTATATTGAACTCAATAACGATGAAGTGAGTTCCCTCATAAAAGAATTGGATGAGTCTCAATTTCGTGCTCAACAAATTCAGAACTGGGTTTTTGCTCATTATGTGGAAACTTGGGATGCGATGGAAAATCTACCTATTCATATACGGGACGAACTATCAGCACGACTTCCACTTCATCCGTTGGAAATAAATTATATTACAGATTCTGAAAATGCTTCCACTCAAAAAATTCTTTTTCAAACCCAAAATGGGTATCCCATTGAGTCGGTACTTATGTACGATCAAAAACGGACAACAGTATGTATTTCTAGCCAGGTTGGTTGTGCTGTGGATTGTAAATTTTGTGCTACGGCCAGCATGGGTTTTATCCATAATCTTAGTACGGGGGAAATGGTTGATCAAGTGATTCATTTACAACGCCAGTCAAAAACTAAGATTACAAATGTTGTTTTTATGGGTATGGGTGAGCCATTTTTAAATTACCGTCGCGTAATTAAAGCAGCAGAAATATTGAATAAAAAAATGGGGTTTGGTGCGCGACGGATTACAATATCTACTGCTGGTATTGTACCCAAGATTCGTCAAATGGCAGAAGAGAATCACAAGTATAAACTTGCCATTAGTTTGAATGCAACGAATGAGTTAAGCCGGGAAAGGATTATGCCGCTAACAAATACATACACTTTAAAATCTTTGATGGATTCAGCACACTATTATTATCAAAAAACGCGGCGGTTAATTACATTCGAATATGTATTATTGAAAGATATAAATGATTCTCCCAATGATGGTGCACGACTATTGGTATTATTAGAATCTTTACCTTGTAAAGTAAACGTAATTCCCTATAATGAAATTGGTGGTTCATACAATCGACCATCAGAAAACACAATCAACGCTTTTCTCGATTCATTAAAACATGCACCATTTACTGTAACAGTGCGATGGAGTAAGGGAACTGAAATTGATGCAGGTTGCGGCCAGTTGGCTGTACATGGAGATATATGATTAATATCGACTTAATGGCTGAACATGTTTTTGATCAATCGACTTTTAATGGCCATGTCGCAGTTATTTTAGGGTCCGGGTTAGGAGGATTTGCTGAAGGGTTGAAAGAACAAAAAGTCATACCATACCAGGAAATACCAAACTATCCTCATTCAACGGTGGAAGGCCATACAGGGGAACTTGTGATCGGATCGATGAATGGAGTTGAACTTATTGCTGCAAAAGGACGGTTTCACTATTATGAGGGCTATTCATTTCAAGAAATCACTATCCCGATCCATCTGTTTTCAAAACTGGGCGTTGACCATTTAATCATTACGAATTCATCAGGTTCGATGAATAAAAATTGTGAGCCAGGGACACTCATGGCTATTACCGGTCACATGGATTGTACATACCGCCATAGTGCTGATGACCCAAAATTATATTCTGGAGAGCCATTCCATGATCAAGTGCTTATTCAATTAGCTAAAGCATCAGCAGAAGAACTTGGATTTGAACTTGCGACAGGGAATTATTGTTGGACGCTGGGGCCTTCCTATGAAACACCTGCAGAGATTTCTGATATGCAGAGAATGGGCGGGGATGCTGTGGGGATGAGTACCGTCCCAGAAATCATTTCGGCGGCAGAACTCGGAATGAAAATATTGACGATTTCATGTTTAACAAATTATGCCGCTGGAATTTCAACCCATCCCCTTACTCATGAAGAGGTAGTTAAAACTGCAAAAAAAACCGGTGAGCAATTCACCGGTCTTCTCAAAAAAATTATATCCGCATTAAAGTTAGGTAACTAATATCCGATTGCTGTATTCTCTCCTCTAGAATCTGCGCCGCCCCAATATCCTTTTTCATTGATCATTATACCGTTGGCTTCGCCGATATTTCCTCGAAGTAATATATTATGACCGCGGGATTTTAGATTTTCTATAACATCGTGAGAAAGCCCATACTTTTCATAGAAAACCATATCCGGCTGCCACTGTGAATGAAACCGGGGAGAGGACACCGCTTCCTTAATATTCATATCGTGAAGGGTCACATTGAGAATATTTTGTAGTACAGATGTAATAATGGTTGATCCGCCCGGTGTCCCCAAAACCAAAAAGGGTTTATCATGCTTAAGTACAATGGTAGGTGTCATGGAGCTTAAAGGGCGTTTTGTTGGTTTGATTGCATTCGCCTCATTTCCTAAGAGACCATATGCATTGGGCATCCCGGGTTTAATGGAAAAATCATCCATTTCATTATTTAGTAGAAATCCTGCGCCTGTTACGGTAACCCCATTGCCCCAACCCCAGTTTATGGTAGTGGTAACGGCAACTGCATTTCCTTTTTTATCCACAACAGAGTAATGTGTAGTCTCTTCACTTTCCTTTATTGGGCCTCCGCCGTGTTTAACATCTTGTGAAGACGTAGCACGGGATAAATCAATGTTGCTTGCTCTTTCTTTTGCATATGACTGTGATAGCAGCATCTTTATAGGTACGTTCCAGAAATCCGCATCACCTAAATGTTCTGCGCGATCTGCATAAGCACGACGTTCAATTTCTGTAATAGCATGAATATAATCAGATGAATTCCAACTAAAATCGATGGGCAATTCTATGGATTGATTCATTATTTCTTGAAACATATTGAGCATATGAACTAATAAAACTCCACCGGAGCTGGGTGGTCCCATAGAAATAATATCATAGTTTATGAAAGACCCCCGGATAGGTTCTCGGTATTTGGATTCATAATTTTTTAAGTCCTCATGTGTAATCCAACCACCACCGTTTTCCATTTCAGCTACAAATAAATCTGCAGTTGTTCCCATATAAAAACCGTCTCGGCCTTTCTTTGCGATGCGTTTTAATGTCTTCGCCAGGTCTTTCTGCACAAAAATATCGCCAATCTCCCATGGCCGATCATCCCGAGTAAAAATCCTTTTTGTCGCAGGATGTAAACTCAAACGATCTTTGCTGTTGTTGAAACGATCCGCTTCATAATAGGATAGATCATACCCTTTTTCTGCCAGTTTAATAGCTGGAGCTAACAGTTGTCTAAGGGAGATGTTGCCGGAGCCATGATCTCGCCATGCTTTGAGTAATCCATCAACTGATCCAGGGACTCCTGAAGCCAAATATGATGTGATGGAAGCACCATTAATCGGATTACCTTTTTTATCCAGGAACATATCACGATGTGCTTTTGCAGGTGCCATTTCACGGTAGTCTAGGGTAAAAGTTGTTCCATCAGCAAGACGGGCTACCATAAATCCACCGCCGCCAATATTCCCATTGGAAGAAGATGTCACAGCTAAAGCGAATCCAACAGCTGCCGCTGCATCTACCGCGTTACCGCCTTTTTTAAGGATATCAATTCCAACCTGTGATGCATGACGGCTAGTAGAAACAACCATCCCATTTTTCCCATAAACCGGTAAGGGATGGGATGTATGGGCCAATGATGCCAAGAAAATAAATATGCTAATTGGCAAACGGAGTAATTTCATTCAATAAGCCTTTAAATAAATGGGTTGAAAAAATGCGCGGTAAATTAGGACAATATATCATCTATTTTGAATACTTAAATCAAGGTGTATGTATTAAAACTTTCCCGGATAATTTTTCGGTCCATATTCTATGATCAATGGAAATAGCACCATTAACAATCACCCAGGAAATTCCTGTTGGATACTGATGCGGATCTTTCCAAGTAGCATTGTCAATAATTGTATTGGGGTCAAAAATAACAAGATCAGCCCAAAATTCTTTTTTGATTTTTCCTCTATCTGTTATACCCAGAACAGAAGCAGGCAAGCTAGACATTTTCCGTATTGCCTCTTCTATTGAAAGTAAACCCAGCTCGCGAACATATTTCCCAAGTACCTTAGGATAAGTACCGTAATTTCTTGGATGGGGCTGGGCTCGACCAAATTGAATTGTACTGCCATCCGAGGCATGCATTACTTGAGGATGTGCCATAATCTGTTGTACATCATCCTCGTTTAGGCAGTGATAAATACCTGACCCATCACCCTCATAGACTAAATTCATTAAAATTTCAGCAGCATTTTCCGGCGTTGGGTCATATCCATTTTCCTGTGTGATTTCAGCTAGGTTCATACCATTATATTCTGTATTTGGGGGATAACTGGCCACAACAATGCTGGCGGGATCTCCGCCACCCCTGTCATATACGATATTCCAAACAATATCATCTTTGATTTTTTGTCGCTGAATGGGATCATCCAGCCGTTTTTTTAATGCATCCCGACCACCAGAAAGGGACCATGCAGGAAAAACAACTTTTAAAGTCGTACTTGTGGCTGTGTAAGGATATTGGTCAGCTGTAACGTCGATTCCTTCTGATCGGGCTTTATTAACCAATTCCAACGTTTTGGTGCTATTACCCCACATAGATTTTCCCACCGCTTTATGATGAGAAATTTGAACAGGTAAATTGGCCTGTCGTCCAATATTAATTGCTTCTTCAGTAGATTCTAAAAGGCCAATCCCTTCCTCCCGCATGTGGGTTGCATAGAAACCCCCATTTTTGGATACTATTGATGCCAGAGCAATTACTTCTTCTGTATTGGAATAGGCCCCGGGAATGTATTTCAATCCAGTAGACATACCGAATGCACCATCATCCATGGCAGACTGAACCAATGCTCGCATCTGGTTTAATTCTTTTTCAGTAGCCAGGCGGTTTTCCGTGCCCATTACTTCCCGGCGAACGGTATTGTGACCTACCAGTAAAGCCAGGTTAGGTCCGATACCCATTTTTTCTGTTTTGTCTATAAATTCACCAATGGGAAAAGGAGAACCGCCACAGTTTCCGCCCACCATGGTGGTAACGCCCTGCTGGAGGTAATTCTCTACAGGCGGGAAATCTAGGCTGCGACGCTCCGAATGGGTATGCATATCGATGAAACCAGGAGAGACTATGAGTCCGCTAGCATCAAGGATTTTTTCTGCCACTGCACGTTTTATTTGGCCTATTTGGATAATTTTTCCATCTTTGATATAAATATCTCCTGGAAAAAGTTTTGCGCCGGTACCATCTGAGATTTGGCCATTTTTTATAATAATATCATATGTTGGCCCTGTGCAGGATATAAAAAAGAGAGAAAACAAGTAAGTTAGAAATTTCATTTTATTTTTTCCGTTTCCATTTTACGGTATATGGTAAAATTAGCATATATACGCCGGTGATCCACATTGAAAACAGAATTATACCGGTCGGAAGAAAAATCCATAACTTTGCTTTATCATGAAACCATGACCCATCATGTAAAGATTCAATTAAATCGGAACGCCGGTAAGCAAACTGAAGCACTTTTCCACTTTTGGTGTCCACTTGCACTTCCCAACGGTTTTTACCTCGGACTTTAACAATACCTTCTTCCAACCGGACATCCAACCGATCTATATCTTCCCAACTTTTAAACCCTGCCTCATCTACCGTCATTGCAGAAGAAAGAATTTCATCAAAAGAAAGAGTAGGGCTATTCTGGATTTGCCCTTCAGTAGTAGGGGGCTGGATCCAATTCACGTCCTTTTTTAGCTGCAGTAAAATACCGGTCCCAATAATAACAATAATCGGGATTGATATAGCGAACGCACCCCAGTAATGAGTTTTGCGCGTCCATTTATTCCAATGGAAACCTTTTGTCAAAAGAAAATCCTTATTAAACCATTGTGTAAATTATATTTTAATTTCTTCTTGATGACAATTTTGCCAATAACCTCAAAATTTCTAAATAAAGCCAGATCAATGTGACCAGCAGACCAAAGGCCCCGTACCATTCCATGTATTTTGGGGCGCCTTTTTCAGAGCCTTCTTCAATAAAATCAAAATCAAGCACCAGGTTCAAGGCGGCAATCACCACCACACCTATACTAAAAAGAATGCTCATATTTGAATTGGAATGAATCATCGGTACACTCACACTAAACCAGCTCAAGATCCAGCTGATGAGATAAACAAAAAAGATTCCGCCAGTGGCTGCCACTACGCCCAGTTTAAAATTTTCCGTTGCTTTGATAAGCCCGGACCGATAGGCCAAAAGCAGAGCACCTAAGGTGCCAAAGGTTAGCATGACGGCCTGGTTTACAATGCCTGGGTACATGACCTCAAAGAATTTGGAAATACCACCTAAAGCCAACCCTTCAAGCAAAGCATAGGCTGGAACGGTGTATTTGGCCAAATGATGTTTGAAGATGGTAACAATAGCCACAATGAGCCCGCCGATCATACCCACCATCATGAGACCAGTAGCGCGTGGATCACCCGCCGGCATGTTCCAAGTAAAAAGCGCTGTGGACATCAATAGTAATAAGCCCAGTGCAGTTTTGTGAACGGTACCCATGATGGTCATGGATGCCTCGGTGGTCATGTCAAACCCAGAGAATGTTTTGGTGTTCAGAGCAGGGTTGCCAGAGCGGAGTGTTAAATGGCGATTCATGTATAATGCTCCATGCTGTCGTTTATAGCCGATACCAATTGATCGATGGCCACCCTGTCCTGCTGTTGAGAATCCCGATGGCGTAAGGTGACAGTCTTATCTTCCAGGGATTGGTGATCAATAGTGATACCGTATGGTGTTCCTGCTTCATCCTGGCGGTAATACCGCTTCCCGATAGAGCCCTGCTGATCATAGATTACTTTGAAATGGGGTTTTACAATATCCATCACTTTACGACCCATTTCGGGTAAGCCATCTTTTTTCACAAGAGGGCAGACCGCAGCTGTCACCGGAGCAATCTGAGGATGAAATTTCATTACTATACGATTGTTTTCGTTATCTTCCCAATAGGCTTCAGATAGTACGGCCAACAGCATCCGATTAAGCCCTGCAGAAGTCTCAATGATATAGGGGAGGTAATGTTCATTAGCTTCCTGATCGAATACTTCCATCTTCTTTCCTGAAAATTCCTGGTGGCGAGCTAGGTCAAAATCAGTTCGGTTATGGATTCCTTCGATCTCGGACCATCCAAAAGGGAATTCAAATTCAATGTCCCAGGCTTCTTTGGCATAGTGGGCTAATTCATCGGCCCCATGTTCTTGTAATCTCAGTTTCCCTGAATCGATTCCGAGCTGGCTATAAAAGGCTATTCGCTCATTCTTCCAATCACGCATGGATTGATCATCATTCCCTGGTTTCACAAAATATTGCATTTCCAACTGTTCAAACTCACGGGTGCGAAAAATAAAATTTCGCGCTATTATCTCATTACGGAAAGCTTTTCCAATCTGGGCAATTCCAAAAGGGATTTTTAGACGCATGGCATTCTGGGTGAGAAGGTAATTCACATAGATTCCCTGAGCTGTTTCGGGTCGAAGATAAGCCACGTTCGCATCTTTCTGGACAGGGCCAATATGAGTTTTGAACATGAGATTGAATTGGCGTGGTTCTGTGAGATTACCAGTAGTACCACATTTTGGACATTGGATATTATCCCATTCCCCATCCTCTGGATTACCATCAAACAATTCATCAGCAGGATAGCGAGCTTTACACTGTTTACAATCTACCAGCGGGTCGTTAAAGGCATCTACGTGCCCCGATGCCTCCCAGATCTTGGGATGCATAAGAATGCCGCTGTCAATCCCAACAATATTTTCATGAAACTGGGTCATAGCCTGCCACCACATTTGGGATATATTATTCTTTAGTGCAGTTCCTAAAGGACCATAATCATATACGGCGCCAAACCCTCCATAAATTTCTGAACTTTGAAAAACGAATCCTCTGCGTTTGCAAAGTGAAATAATTTTATCAATACTCATAAGGTTAAGATAAATCTCCGTGAATTTTTCAAAATAGAGAGAAGGAAGTTAGGAAAATTTCAATATTGAAAAACTTAGAATAACACCTTCAATTACAAAGAGAAGAGAAAGAGGTTAATCTAGTTTTTTGAGTTCCCGCTCGATCTGATCGCTGTATGCGATGGTCTCATCCGTTGGATAAGTTTTTTGTGCCAAGTCATCCTTGGATGTCCTCATATATAGCAGAATAATGGTGAACCCCAGCCCAGCGATAAAGAGTGGAGCTAACCAGGCAAAGTAATTAAATCCTTCCGCTACAGGGATGGAAAGAACCCGCTCTCCATATTTATCGGTAAAATAGTCTAAAATTTCTGATTTGGTTTTACCTGCGTTCACCATCCCGGCGATCTCGATCTCCATTTCCTTGTTCCCGTGGTCATAGACCGTACCGCTCCAGCAGCAGGTGGCCATGAGGCTTTTCTCAACATCCATGATAAGTACTTTTTTATCATCAGCCCAAAGTAGGCTAAATAAAATCAAGATGGAGAGAAATCGATTCATTTTTTCTTTCGCCGTTTTTTTCTTGGGGGTGCAGCCCGCTTTTTATTGATGATCTCTACTGCTGCTTCCAACGTCAACTGGTCCGGTTCGGTTTCACGGGGCAGGGAAGCGTTCACTTTTCCGTCCGTAATATAAGGGCCATAACGACCATCTTTCAAGATTAGAGCTTCTCCTGTATTAGGATGATCGCCTAGTGTACGCAATTCTTGCGGACCACTGGACTTTTTGGCAATAAGTTGCAACGCTTCTGCTAACTCAATAGTGAGAGGGGAGAGGTTCGGGGGTATCCGGCCATTCTTTCCTTTTCCTGCAGATACATAGGGTCCAAAACGGCCATAATCTGCTTTTACATCTTCGCCCGTATCCGGGTGCTTTCCCAACGTGCGCGGGAGAGCTAAAAGTCTTAAGCCCAAATCCAATTCTACTTCTGCGAGATCTGTTCCTTTTGGGATGGCCTTTCTGGTTTTCGTATCTCCCAATTGAACATAAGGGCCATAAGGCCCGATCTTCATGAGGACTGTTTCTCCCGATTCCGGGTCAGTGCCCAATTCTCGATCTTCGTTGATTTCCTGGTTAAGGATTTCCAATGCCTTGTCCACATTCAAGTCTCCTAAAAATACATCGGCGGGCACAGATTTCCGCGTTTCTCCCTGTTGAATGAACGGACCATATTGCCCTACCCGGATTTCAATTGGATCACCATCGTAATCCAATTTCATGGAACATGCTTTGCCGATATCAACTTTTTCTTCCAACATGGTTTCCAGGCCTGCTTGTCCATCCGATCCAAAATAAAATTCTGACATAAAGGGGATTGGTTCTAATTCGCCGCGGGAAATAGCATCAAGTCTATCCTCCATATTGGCTGTGAATTGGGAATCAACCAGAGTGGTAAAATGATTTTCCAGTAGTTGTGTAACGGCAATACCAAGAAATGTTGGCGTTAGTTTTCCACGGTCGTTGGTTACATATGTCCTGCGTTGTATTGTGCCCATAATACTGGCAAAAGTGGAAGGGCGCCCGATTCCCTGTGCTTCAAGTTCTTTAACAAGAGAAGCTTCGGTGAATCGTGCTGGCGGTTTGGTCATATGTTTTTCTGCCGATAATTCATTGCAGGTCAGGGTTTGGCCTTTGGACAAATCAGGTAGAATTGTTTCCTTATCCTCAGTGATACCGCTTCGGCGATCCGTGCTTTCTACATATGCCGCCATGTATCCTGGGAAAAGAATCACTTTCCCATTAGCGCGGAATTCAGATTTTTGATTTTCAATGGTGACTTTGATTTGCTTTACTTTTGCTGATTCCATTTGAGAAGCGAGGGTCCTTTTCCGGATCAAATCGTATAGTTTTGCCGCGTCTTCATCAATTGCAGCCCGGACTGCATCGACTGAAGCGAATGTAACACCGGCAGGACGAATGGCTTCATGCGCTTCCTGGGCATTTCTAACCTTGGTAGCATAAACTCTGGCTTGATCAGGCAAATATTCTTCTCCAAAGCGGGATATAATTTCATTTCGGGCGCCATTAATTCCTTCCGCCGACAAAACGGTAGAGTCGGTCCGCATATAAGTGATAAGCCCTTTTTCGTAGAGGCGTTGTGCAGTGCGCATGGTTTTACGGGCAGAAGAGCGGAGTTTTCGTGCCGCTTCTTGCTGTAAAGTGGAGGTTGTAAAAGGCGGTTTGGGATGAGAATTAATAATTTTTTCTTCTACACCATGAATAGTCCATACCCCTTTATGTAATTCTTTTACTAATGCTTCAGCTTGGGATTTGGATAACAATAAAACATCCTTGTTTTTCAATTGACCCGTATTTGGATCAAAATCTTTTCCAATGGCTATACGTTTTTTGTCCACCCGTACTAGCTTTGCTGAAAAATCTTTATCCTTCGATTGAAAAACTGCTTTTAAATCGTAATATATCGCTGGATGGAAAGCCTGTCTTAATCTTTCCCGTTGAACAATTATTCGCAGAGCAGCAGATTGGACACGTCCAGCAGAAAGAGTTACTTCTACAAATTTCATATTCTTTTTTAGCGTACTCCAAAGAACACGGGAAACTTTATACCCTACGAGCCGGTCAATGATACGCCGGGCCTTCCGTGCTTCTACCAAATCCTGATCAATACCGCGAAAATCATTCATTCCTTCTTCCACCCCTTCTTTGGTGATTTCAGTAAATTGAACGCGGGAGATTTTATCCGGATCCACTTCACTAGCAATATGGGCCGCAATAGCTTCTCCTTCCCGATCTGGATCAGTGGCGATGACGATTTGATTAGTTTGTTTTGCCATTGACTTGAATTCACTCATAAAAGATTTTTTATCTGGGAGCACGTTTTCTTCAATGGCAAAATTATTTTCTACATCGACGCCCAATTCTTTTTTGGGTAAATCTTTGATATGGCCTACACAGGCCATAACCTCATATTTACCACCAAGGTATTTTGAAATGGTCTTTGCCTTGGATGGCGACTCAACGATTAATATAGGTTTCGAACTCATTTAATTTTTTTAGGGTTTATTTAGCGGGGACACCCTGTGTCCACGCGCGCATATATAATCTAAAATAAATTTTTAAAATGACAAAGAATTGATATGGTCTACTAATTTATCTAAAGCAATTTTTTCCTGATCTCCCGTAGATAGATCCTTCAATTCTGCCTCCCCGCTTTCCAATTCCTGGTCCCCAATGAGGATAGCATACCTGGCACCTGCCTTGTTGGCCTCACGCATTTGTGCTTTTAAAGATCGACGCAGAGAGTCAAAATTTGTACGGATATTATTTTGCCTTAGATCTTCTGCTAATTTTACTACTACCGGTCGTACCGTGTCACCAAGTCCTACAATATATAATTGGGTATTGTTGATGTTTGAATCAAAATTACCCATGGCCAATAGTATACGTTCCATACCAGCGGCAAAACCAATTCCCGGTGTCGCTTTTCCACCTAGTGTCTTCACCAGTCCATCGTAACGGCCGCCACCGCAGAGTGCATCTTGGGCACCCAGGGCAGAAGAGGTGATCTCAAAAGTGGTGCGGGTATAATAATCCAACCCGCGTACAAGCCGGGGGGCCAGTGAGTATTGAATATCCATCGCATCAAGAAGAGATTTCAATTCTTCGAAATGGGCCTTGTCTTCTGGTGTCCAGGAATCGCTGACATTTGGTATATCATTTAGAATTTCAATTTCATGTGGGATCTTGGTGTCCAAAATACGAAGGGGATTTTTTTCGAACCGTCGCTGACTAATTCCACTTAAATCATTTAAATATGGTTTTAGGTATGACCGGATTGTCTTACGGTATAGCGAACGGCATTCTGGGGAACCGATTGAATTTAATTTTAATGTGAGGCCTTCTAATCCAAGGTTATTAAGCACCGCAAGGGCTACGGCAAT
>Ga0209228_1001064_pt1 | contig 13770 bp, 13 predicted proteins | sample METZYME_3_150m_FD_187547 | JGI IMG/M metagenome (GOLD analysis project Ga0209228, IMG submission 187547) | Marine microbial communities from oxygen minimum zone in mesopelagic equatorial Pacific - METZYME_3_150m (SPAdes) (version 2) | ecosystem: Environmental > Aquatic > Marine > Oceanic...
GGTCTCGAGGTAACTGAGCGCGAAGGCATAGTAGTAGCGGCTCTATTCGCGGTTAACTCCACTGGGGATCCCGATGACGGCGCAGCGGCGACCGCAGTACTCAACGGAGAATTCGATTCCTGGCCGGACACCGGAATTTTGCGGCTCGGACGGCGAGACAACACCACTCTGGGTGTGCTGGTTACCAACGCCCAGTTATCCAAGGCCGACTGTCTCTTGGTCGCCCAGTCAGGTCACGACGGGATAGCCCGGGCGTTGTTCCCGGCCCACACGCGCTTCGACGGAGATGCCGTGGTAGCTGTATCCACCGGGACAGCCGATGGTGGCCCCGACGCAGTGGACACAGTCCGCGTATTGGCCACCGTGGCCGCAGAGCAGGCCATCCGAAAAGCCTGCTGACCGGTCTTCCTCTAGAAGAGACCGCGATCCCGATCGGTAGTCTTCGGTGATGTCGACCGCCCTCGACGCGCTGGCCGAGGAGGCCTCAGGCTGTACCCGCTGCGCCCTGTCTGGTAGCCGTACCCAGGTGGTGTTCGGCAGCGGCGCTTCCAAGGCCGACCTCATGTTTGTCGGGGAGGGTCCGGGCGCGGAGGAGGATCGTCAGGGCCTGCCCTTCGTGGGTCGTTCCGGACAACTTCTGGACCGTCTGCTCAGTCAAGAACTGGGATTGGACCGTTCGGCTTGCTACATCACCAACGTTGTGAAGTGCCGTCCTCCCGAGAATAGGGATCCCAAACCCGACGAGATCGCGGCCTGCCGGCCGTTCCTCGAGAACCAACTGGAGTCTGTCGACCCGAAAGTCGTGGTGACCCTGGGGAATTTCGCCTCCAAACTTCTGCTACACACGGACGTCGGCATCACCCGGTTACGCGGCCAGTCCTACGAGTTCGCTGGCCGCCACCTGGTGCCCACCTTCCACCCGGCGGCCGCCCTGCGAGGTGGCGGCGACGTGCTGGCTTGTATGCGCTCCGACCTGGTGCGAGCCAAGCGCCTGATGGGCGGCTGAACCGGTGGTGGAGTCCCAACCCCTCGCCGCAGTGTCGACCGCCTCGGTCGACGAGACCCGCCGGCTGGCTGCCGCCCTGGCCGACTTGATCCGCCCCGGCGACTTGATCGTGCTGTGCGGCGATCTGGGTGCTGGCAAGACGGCGTTCACCCAGGGCCTGGGAGCGGCCCTCGGCGTGGAGGTTCCGATCACCTCCCCGACCTTCACCCTGGCCAACCGCTACCCGGGCGCTCTTACCGTGCACCATCTCGATGTGTACCGCCTGGTGCACATCGACGAGGTGGCCGACCTAGGGCTCCACGAACTGGTCGACGACGCCTCGGTGACAGTCGTCGAATGGGGCGACGCCATTGCAGGTGCCCTCCCTGGAGGGTTCCTGGAAGTTCGGCTGCTGCTGGGCGACCGCCCCGACGACCGCCAGGTGGAGTTCCGAACGGTGGGCACCGAGTGGGCTGATCGGGAACCGGCCGTACTAGCGGCGGCCTCCGGGGCCACAGGGGAGTAGTCGTGCTGATTCTTGGTGTCGAAAGCGCCAGCAGCCAGGTGGGATGCGCAATCGGCGGCCACGAAGGGGTCCTGGCCTCGGCCCATTCCGGAAGGGGCGGTCTTCACGCCGAGAACCTGGCTCCCCAGATTGAATTCGTACGCCGACAGGCTGGCATAGAGCTGGGCGACCTGGGGGCGGTTGCCGTCGATGTGGGGCCGGGCCTATTCACCGGATTGAGGGTCGGGATCGCCACCGCCCTGGCCGTCGCCTACGCCCTTAGCCTTCCAATGATCGGAGTGTCCAGCCTGGACCTGCTTGCCTTCCCGGCCCGGTGGACTGGGCGTCTCGTCGTCACTGCGCTAGACGCCCGCCGGGGTGAGCTGTTCACCGCCCTGTTCCGGCAGGTACCGGGCGGCATACAACGGGTCCGGGATGCCAACGTGTGTACCTCGGCCGAGCTAGTGGCCGAACTCCAGGCCCTGGACGAGCCGATGCTCCTGGTCGGCGACGGGGCACTCCGCTACGCCGGAGCCTTCCAGGCGATTAGTCGGATGGAGCTGGCTGAGCAAGGTCTGGCCCACCCGAGCGCTCGGGCCCTGGTGCAGTTGGCCCATGCCCGAGCGATGCGCGAGGAGTTCGTACGACCGTGGGATCTCGAGCCGATCTACCTCCGCAAGCCGGACGTGGACATCAACTGGTCGACCCGTCAGAGCGGGTCGTGACCCCGGTGTTGTGCGACCCCTCGGTTCGGGACATGGTGGTTGCCGACCTAGGTGCCGTGTTGGCCATAGACGAGGAGGTGTACCCAAGGCCGTGGTCGCCATCTTTCTTCCGGCAGCAGTTGGCCTTGCCGGAAACCAGGGTCAATCGGGTGGCCGAGATTGACGGCCGCGTGGTGGGCCATGCCGGTTTGATGATGGTGGCCGACCAGGGCCACGTGACAACGCTGGCCGTCCACCCCGAAATCCAAGGTTCCGGGATTGGCACCCGCCTGATGGCCGACCTTTGCCGGGCTGCCGTGGAACGACGGTTGGTTACCATCACCCTTGAGGTCAGGGTGTCGAACCTACGGGCCCGTGAGCTCTACAGTCGGTTCGGCTTCATCCCGGTCGGGGCACAGAGCGGCTACTACAGCGATACCGGCGAGGATGCTCTATTCATGCAGGTTGACGGTCTTACCGGCCCGGCCTTCATGGCTCGCGTGGAAGCGGCGTCTGACACCGGGGCGCAGACCGGGGGAGGTTCAGGCAGTGGCTGAGGTGATGCTGGGCATCGAGACCTCCTGTGACGAGACGGCCGCAGCGGTAGTTGCCACAGGCCGGGAGGTGCGTTCCTCAGTTGTCTCCAGTCAGATTGACCGCCACGCACGATTCGGTGGTGTGGTCCCCGAGGTCGCCAGCCGCGCCCATGTTGAGTTAATCGTCCCAGTGGTGGCCGAGTCGATGGTGGCTGCCGGAGCGGAAGGATCCGACCTGGACGGGGTGGCGGCCACGGCTGGTCCCGGCTTGATCGGTTCACTACTGGTCGGGGTCAGCGCGGCGAAGGCCTTGGCGCTGGTGTGGAATATCCCATTCGTGGCGGTCAACCACCTGGAGGCCCACCTCTACGCCGCTTTACTGGAGGACCCCGAGCTGGAGATGCCACTGGTCGTTCTGTTGGTGTCGGGGGGGCACACCTTGCTAGTCGTCATGGAGGACCACGGTCGATATCGACTGCTGGGCTCTACGTTGGACGACGCGGCCGGGGAGGCTTTCGACAAGGTGTCGCGCTACCTAGGACTGGGCTATCCGGGCGGTCCGGCTATTGACGAACTGGCCACTCTGGGGGACCGGACGGCCTACCGGTATCCGAGGCCTCTGGTCCAGGAGAATCCATCGACGATGGCCGACGACCGCCGATTCGCCTTCTCGTTCAGCGGTTTGAAGACGGCGGTTGTCAACCACGTCCGGTCCGATCCCGATGCACTCACTGCCGACGTGGCGGCCTCGTTCCAGGAGGCAACAGTAGAGGTACTCGCCACCAAACTGCGATGGGCCCTGGAATCCACCGGTGCCCCAGGAGCCTGTCTCGGTGGGGGCGTGGCGGCTAATTCGCGCCTGAGGGAACGGTTCGTCGAGGTGTGTGACGGGGTCGGCGTACGGGGCTTTTTGCCCTCCAGGGAGATGTGCACCGACAACGCGGCGATGGTGGCCGCCGCCGGGTACTGGCGGCTCCGCCACGACGGTCCGAGCCCGTTGAACAGCGGGGCCGACCCCAACCTGGGTCTGAGCTTCCTGGCTTGACGGGTATATAGATTCCGGCCGCAGGGCGTTGGGATTATCGGTCTGTTGGACGTATCGTTGGCACTCCAATAGCGAGACTGCCAACCCTGACCAGGGCCGCCCGCGGCCGGGGTCCGCCGTTGGATGACCCTCCGGGAGAAGCCCGGAGGCGGAATCGGAAGGAACTAGTAGATGAACCTGCAGCCTCTCGAGGACCGCATCGTGGTCCGCCCCGGCGAGTCGGAGGAGACCACAGCCAGTGGCCTGGTCATTCCGGACACCGCCAAGGAGAAGCCCCAGACCGGCGATGTGCTTGCCGTGGGTCCGGGGCGTCGCAGTGAACAAAGCGGCGACCTCGTCCCCATGGAGGTCAGTGTCGGCGACACAGTGGTCTACTCCAAGTACGGCGGAACCGAAATCACAGTTGAGGGCGAGGACCTGCTAATCCTCAACGCCCGCGACGTACTTGCCGTCGTCAAGTAGGCGCCCCAATGACCAAGATCCTGAAGTTCGACGAAGAAGCGCGTCGCGGCCTCGAGGCCGGCGTGAACAAACTGGCTGACGCGGTCAAAGTGACCCTCGGCCCCAAGGGTCGCAACGTCGTCCTAGACAAGAAGTTCGGTGCCCCGACCATCACCAACGATGGCGTCTCCATCGCCCGTGAGGTGGAACTCGAAGACAGTTTCGAGAACATGGGTGCTCAGTTGGTCAAGGAGGTCGCCACTAAGACCAATGACATCGCCGGCGACGGCACCACCACGGCCACCGTGCTAGCCCAGGCGCTGGTCCATGAAGGCCTTCGCAACGTGGCTGCAGGCGCCAACCCGATGGGTCTCAAGCGGGGCATTGAGAAGGCAGTTGCTGCGGTGGTCAATGCCATTGCCGACCAGGCCGTGCAGGTTGACGACTCCAAGGACCAGATCGCCAACGTGGCGGCCATCTCGGCTGCCGACCCGGCCATTGGCGAGGTGATCGCCGAGGCGATCGACAAGGTCGGCAAGGACGGAGTGGTCACCGTGGAGGAGTCCAATACGTTCGGGATGGACCTTGACTTTGTCGAGGGCATGCAGTTCGACAAGGGCTACCAGTCGCCATACTTCGTAACCGATCCGGAGCGCCAAGAGGCTGTACTCGAGGATCCCTACATGCTGTTCAACCAGGGCAAAATCTCCTCGGTCCAAGACATGCTCCCCGTGCTGGAGAAGGTCATGCAGGCCGGACAACCACTGCTCATCGTGGCCGAGGACGTGGAGGGCGAGGCCCTGGCCACCCTGGTGGTCAACAAGATCCGCGGCACCTTCAACTCGGTGGCCGTTAAAGCCCCCGGGTTTGGTGAGCGCCGTAAGGCGATGCTCCAGGACATGGCCACCCTCACCGGCGGTCAGGTGATCTCCGAGGAGGTCGGCCTCAAGTTAGACGGGGTGACCCTCGACATGATGGGTACCGCCCGCAAGGTGGTGATCTCCAAGGATGACACCACCATCGTGGAGGGCGGCGGCGAGTCCGCCGCAGTGGAGGGCCGCATCTCTCAGATCAAGCGGGAGATCGACGAGACCGACTCCGACTGGGATCGTGAGAAGCTCCAGGAGCGCCTGGCCAAGTTGGCCGGCGGCGTCGCCCTCATCCAGGTTGGGGCAGCCACCGAGGTTGAGCTCAAGGAAAAGAAGCACCGCATCGAGGACGCCTTGTCGGCCACCCGTGCGGCCATCGAGGAGGGTGTAGTCGCCGGCGGCGGCACTGCCCTACTCCGGTCGCGTGCCGCGGTCGACAGCGTGCTGGCCGACCTTGACGGAGACGAGGCCACCGGGGCCCGCATCGTGCGTGTGGCCCTGGAGGCACCGGCCAGGCTGATTGCCGACAACGCCGGCATGGAGGGTTCGGTGATGGTGCGGGATGTGGAGTCAGCTTCTGGATCAATCGGGCTCAACGCTCTGACCGGCGAACTGGAGGACCTAATCGAGGCCGGGGTCATCGACCCGGCAAAGGTCACCCGGGCGGCCCTGCAGAACGCAGCGTCTATCGCCGCCCTCCTACTCACCACCGAGGCCCTAGTGGCCGACAAGCCCGAGCCCGAGCCCCCTATGCCGCCTGGAGGCATGGATCCGATGGGCGGCATGGGCGGGATGATGTAGCCATTGGGCGTGGAGATCTCCCGGGCCGGGCCTTTGGGCCCGGCCCTCGGGGTTTTTGCCGGCCGGGGCTACCCTGCGCCGATGGTCACCCCCGCTCCCGGGCCAGTTGTCCGAGGCGGACCTCAGGTCATCCCCCGACCGGAGCACTGGCGGATCGGTGATTGCGCTCCTTGGTCCCACCTGGCATATCGCCGGCTTCGCCTCGACGGAGTGGTCGCGGCCATCACCGGCCGTGAGCCCGCCGGCGTGCGTGGGTCGCCCCCTACCGGTTCCGAACAGCAGGCGGCTGTCCTGATCGGTCTTTACGACCAGGAGAACCCGCGGGTGGTCCTGACCCGCCGGTCCCGAGCACTGCGCTCTCACACCAACGAGGTGGCGTTCCCAGGTGGCCGCGTCGACCCGACCGATGGAGACTTGTGGGTCACAGCCTGTCGGGAGGCCTTCGAGGAGACGCGGATGGATACAGGGGGTCTGCAACCTGTGGGCCGCCTGGACTCCCACGTAACAGTCGGCAGCCGTACCATCATCCACCCGTTTGTGGCCGTACTTCCCCGACGACCCGACCTCACCCCGAACCAGGACGAGGTAGAGGCCATCTACCATGTACCCCTAAGCGACCTCCTAGACGACCAGGCATGGCGGGAGGAGCGATGGGAGACCCCACTCGGCCCGATAGTCGTCACCTTCTTCGAGTTGGAGGGGGACACGGTCTGGGGGGCAACCGCGGCAATGCTGCGACAGTTGCTGGCCCTGTCGTTACAGGTCGCCGACGACGGTTACCGTCCCTGCGATGGGTGAGGCCCCGCTAGGGAGGATGGTCTGTGGCCACTGACCCGCCCCATCATTTCGACGCCGACGAGTTCCGGGAGGCCGGCCGAGCCACTGTCGACTGGCTGGCAGATTACCTTGAACACCTAAGTCGGCGGCCGGTGACCTCCGGCCTAGAGCCCGGGGATGTCCGGTCCTTGCTGCCCGACCGGGCCCCCGAGGCCCCCGAACCGTTCGCCGACCTGCTGGCCGACGTCAACGCCCTTATTGCTCCGGCGCTCACCCACTGGCAGCATCCGGGCTTTTTCGGGTACTTCCCGGCCAACTCCTCGCCACCGGCTGTCCTGGCCGAGTTGATCTCCGCCGGCCTGGGAGTCAACGGGATGCTCTGGTCGACCAGCCCTGCCTGTACCGAGCTTGAGACTCAGGTTCTTGATTGGCTGGTCGAGCTGTGCGGACTCCCCGAGCGTTTCCGGTCCGACGGGCCCGGCGGGGGCGTCATCCAGGACTCCGCCTCGTCGGCTTCGCTGTGCGCGCTACTCGCCGCCCGGGACCGTTCCGGAGGGGCTGCGGCACTTCCCCGGCTGGTGGCTTACACCTCCAGCCAGGCCCACTCCTCGATTGAGAAGGGCGTCCGGATCGCCGGCTTCGGTGACCAGGCCTTGCGGGTGGTCGAGGTGGGGGACGATTTCGCCATGGACCCCGAGGCGCTCGCCGCGGTGATGACCGCGGACCGAGACGCCGGTCTGGTGCCCTGCTTCGTGGCGGCTACGGTCGGCACGACCTCATCGGGGGCCGTCGACCCGGTTCCAGCTATTGCCGCAGTGGCTGCTGAAACCGGTGCCTGGGTCCACGTGGATGCCGCCTGGGCAGGGTCGGCAACCGTGTGTCCGGAGTTCCGCCCACTGCTGGCCGGACTCGAGGCGGTAGACAGCTATGCCTTCAACCCCCACAAGTGGCTACTCACAAACTTCGATTGCACGGCGTTCTACGTGGCAGACCGCCAGCCACTCGTCGAAGCTCTTTCGGTAGTACCCGAGTACCTGCGCAACGCGGCCAGCGACTCAGGTGAGGTCATAGATTATCGGGACTGGCAGGTGCCCCTCGGGCGGAGATTCCGGTCGCTCAAGTTGTGGTTCGTGCTTCGAAGCTACGGAGCTGAGGGGCTGCGGGCCCATATTCGTCACCACGTGGAGGCCGCCGAGCGATTCGCCGAGCGGGTTGTCGCCCACCCGAGCCTGGAATTGGCCACCGAGCGCTCCCTAGCTTTGGTGTGTTTTCGCCACGTCGACGGCGACGAGGCCACCCGAAACCTCCAGGATGCCCTCAACGCCACTGGCGAGCTATTCCTCACCCACAGCGTCCTCTCCGACCGACACGTGCTTCGCCTTGCCGTGGGCGGAACCTGGACCACCGCGACCCATGTGGACCGGGTGGCCGACCTACTCGATGACTTGGCCTGACCGGATCGGCTGGCCAGCCATTCTCCTCGCCCCGACCCGAGAGGGCCCGGGTTAGGATCGGTCCCCTCCGGTAGGCGAACCGCCGGGGTGCCGGGTGGGCGTCGGGGGCGCGGAAGGGTCGGTGACGTGTCAGATATCGAGATCGGCTTCGGTAAATCGGGCCGTCGAGCCTATGGGTTCGACGACATTGCCATCATCCCCAGTAGGCGGACCCGGGACCCCGAGGACGTTGACATCACCTGGCAGATCGACGCCTACCGGTTCGACCTACCGCTCATGGCCGCGGCCATGGACGGAGTGGTCTCTCCGGCCACCGCGATCGCAGTTGGTCGTCTCGGCGGGGTGGGAGTACTGAATCTGGAGGGTATCTGGACCCGCTACGCCGACGCCGACGCTGTGCTCGACGAGATCGCCTCGCTGCCTCCAGAGAAGGCAACGAGGCGGATGCAGGAACTCTACGAGGAACCGGTCAAGCCAGAGCTGATCACCCATCGCATCGCCGAGATCAACGACTCCGGGGTGGTGTCGTGCGCCTCGGTCACCCCCCAGCGGACCGAAGCCTATTTAGAGCCCATCCTGGCCGGGAAACTAGACATCCTGGTCGTCCAGGGCACAGTGGTCTCCGCCGAGCACGTGTCGACCACCGTCGAACCTCTGGACCTCAAAGCGTTTGTCCGCAGCCTAGACATCCCGGTGATACTGGGCGGTTGTGCCACCTACAAGGCAGCCCTCCACCTGATGCGAACAGGGGCCGCTGGGGTATTGGTGGGCGTGGGGCCCGGACAAGCCTGTACCACCCGAGGGGTATTGGGCCTCGGCGTCCCCCAGGCCACAGCCATAGCAGACGTGAGGGCGGCCCGGATGCGCCATCTCGACGAGACCGGTGTCTACTGCCAGGTCATCGCCGACGGTGGCATGGCGACCGGCGGCGACGTGGCCAAGGCCATCGTGTGCGGCGCCGACGCGGTGATGATCGGCTCGCCGCTAGCCGCGGCCGCCGAGGCTCCTGGACGCGGCCACCATTGGGGGATGGCCACCTTCCATCCCACCCTGCCTCGCGGGGCCCGGGTGGAGACGACGGTCCGGGGGACTCTGAAGGAGATCCTCCTTGGCCCGGCGAACGAGAACGACGGGCGGATGAATTTGCTCGGGGCCCTCCGCAGCTCCATGGCCACCTGCGGGTACGTCGACATCAAGGAGTTCCAGAAGGCCGAGGTGATGGTCGCCCCAGCGCTCCAGACCGAGGGGAAGTCGCTCCAGAGGTCCCAGGGCGTCGGGATGGGGCGCTAGGACCGGGCCGATGCCTAGTCCCCGATGACCAGTGCCCGGGGTGGCACCGCCCGTGCCGACCACCGCATCCTGGTTGTTGACTTTGGTGCGCAATACGCGCAGTTGATTGCCCGCAGGGTGCGAGAGGCTGACGTGTACAGCGAGATCGTCCCCCACGACCTTGACGCGGCTGATTTCGCTGCCCGGGAACCCTCAGGAATCGTGTTCTCCGGCGGGCCGGCCTCGGTGCACGTCGAGGGTGCCCCACGGGTGGACCCTGGGGTTTACGAGCTCGGTGTGCCAATCCTGGGCATCTGCTACGGGGCCCAGCTGATCGCGCTGCAGCAGGGTGGCGGGGTCGGACCAAACGAGCGAGGGGAGTACGGCCGCACTGAGTTAAGAGTTGCCGAACCGGGGTTGTTGCTGGCCGACGCGGGGATTGGCGACCATCAGGTGTGGATGAGCCACTTTGACGCCATCACCGAGCCCCCGTCGGGCGCCATAGTCACCGCGTCATCCCCTGACACTCCAGTGGCGGCTTTTGAGGCGCCCGACCGGGGCCTCTACGGGGTGCAGTTCCATCCGGAGGTCCACCACACGCCCTGCGGACAGGCGCTCATCTCCCGGTTTGTGCACGAGATCTGTGCCTGTCCAGGTGATTGGACGATGACCTCGGTGGTCGAGTCCTCGGTGAACGCCATCCGTGACCGGGTGGGGTCGGATCGGGCCATCTGCGGGTTGTCGGGCGGTGTTGACTCCGCGGTTGCCGCGGCATTGGTCCACCGGGCCATCGGACCCCAGTTGACCTGTGTGTTCGTGGACACCGGGCTGATGCGAGCTGGGGAGGCCGATCAGGTGGTGGAAGCCTTCCAGCGGTCCCAGGGCATCGAGCTGATCCACGTCCGGGCCGCCGAGCGGTTCCTCGGCCTGCTGGCCGGCATCACCGATCCTGAGGAGAAGCGAAAGGCGATCGGCGAGGCGTTCATCCGGATTTTTGAGGAGACAGCCGCGGGTATCACCGACGCCCGGTTCCTGGTGCAGGGCACCCTCTACCCGGACGTCATCGAGTCAGGCACCCGCGACGCGGCGCGCATTAAGAGCCACCACAACGTGGGTGGCCTTCCCGAGGATATGGACTTCGATCTGGTCGAACCGCTGCGGAACCTGTTCAAAGACGAAGTACGGGCCGTCGGCCTGGAGTTGGGCCTACCGGCCGAAATTGTGTGGAGGCAACCCTTCCCCGGGCCCGGGCTGGCGGTGCGCATCGTGGGCGAGGTCACTGCCGAGGCGGTGGCGACGGTACGAGCCGCCGATCTGATTGTCCGGCAGGAGGTGGAGGAGGCCAACCTAGGGAGCGAAGTCTGGCAGGCATTCGCCGTCCTGGCCGATATCCGGTCAGTGGGGGTCATGGGTGACGAGCGGACTTATGCCCGACCGGTCATCGTGCGGGCTGTGACCAGCGAGGACGCTATGACCGCAGACTGGGCGCGGTTACCCCACGACCTGTTGGAGGCCATCTCGGGTCGGATCATTGGCGAGGTACCGGGCGTCAACCGGGTGGTCTACGACGTGACCTCCAAACCACCCGGCACCATCGAGTGGGAGTGACCCTTTCAGCGGGAGACCCGGAGTCGACCGGCGTAGGACCGGTGGCCGATCGGTACGCCCAGCCCGAGGAATCCTTCTACAGGCTGGAGGAAGATCGACTGGTCCCAGGTCCGCTCTGCGGAGGACCGTGGGATCCGGAGCACCAACACGGCGGGGCGGTTTCGGGCATCCTGGCCCACCTGGTCGAGTTGGTGCCCACTGCGACGCCCATGCGGTTCTGCCGCCACACCGTGGAACTGATGCGGGGGGCTCCGATGCGCGCACTGACCCCTGAAGTGGAAGTACTCCGAGACGGTCGACGCCTCCAAGTGGTGCGGGCCTCTCTGTTCGACGACAGCACGGAAGTGGCCCGGGCCACCTCGGTGAGGATGCGGGTGGCCGACTCTCCAAACCCGGTCGATGTGGACCTGACGGCGCACGTCGACGACGAACCCCCACCGTTTCCGGCTGAGCCCCAGCCCTTCTTCTCCATGCCGGGCATTGGAGTTCCAGGGTTCCTGAGGGCCGTGGAACTTCGCCGGTCGGGCGGCGGGTACCTGACCGGCGCCCCAGGGATCCTCTGGTTGCGAATGCACTGCCGGGTTGTCGAGGGCGTGGACCCGTCTCCGTTCGTGCTCCTGGCCACGGTGGGCGACATGCTGAGCATGGCCGCCCAATATCTTGACCCCGAGAAATGGATGACTATCAACCCCGACCTGACGATCCAAACCTTCCGCGACCCGGTTGGGGAATGGATCGGCCTCCTGGGCCTCCACAAGAACGATTCTGACGGCATCGGCATGTCCGAGGCGGTGCTCTACGATGCCTCGGGCCGTATAGGCCGCGGTACCTCCTCCATCCTCATCGAGGCCCGCCGGCCGGGGTCAGGAGGCAATCCATGAACAGGCTTGGTACCCCCGAGTATCCGATCTCGGTCGGGAGCATGCTCTTCACCCTGGTTGATCCAGAACGGGGCTACGAAGTGGCCTACAACCGCTGGTACGAGCGGGACCACTTCTACGGCGGGTGCATGACCGGCCCGTATTGCTTCAGCGGAGGACGGTGGGTGGCCACTCGAGGCCTGAAGGACCTCCGCTTTCCGGCCGACGACACCAATGCAGTCGCCCGCCCCTGGGACCGAGGCTCCTACCTGGCCGTCTACTGGGTGGAGGCCGGCCATCATGGAGACCACTTCCGGTGGGGCGCGGATCAGGTGGCCCGCCTCTACGCCGCCGGTCGCGGGTTCACCCAGCGCCGACACACCCACACCGCCCTCTACGACCACGCCGGGGACGCCTACCGGGACGACGACCCAGTCCCTGTGGAATTAGCCCTTGACCACGGCTACGCAGGGTTAGCCACCGTGCTCGTGGAGAGGACCGAAGGGATTGACGTTGGCGAACTCGAAGCCTGGATGCTTGATGAGGGTCTTCCCCCGGTTCTGGACGGGGGACCGGTGGCGTCCTGCGCCTGGTGGATGCCGGTGCAGCTCCAGGAGGATATGACCAGCCAGGCGCCGATGGACCTTGGCACCCCGCCCGGCGGGTCGAACCGCACCATGCAGTTGTTCTTCCTGGAGGACGAACCAGCTGCCCATTGGGACCGGTTCGTCGACTACGGCCGTCGAGTCAATACTTCGGGTCTGGCCACCGTGCTGTTCGCCGCCCCGTTCCTGGCCACCGTGGTAGGCACCGATACCTATACCGACCAGCTCTGGTAGCCGATGGTCGCCCCCGCTTCCGATCCCGGATCCTCCGGGGTGTTGACCCCGGGCCTAAACCCGGCCCAGCGGGAGGCCGTGATCCACGAGGGCGGTCCAGTGTTGGTGGTGGCCGGAGCGGGCTCCGGCAAGACCCGGGTGCTCACCCACCGGATCGCCTACCTAATCGACAAATGCCAGGTGTCGCCGTTTTCCGTGCTGGCCATCACATTTACCAACAAAGCGGCCGAGGAGATGAAGCATCGGGTAGCCGACCTGGTGGGCCCGGTGGCCCACCAGATGTGGGTATCCACATTCCACTCAGCATGTGTACGGATGCTGCGCCAGCACGCCGAGCGGATCGGGTTCCCGTCACGATTCAGCATCTACGACCAGGCCGACGCCCTACGCCTGACCACCCACGTGCTCCGCGACCTAGACATCGACGCCAAGCAGTTTCCACCCCGCTCGGTACAGGCCGCGATCTCGTCGGCGAAGAACGAGGGGACCTCGGCGGACGACTACGCCGACCGGGCCACCGGGCCGTTCGAGCAGCGGATTGGTCGGGTGTTCGTCGAGTACCAGGCCCGGTTGATAGCCGCGGGGGCCATGGACTTCGACGACCTACTGGTTAACACTGTGGGACTCCTGCGCTCCCACCCTGAGGTCCTAGACAACTACCGGCGGCGCTTCGAGCATGTACTCGTCGATGAGTACCAGGACACCAACCCGGTTCAGAACGACCTGGTGGTACTCCTAGCGGCCGAACACCGCAACATCTTCGCCGTTGGTGACAGTGACCAGTCGATCTACCAGTTCCGAGGTGCAGACATCCGCAACATTCTCGAGTTCGAGCAGGCGTTCCCGGACGCCACCGTCATAGTGCTCGACCAGAACTACCGTTCCACCCAGACCATCCTGGACGCCGCCAACACGGTGATCAGTCGTAACACGGGTCGCAAACCCAAGGAACTTTGGACCGACTCCGGCTACGGAGAGAAAATCGTCCGATTCCGGGCCGAGGACGAGGTCGACGAGGCCCGATGGGTCACAGGCCGGCTAGCCGCCTATCGGGACGGGGGCCACCACTCTTGGTCT
>Ga0209228_1001072_pt1 | contig 13731 bp, 10 predicted proteins | sample METZYME_3_150m_FD_187547 | JGI IMG/M metagenome (GOLD analysis project Ga0209228, IMG submission 187547) | Marine microbial communities from oxygen minimum zone in mesopelagic equatorial Pacific - METZYME_3_150m (SPAdes) (version 2) | ecosystem: Environmental > Aquatic > Marine > Oceanic...
CACGCCGAGGCTGTTGGCCTCGCGCGGCGTGTAGGCGTACGTCTCGCCCCACTGGCTGGTGCTGATGAACAGGTCCGCGCCCGCGTACGCCGCCGGCATAGCCAGACGATCGACGTGACCATGCGCGTGAACATTTTCGTGCTGCCGCGCTGCTTCCAAAACCAAGCTGCTCAACTCGCCTTCGCCGCAAATGTGCCACTCGACCTTGACTGCGTGCGATTCGTTCACGCGCTCGATCACTTCGAGCAGTTGCGTGACACCCTTCTGCCCAGTCAACCGGCCCGCCCAAAGTATCTTAAACTTTGCGGCGTCCACAGCGAACGGCGGCTTGGTTTGTCCTGCCTGTTCGGCGTAGCCAACGGCGTCGAACGGGTTCGGGATTTGCACCACCGGATGATCCGGGAACTGCCGCTCGATCGCCCCGGTGTCGCCGCCCGAGATGGTGTGGAACCCCGCCACACCCTTGGCCAGGCGCGTGTACAACGGCGAGGCGTAGAGCAGATTGTGCAGCCGGCTGTGGAGTGTGCTCGCACCGATGAAACGATGAGGACAGTGGCAACCAAACACCACCGGCGGCACATTGCGGTAGCCGACGCGCGCACGAAACAAAAACGCCTCGGTGATCTCGTTGCGGCTGTAAACCAGGTCGTATTGGCCAAGCGTCTCGCGCAGCTCGGCGAACGTGGCGCACTGCACATACCGCGCTTGGCCAAGCCGCTGCTCGATCGCCTCTCGCGATTCGCGAAAGATGGTGGCGCGGTCGAATCGCCGAAAAAAATAGAGCGAGTGCAGCCGCCCGTAACGGAGGTTAAACGCCTCGTCCATCGTCACGCAGTCGGCCTCCACGCCGGGCAGCGACGCGAGATACGCCGTGGTCTGGATACTGAAATGCTCCATCCCACCCGCCGTCTCGAGCTGCACGGTGTTGAAGATAGCGATCCTCATCCCCACTTGGCTGAACTGCGATTGGCCGCTTTTCGGCCGGACTTGATATTGCTCACCGGGCCGGTCTTGAGGTATTTCGACTGCAGCCTGGCCATCATATTTTTGCTAATCAACTGCGCCGCCTCGCGCAGCCGCTCGCCGGTGTAAGCCAAAAACGGCTGATCGATCAGGTCCGCCGCCGAGATGTCGCGCGCGATGCCAAGCGGGGTCAGCCTCGGATAATTGGCAAATCGCCGTGAGACGGTTTTAGTTTTCGCTCCCACTCCCCCACAGCCTCCACAGCCGACCCGCCGGTGGCAACCGCATTTTTCCGAATTGCCGAGAGCGGCTCCTTTTTGTTTCATTGGGGCCTCATGGAAATTGTCATCCTAGACGCCTACACCGCCAACCCCGGCGACCTCGACTGGGACGGGTTCGCCGCGCTTGGCCAACTGCAAACGCACGACCGCACTCCCGCCGATTTAGTGGCCAAGCGTGCTGCCGCCGCCGAGATCGTGCTCACGAACAAAACCGTCCTGAGCGCCGAGACGATTGGGCGCTTGGCCAAGCTGCGTTACATCGGCGTGCTGGCCACCGGCTACAACATCGTCGACCTCGCCGCCGCCGGGGCGCGCGGTGTGCCGGTCACGAACATCCCGGCCTACTCGACGCCGGCGGTGGCGCAGATGGTTTTCGCGCATATGCTGCACCTCACGCAGCACGTCGCGTCGCACGCAGAAAACGTCCGCAGCGGCGACTGGGCGAGTTGTCCCGATTTTTGTTTTTGGAACCAACCGCTGACCGAGTTGAGCGGCCGCACGTTTGGCATCATCGGCTTGGGCGGGATCGGGCGCGAAGTCGCCGGCATCGCCCGCGCGTTTGGCATGCGCGTGATCGCGCACAACCACCGCCCGCCCCGTGACCTGCCCGACGGCATCGAGATGGTCGAACTCGATGAACTGTTCGCCGAGAGCGATGTGCTCAGCCTCCACTGCCCGCTAACCGACGAAAACCATCATCTCGTCAACGCTGGGCGCTTGTCGCAAATGAAGCCCGGCGCGTTGCTCATCAACACCGCTCGTGGCCCGCTCGTCGATACGGCCGCCCTGGCCAAGGCGCTGCACAACGGCGAGATCGCCGGTGCCGGTTTGGACGTGATGGAGACCGAGCCGCCGCCAGCCGATCACCCACTCTACTTCGCGCCAAACTGCCACATCACGCCGCACATCGGCTGGGCCAGCCAAGCCGCCCGCCGCCGGTTGATCGACATCGCGGTAGAAAATGTGAAGGCATTCCTCGACGGCCACCCGCGCAATGTCGTCAACGCGCGCCAGTTGGTTTAACCAAGCGCGGCTTCGGCGATCCAGAGGAGCGTGCCGCTGGGGGTGCGGTCGTGGAATGGGAGCAGATCGGTTGCGGCGAGATGGATGCAGCCGCGCGACGCCGGTTGGCCAAGCGTTGACTCGTCGCCGACGCCGTGGATGTACACGTAGCGCGCGTGCGTGTCGACATTGCCGCCCTGGTTGAATCCCGGCTCCAATCCTTCGAGCCACAGAATGCGGTGCGCGATACCGGCCTTGGGCTTCTCGGCAACTGTGCCGACGACTTCGCGGCTCTCGAACACCGCGCCGGCGGGCAGGCCGTCCCCGAACTTTTCCGCGATGCGGTGCAGGCCAAGCGGCGTTTTGTTCGTGTCCTCCGCCTGGCCAACGCCGAATCGCGACGTGGAAATAACCAGGCGGCGCTCCTCGGCATACTCCCATCCGGCAACCTGCCGGAACTCGGCCATCCGCTGATCCGCTACGCTGGCCCAAAGCAGCGTCGGCGTCGGCTCGATGCCGTGCCGCTCGCATGCCTCCCGGATCGGCTGGAGCGTACTGGCACTCATTCGAGCGACTTGAGCAGCACTTTTGATTTGCGGCCGCTCTCCGCCGCCGACACGCGGCGAGCGGCGGGTAAATCGTCGAGCGTGCCCTCGCAGAAGCCGGCCTTGGACTGAAACCACTTGAACGTCTGCGTAGAGAGTACAAACAGCCTGTCCAAGCCGTGGTCGCGACCGAGTTTCTCGGCGTACTCGACGAGTTTGCGACCGATCCCCTGGTTTTCGTGGGCGGCGCTGACGCACACCGAGCCAAGCTCGGCGACGTTGGCCTCCGTAAAAACCGTCAGCGAAAAACAGCCGACCGGATTGCCGTCAATCTCGAACAAAAAATACTCAGCGACGTTGGCCTCGATGTCGGTCAAGCTGCGATCCATCAGCTCGGCCGACTCAATCGCGTTCTTCGTCAGCGCGAGGATGCTGCCGAGGTCGGACTTTTTCGCCGGACGAATCTGCCGGTACTCGTTGGCATACACGAGCGTGCCGATGCCGATGTTGGAGAACACCTCGGCAAGCAAGCCCTCGTGTACGCTACCGTTGATGAGGTGCACGCGCGGGATGCCAGCCTGGCATGCGGCGGCAGAGTTGCGCGCCTTGGCAAACTGCTCCGGCTCGAGGCTGCCCGGCTCGTGCTCGAGAATCTGGTCGAGTTCGCCGTTGGGAATCTGCCGGATCACTTCGCCGTTGCGGATCAATCCGTCGCGGGTGGTGACATAAATCAGCTTGGTCGCCCGCAGCCGCACGGCCACCTCGCGGGCGAGGTCGTCGGAGTTGACGCGGTAGGTGTGCCCCTCGCCGTCGAAGCCAAGCGGCGGGATTACCGGGATGCTGCCCTGCGCCAAAAGACTCTCCAAGTGACCAAGGTCGATTCGCTCCGTCTTGCCGGCGAACTGATAATCGGTGCCGTCGATGATGCCGCGCGGGTGCGCCGTCACGGCGTTGGTCGAGACGCCGCGCAAGCCGTTGGCGGCGAAGCCCTCGAGGATCTCGTGCGTCAGCCGGTTGGCCGCCGTGAGCGCCAAATCCAGCGTGGCGGCGTCCACCGGCTCGGTGCCGTCGAGGTCAGACGGCTCGATGCCGCGCTCCAGCGCCATCGACGCGATCTGGCTAGCAGCGCCGTGCACCAGCGCCACGCGGATATTCAGCGAGCGCAGGACGGCGAAATCGAGCAGGAGGTTCGAGAAATTCTCGTCGCTGACAATCGCGCCATCGACGCTGACGACAAAAATCCTGTCCCGAAACTTCGGTATGTACTGGAGAATTCCCCTGAGATCAGTCGGCTTCACGTTGCTCCTCTGGCACTTGGCCAAGCAGCCAGCGCCTGCGACAGATAAGAAAAGCGATTCCCCGCCGGTTCAACCTATTTCTGCATCACGACGAGCGCCGCCGCCTCCGCCGGCTTGGCCTCCGGTTTGAACGGGAGAATTTTTGAGAAGACAAGCGTCTGCACCAGCCCGAGCAGCGAGATCGCCGTTAGCAGCACGCTCCACGTCTTGAGCGTCTCCTTTTCGGTGAAGCCGCTGAGCCGCTGTACCACCCAAAAGCCGCTGTCATTCATCCACGACAACGTGATCGAGCCGAAGCCGATCGCGAGGAAAATGTAGAACGGATGATATTCCAGACTGGGGGTGTTCTCGAGAATCGCTCCCATCAAGCCCACTCCGGTGATCATCGCCACGGTGGCCGAGCCCTGCGCGATCCGAATGACCGCCGTCGCGACCCAAGCCAGTAGGATGAGGGGAATATTGTTGTTCCGGGCCAGGGCCTCGATCGTCTCGCCGACTCCGGCCAGGCGGATCATCCCGCCAAACGCGCCGCCCGCGCCAGTGATCAGGATGATAACCCCTGCGGTCTGCAACGGATCTTCAAGCGCCTTGGCCAAAGTGCTCATCAGCCCGCCCTCCATCGGGCCGCTTTCGCGAATCATCTGCGCGGCCAGGGTGTAAATCGCCAGCAATGCAGCAAGCAGCATCGCGATATTCGGCGAGCCGAAAAACTCGAGATACCGAAACCAAGCCGTGCCACTCACGGTATCCTTGGCGACCAGTTTCAAGATCGAGACCAGCGAAATCAACACCAGCGGCAGCGCGATCGGCAGCGCCGACAGGAACAGGTTAGGCAGCTCGGAATCTTTTTTATCCACAATCGTCCGAAGCTCACTCGTCGATGACCCGGCCGCCTCCCGCATCGGGATGTTGAACTTGGCGTCGAACCGCCTGGCCAAAAACAGCACGAGCCACGCCGGCAACAGGCTCGCGGCCAAGCCGGCCATCATCGCGATGCCCAAGTCCAGCTTGAGACCCTCGGCGATCATCAACGGCCCCGGCGTCGGCGGCACCATCGAGTGCGTGATCGCCCCCGCGCCTGCCATCGCGATCACGTAAAGCGTGTAGCTTTTGCCCGTGCGCAAACTGAGCGCCCGCGCCAGCGGGATCAGCAGGAAAAAAACGGTGTCGAAAAAAACAGGAATCGACAGGAGAAACCCACTCATCAACAGCACCAAGCCGGCCCGCTTCTCGCCGAAGATGCCCAGCAGCCAGCGCACCACGCGATCCGCCGCGCCGCTGCCGAGCATGCACGTGCCAATGATCGCCGCTAGCGCCACGACAAACCCGATCCCCGCAGCCGTGTTGCCGAAGCCGAGCAGCGACCAGTTCACCGCCAGCAACATGTCATTGGCGGCGTCGCCCGGGGTATCATTCAGGGTCACGCGGCTCTTGAACAAACCGACGTTTTCCGTGGTCATCCCCGGCAGATCCCCCGCCAAAAGCCCGGTCAGCACCGCAGCGAAGATTAGTGCCAGAAACGGATGCAACTTCAGCTTGATGATCGTGAATACAATGAAGCCGACACTGATCGCCAGGATGCCCAGCGGCCAGTACGAGACGGGATCAGGGGCTTGAGCCAGGATTGAGTGAGTCATGATTTGCCAATGGCAGTTGATCGGGTGCCGGTAGTCCCTCAAAAAAACGCCCCTCGGTCAAGCCCAACACACAGCCAGACCCCAGAAAACCGTGTTCCTCTCTCTCAATTTCCTTAGGCAACATCATGGTCACGTTCAATGAATCCCATAAGGCCATCAAGCCCAACTAGTCCGGTATCTTTTAAGGAGGATAACAGTTGCCTATGCTACATCTTGTGCCATGCCTTATTTTACAAGTAAGGACTCTTCCCAATTCAAACCGTGCCTGTGCCGGTTGCGATTGTTGTGAGTAGGAGGTGTTTCATTTGCCTTCAGCTTTCAATTCTGCATCACTTTTTGATATTAGTCGGGACTCAAAAAAGAATTCGGCCCAGATGGGGCGATGATCTGAGAGAGGTTTGCCATATTTCAACCACTCTGTTTTGTAACGAGTCATTTGAATTTCCTCTTCTGGACTATTATATGCGCTATCAATTATTCCCCCGTTTGTTACTTCTACGGCAAAAGTCCTACTCCTAAAGAAAATGTGATCAATCACTCCTGATTCATTCCCAGTCTCAATATGCTTATGGGTGCTGATCTTTGCCGTATCAATCGCAAGTTCCTTCCATATGGATTTCATCCCAACTGTTTTAATTGATTTCAAGGCTCCTTTGTCCAATTGATTATTTAGGTCTCCCAGAATGATCAGGTTATCATGCATAGAACCTCTGATCACGTTTTCTGCAATATAAACTGCTGCAGATTTCTGAACCTCGGGCTGGCCAGGTATGTGGGTTGAGTAAAGCATTAGCGGTACGCCCTTTATGTTAGTTTTTGCTGATACCAAAGATGCGGGTTTCCATCCTTTGGCGTTTATTTCAACTTCCCCCTTATCAAATAGTGGAAACCGACATAAAATCGACTTGTATTTATTCTTGTGATTGGCAGAGGAAACTTTGCCCACATGGACATGATGCATACCTAATACGCGACCAACACGGGCTGTCCAGTCGCCATCAGGCACTTCGTTGAAGCAAATAACATCCAAGTTATATGGTTTGAACATTTGCCCTATTGATTCAGGTTGTGCCCATAAACCAAATAGAACATTGTAAGTGGCAAATCGTATTTGGATTTTCTTTTGTGTATCTACATCTCTTTTGTGAATTGAAGTTTTTGAAAAAACTCCACTTTTTTCCATCTGAGACCGCGTAGTCGAAAAATATTGGCTCACTTGACATCCCATCAACAGCGCGGCTGCGATTGTTGTCACGACTGTTCGTTTCATTTTGCGTAAGTAATCATCGTGTTGAGAGCGGCTTCCAAGCCTATTTACTCATCGTTTCACCAAAGCCTCAATCGGGATTCGCTCGAACACCAAGTGTGCCCCGCTGCCTTCATAGACAATGCCGACGTGCCTGTCATCGACCCGGCTCAGGCTTGGATAGCCCTTGCCACGACCCTCATCGAGCAGCAGACGGTGCTTGGCCGGCCATGTCTTTCCCTCGTCGAAACTCACCTGGATACTTTGATTCGTCCGGCTCTTCTGCGAATGCGGGTTGGCGAACAGCAATACCGACTTCGACTTGCCGCCTTCACGGTAATCGAAACGGTACAGGCTGCCGTTGCAGTTGGGCTCGATGATGCCCATGCGATTGGTTGCATGCGGCGTCCATGTTCGGCCGAGGTCGCGTGTTACGGCGATGGTGCGAAACTTAGTCGGGCTCTCTGTGCGACAGTTTAATATCAGCGAGTCGTCGGCCAACTGCACTGCCTGGCACTCAGTGCTGCCAAACGATGCCGCCGAACTGACCGTCCACGACTTGCCGTGGTCTTGGCTGATAAGCAGATTGGAGAAGTGACTATCCGCCTCGTCGCGCCCCTGCGTGGGCATCACGAGCGTGCCGTCTCTTAACGAGATACCCTGCTGCGGCGATGGCGCATAAAGAATCCACCGCGGATCCTTCCACTCACGCGTCATGTTCTCCGGCTTCGACCACGTTCGTCCGTCGTCAAGCGATCGGATCATCACGAATTGCGCGCTCCTGCCAATTTCATGCCCAGGCTCTGATCCGCCAGAATTCCACTGGTGCGTGCCTGCCCGACCGTTCATCCAAACCGCAAAGACAAAAATCTCGCCTGTTTCCGGGTCCACGATGATGCCCGGATCGCTGCAACCGTTTACCTCCTGTGGCATCCCGCGAAACGTGCCCATGTCCATGATGACCTGCTGCGCGCCCCAGGTTTGTCCCCCGTCGGTGCTGCGCAGGAGCCCGATGTCGATGTCCTCCTGCAGATCCTTGCTTCGCCTCCGCCGCATGTCGTAGACCGCCAGCAACGTTCCCTTGGCCGATGTCGCCAATGCCGGGATACGATAGGTATGCACCCCGTCATCCCAATGTCGCCGCAGTGCAATCCCGATACGCTTACGCACATTGGGTGTTTCATCCCGTGGCACCAATCGCCCTGCTGAAGTCTCGATCGATAGAACCCGCGCATCCATCTTGCCTGATAAATTTGCCGCCGCTTTTGCCCGACACGACAGCCAGAAATGATTCGGCCCGGCCCTCAGTCGAGCGTGCCCCTTGAATACAACCGACTTATGCGACCGCAGCCGTTCGCCAAACGGTTTCTGTGTGAAAAGGCCATCATCAACGTCCGTGAAATAAAACTGCAACGACTCCAGCTCCATCGCTCCTTCCAGCTCAACCGCGATGGCTTTCAACTGCACGAATGGCCTCTTCGCATTGATCGTGAGTTGCAGCAGCGAGTTGTGTTCATTACGAATCAGCACCGGCCGTACCATTTGCCGTGTGACCGCCCCGAGTTCCGTACAGCTCGCCAGTGGGGGAAGCAGCACCAAGGTAAAAACCAGGAGGTATTTCATTTAGCGCTCAAGTGGTGGAGTGGCTTGGTTTAGTTGATAGCGGGCGGCTTTACTTTGATGTTCACTTCCTCGACCTTAATGTTCACTTTGTCCAACCATTTCATCGCCTCAGCCGGCACTTTGGACTTTTGATCCTTGGTGTTGACCGGTCCATCAAAAACTACCTTTCCGTCTGAATTGATTACCTTGAGTGTGGCCTCTCCGTTTGTGTTTTTGTAATGCAATTTGCCTGTCTTTTGATCCTTGTCCACATAACTGATACTACTACTTACGGCGACGGAGTTAGAACTGGATACGGAGATGGAGTTAGAATTGGACGTGGATGAATCTTTCTTGCTTACCATATTAACTTTGTCGTTGCCGACCTTTTCTTCCACTTCCACATCCATGTAAGTGGCTGGCTTGATTTCCACCGTTGTGGCACAACCCACCAGCACCACGGCTGCAATTGTTGTGAGTAGGAAATGTTTCATTTCCCTTCAGATTTCAATTCTTTACTGTTCACCTCCTCGAACCACTTCATCGCCTCAGTTGGCACCTTGGACTTTTGCTTTTTGGTGTTGACCGGCCCTTCAAAAACTACCTTGCCGACTGAATTTATGACCTTAAGCGTCGCCTCTCCGTTTGCGTTCTTGTAATGCAATTCACCTCTCTCTGTATCCTTGACCACATAACTTACACTACTGCTTACAGTATTGCTAACTGCAGAGGAGTCATTCTTCTTGGACTTGGAGTGCTTAGTTTTTGTCTTCTTAGTGGTGGCTTTTGCAAACGCTTTGACACCCCCGACTAGGGGTAACTGAATGCTTGTCGCATCCAGGTCAATTGTCAATTCGGTGCCAGGATCTGGTCGTAATGTGAATTCACGATCACTAGACATGATCATCAACCCGATCTGTTGACCAACAGGAATCACTTGGTCATCAGGTTGCAGATCGAATGTCATGTTGTAAAAACGCCCCGGCACCAGCGGCTCGCTTTCAGTCAGCGATCGATGATTTTGTGGATCGGCCCACCCGCGCGTGATGATATTGTCAGTAATCTTGGCGTTCTTTTTGTCGTTCCAGGGCAGGGAAACCAGCCAGACAGACAGATTTGCAGCCGGTTTATTACTGGCGAGCTTGATCGTTATTCGCGGGGTTCCCGACAGATGAACCGCTTCGGTCAGTTTTCCCGATAAATACATTAGCCGATGCTCTGTCCAATCGGCCTGAGCTAGCGCTGCGCCGCTAAATGAAAAGTTATCGACTACAGTTTCGGTGCCCTGGTTTGAATTCGTTACAGTTGTCAACTTACCCATTTCAGGTGCCCCCGCAACAAGTTGAAAAGTGACCGGGGATGCCGCCGGGTTAGGATAATCCTCGTAGGATTTCGGTTTATTTCTGTCGGACCCTTCTCGGACAATCCAAGCTCGCGCGTCTTTTTCAACCTTGTTTTCCACACCATGAAGATACCGCGTAAACCAGCGGTTCATCAATTTGATGGGCGGTGGTCCGCCGTGGCCACCCTGATGGTAATACGCTTGGACTGGGACGCCTTTTTCTTTGAGCGCTTGATAGATCCGGTTGCTATGTTCGGGCATCACATTCCAATCATTAAACGCATGCGACATCAACACTGCGGCTTTTACTGGTTCCAAGTCGTTAAGATAATCTCGACCAGCCCAAAATTTATTGTAGTCACCGGTTGCTCGATCAATACCACTGGCCATGTCTTTATCTCGAACATTACAGTTGCAGTATTCGTGTTTCTTTGGATCGCCGCTATTGATAAAGTCGTACAGCACATCGATGTCCTCTCCCATGTAACCACCGGGCGAGCGCACCAATCCGTTGGAACGGTAGTAATGGTAATAGGATGTGTTTGGCGCGACCGGGATGATTGCCTCCAGACCTTCGACGCCGGTTGTTGCAGCAGCCAAGCACAAGGTACCGTTATATGACGTACCGATCATTCCCACCTTGCCAGTTGACCAACATGCTGTGACAGGTTGGTCGCCGTCTACTGTCGTGTATCCAGCCGCCCGCCCGTTTAGCCAGTCGATCACCGCCTTGGGGGCAAGCGATTCATTATCGCCGCCGACTGTCGGACACCCTTGTGACAGCCCGGTGCCTGGCGAAGACGAATGAACAACGGCAAAGCCGCGAGGCACCCAATCCTTAACGTGTCCTTTTGATATGATCGGTCGCTCGCCCTTCCGTTTAGCTGATGGAGCCTCCTTGCGCTTTGGTGGATCCTCCCCTAATTCCTGTCTGGGGTCCCACATGAAACCGTGAACCGGTTTGGCGGTGCCTGCAAAATACGGACTTGAATTATAGACTACCGGCACCTTCAAATCTTCGGTGTCAGTTTGCCTCGGACGCGTCACATCCACGTGCATTCGATCCTTCTTGCCGTCTCCGTCGGAATCAAATTCGGTTTCAACCCATAAGTCGTGGCGGATCCACATGTCGGGGTCTTTAAACCTAGGCACGATTTGTGTTTCTCCGTCTTTAATGATTGGCACCGCTTTTTTCGGGGATTCCGGTTTTGAATCCTCGGCGAACGATGAATGGAAAGCAAAGAACAAAGCCGAAAGACAAAACTTCTCCACCAACCGAAAGCACTCATTTGAAAGTGGTGTTTTCATAGCGGAGCAACAATTGTCCCCACAGTCGAAGTTTTCAAGGTGTTTTAACTTTTGTCCCAAAGACGGTTTTAGATATTTCCCTGCCTGTTGTCTTTGCCGTATGCCTCGATGTCCAGCGCAACGGCTGACGGCGACACGCATCTGGTAACGGTTACCGCTTCCACAACGGCTGGCTACGCCGCTGGGATGCCAATGACAGCCATCCAATGAGAGGTGTCAGCAAATTTCCAGCTTGGCCAAAAGCTTGTTATTCCTTCACCCAATCCGGTGTGCCAAACCAGTCGTGCATTTCCTTGGTGAAGGGGGAGACCACTTCCGGCGGCTCGGGGATGTGGCCACGGTCGTTTGTGGAAATCGTCCACGTGTCCAAGGCGGCACGGAGACGTTTTAAGGCGGCTTGGTGGGTGGCATCAGATGAGACAGCCAGGTTACGGATTTCGTGGGGATCAGCCTGGGTATCGTAAAGCATCTCGCGCGGGAACGGTTCCATAAGGTCGGCAGCGGGGCCAGTGAGTTTGCCCTGCGCATGCAGGCGGCGCATGAGCGGCTTAACCAGAAAACATTTCTCCTTGTAACGATTGAGCGTGAGAAAGCCGGCGCCGGGTGTGTAGTTGCGGATGTAGTGAAAGCGCTCATCATGAACGGATCGCAGCCGCACCTCCGTTTCGTCGATGCGGTCGCGCGCGGCGAAGGCATAGGTGCGCACCGGCTCGGCATCTCTCCCAAGGAACACGCGGCTCTGCATGCCGAACGGCTTGGGGATGCCGGCCATCCAGAGTGTGGTGGCGGAGAGGTCGAGCAGGCTGAGCACCTGTTCATCCACGCGACCGGGGGCGACCTGTGCGGGAGCGGTGACGCGCTTGGGCCAGCGGATGATCATCGGCACGTGCAGACCGCTATCCCAGCACCAGTGGATGCCGCGGGCATCGAGCCGGCCGTTATCGGCGAAGAAAACGACGATGGTGTTTTCGCTGAGGCCGTCCTTTTTCAACTGCTCCAAAATCCAGCCGATGCGCACATCGGTGCCGGTGACGGAGTTGAGGTAGCGGGCCCATTCTTCGCGGGTCGTTTTGTGGTCGGGATAATACGGCGGCGGCGTGACGTTCTCCGGAGTGGCCACCTTGGGATGCCATTCCTCGCCGACCCATTTCACGCGAGGCTTCTCGGCGGATTTGCGGTCGTAAATATCGTACTCGGCCTCGGGCATGTTGATCTGCGCAAAGAACGGCTGCTTCTTTTTCAGGTCGCCCCAGTCCTTGCCGACGTACACGGGGCCTTCTGCGGCGAAATTCAAATCCAGTTTGCCCGTGCCCACCTCGCGTTCGCCGATGTGCGTGATGTTCGCCGTGTGATAGCCGGCGTCCCTCAGCAAATGCGTGATCGGCCGCACACCGGGGGGCAAACGGAAACCATCGGTGCGGTGGCTGCGCATGTGATGCATATCCGTGGTGGTGGCGTACCAACCTGTCATCAACGCACTGCGGCTCGGCGCACACACCGGCGAAGTGGAATACACTTTCGTGTATCGTGTGCCCTCCCTGGCCAAACTGTCGAGGTTGGGTGTGCTGACGTTCTTCTGTCCGTAGCAGGCGAGGTCGAGAGAGAAATTCTCGCCGACAATCCAGAGGATGTTGGGTTTTTCGGCAGCATCGGCTTGGTTAAGGGCGACCAAGCCAAGCAAAGCCAAGCCAACCAAACGAAATGATTTGGTTAAGTTGTCAAACTGGTGAATCCTTAAAATCGTTTTCATTGCACTGAACAGCGACATCCTAACAGGAATCGTCACAGAATTGAACGCCAAACGGCATTGGTCCTGTTGACTACTTGGCCTAGGGTCAATGGTGGCATAAGTTCAGCGCATGCGTTCCTGCAATTTCAGTTTCTTTTGTCTGCTGTTTGGCTTGGTTGTTACTTTTACTCAAGTGCTTGGCCAAAAGGTGAATTCACTGGATGACCTTCAGGTATTGGAGGGGGATCAGCGGCAGTTGCTCTGGAACCATCTTGCATCTCAATGTGACCGATTGGATCTACAACGTGCCGAACGCCTGGCCAAGGCTCTCAAGTCGCCGGCCGCGCTGAAGCACCACTTGACCAAACTTCGTGATGATTACCACAATATTTTGGGCTCCTTCCCCAAGAAACTGCCGCTTAATGCCAAGGTCACTGGCAAACTGGACGGCAGCAGTTATCGCGTTGAGAAGGTTTTGTTCGAAAGTCTACCGAATCATCATGTCACCGCCCTGCTCTATCTGCCGGCAAATGGCGATGGACCTTGGCCCGGGGTATTGTTCGCATGCGGTCATTCAGCCAACGGCAAGGCGTATCCGCCGTATCAAACCGCCTGTGCGTTACTTGCACAAAACGGGTTTGTGGTGCTGAGCTACGATCCGATCTCGCAAGGCGAACGAACACAACTGCCCAAGGCGGCGCGCTACGGCACCACCACCCATACGCTGCTCAACCACGGGGCACGGCTCACCGGGCGCAGCGTGGTTTGGTATTCCGCG
>Ga0209228_1001073_pt1 | contig 13724 bp, 12 predicted proteins | sample METZYME_3_150m_FD_187547 | JGI IMG/M metagenome (GOLD analysis project Ga0209228, IMG submission 187547) | Marine microbial communities from oxygen minimum zone in mesopelagic equatorial Pacific - METZYME_3_150m (SPAdes) (version 2) | ecosystem: Environmental > Aquatic > Marine > Oceanic...
AAGTACCGCCCGCCGCGAGCCGGCCCCTGCGAGCGGACGGTGAAAACGTACTCCGTGTCGGGCTGCAACCCCCACAGCTCAACGTGGTGCAGAATCCGTTTCTTCTGGTCGGCGAACAGGTGCTTGAATCCCCGGGCCAGCATCCACCGACTCTCGGTCGGAGCGGCGCTTTGGCGATACAACACGTAGTCATTGCTACGATCATCGCCGTCCATCCAGTTGACAACGACCGTGGTGGTGGGGTCGACCCGCCAAGTGAGATACACCAGCGGCCCTTTGGTCAAGCGCTTGGCTAAGGCCCGGTAAGGCGCCACCACCAAGGCGGATAGCACCAACAGAAAAAATCGCCGGCCGGTTTTTAACGGTTCAAAGTTCACAAAATCAGAAACAGCACAAAAAAAAGTCCGAGTATTCAAAAAGCAACGCGCGCGTTTTTTCTGTTTGATGGCGTTGCTTGTCAATAACAAGAACCGACCCCGTCTCCGTCACGACCCAGCCCCGGTTATCTCCTGAATCCCGTTTACTTTGAATTCCCACGACTTGTCTTTATCCCAGAGAGAGTTTCTGAGGCGGATCAGCCAATTGGGCTTTTTTGAGGGAAAACAGTAAAAAAGCCGGTTTTTTTCTTCAAACAACGTGTTGACTCGCTTTTGGTTTTTGGTACTGTTCCCGCCCCTTTGCTTCCGAGGGATTCTGAATGAAGACCTATTTACCAAAGATCGACAAGCTAAACCGCACCGTCGACGAGCAGCCGCGAAAGTGGCATATCATCGATGCCGACGGCGCCGTGCTGGGCGAGGTGGCCACCAAGGCGGCTGATATTTTGCGCGGCAAAAACAAGCCGACTTTCACGCCGCACCTCGATACGGGCGACTTTGTCGTGGTGATCAACGCAGAGAAAGTGGTGCTGACAGGCAAGAAGGAAACCGAGAAAGTGATGACCACTTACTCCGGCTACCGCGGTGGCTTGAAGAAGTTTTCACCGGCGGACGTCCGGGCGAAGCATCCGGAACGGCTCGTCGAGAAAGCCGTGAAGGGGATGATCCCCCGCAACCGGCTAGGACGTCAGATTTTCAAGAAACTCAAGGTGTACGCCGGGCCGGATCATCCGCACAAGGCGCAGGCACCGGCTGCCCTCAAACTGGCGTAACACAGATTTTTTATATGGCTCAAACTGAGGAATTTCTGGGAACAGGCCGCCGCAAGACCGCGGTGGCACGCGTACGGCTGACGGCTGGGGGCTCCGGCAAGGTCACCGTCAACGGTCGCGCCGTGGAGAACTATTTCACCGTCGAGAACCAGCGCACGATCGCGGTCCAGCCGCTCGAGACCGTCGAGTTGAACGAGAAGGCTGACGTCCGCGTGAGAGTCGCCGGCGGCGGCATCGCCGGCCAGGCCGGCGCGGTGCGGCTCGGCATTGCCCGAGCGCTCGAGAAATACAACGGCGAGCTGCGGCAGGCGCTCAAGGATGCCGGGCATCTCTCCCGTGACCCGCGCAAGAAGGAGCGAAAGAAGCCCGGCCAACCCGGCGCACGGAAACGTTTCCAATACAGCAAACGCTAAATTGTAACTCTTTTCGAGCCCCGCTGGTTGAAACGCTGGCGGGGCTTTCTGTTTTTCGGTACCGTCATTTCAAGCAACATTGGCCAAGCGTTGGCCGCAACATTTTATCATCATGTCAGGGAAAAAAATCAACGCCGCGATCGTGGGCGCCTCCGGTTACTCCGGCGAGGAACTGGTGCGCCTCCTTCTCGGGCATCCTCACGTCAACCTGTCGGTGCTGACTTCGCGCCAGTATGCCGGCCAAGCGGTGACCTCTGTCTTCCCGCGCTTCACCGGCCATGCCGAAGCCAGTGACCTAACGTTTTCCGAGCCGTCGATCGACCTGCTCGCCGACAAGGCGCAGGCCGTTTTCCTCGCCCTGCCCCACGGCGTGGCCGCCGAGTTTGCCGTGCCGCTGGCCAAGCGCGGAGTGACGGTGATCGACCTAAGCGCCGACTTCCGCCTCAACGACGCCGACACGTACAACGAGTTTTACGGCACCGAACACCCCGCGCCAGAGTGGCTGCCCAAGGCCGTTTACGGCCTGCCGGAAATCCGGCATGACACCATTGCCAACGCGACCCTCATCGCCTCGCCCGGCTGTTACCCAACGAGCATCCTGCTGCCGACCATTCCGCTACTCGAAGCCGGGTTGATCGATCCCGAGCAAATCATTGCCGACTCGCTGAGCGGCATCAGCGGCGCCGGTCGCAAGGCCGACGTGCCATTTTTGTACGTCGAGTGCAACGAGAGCCTCCGGCCTTACGGCGTGCCCAAGCACCGGCACCTGTCCGAGATCGAGCAGGAACTAAGCTTGGCCAACGGTTCGCCGGTCACCATTCAATTCACGCCGCACTTGGTTCCGGTGAACCGCGGCATTCTCACCACTCTTTATCTCGCCCCCGCGCCTGGCCAAGCGGCCGACTTCACCCAATGGACAGACGCCATCGCCAACTGCCTGGCCAAGCGCTACGCCGACGAGCCGTTCGTGCGGCTCACCGGCAGCGGCCGATTGCCCGACACCAAAAACGTCAACGGCACAAACACAATCGAAATCGGCTGGACCGCCGACCCGCGCACCCGGCGGCTGCGCGTCTTCAGCGCCGAGGACAACCTCGTCAAGGGTGCCAGCGGGCAGGCGGTGCAATCGTTCAACATCCGGTTTGGCTTCGACAAAACCGCCGGGTTGCCCATCTAAACCGTGGCCAAGTTCAAAAAAATCAGGGGATCAATCACCACGCCGCTTGGCTTCCGGGCGGCCGCACGGTTTTGCGGTGTCAAAACACTCGGCACCGGCAAAGGCAGCGATAAGGGCCAAAAACGGGACCTCGCGCTTATCGTCTCCGACGTCCCGGCGAAAGCCGCCGGGATGTTTACGACAAACCAGATTTGCGCCGCGCCGGTGAAGCTCTGCGTCGCGCATTTGAGCAATAACACCGCGCGCGCCGTCGTCATCAACTCCGGCAATGCCAACGCCTGCACCGGCCCGCAGGGCTTGGCCGACGCACTCGAAATGGCCGCGCTCACCGGCCAAGCGCTTGGCCTCAAAACCACCGACGTGCTCGTCGGCTCGACCGGCCGGATCGGCGTCCCGTTGCCTATGCCGAACATTAGAAAGGGCATCACCGCCGTCACCGAGCAACTCCAGCCCACCCAGGCCGGCGCCGCGCAGGCTGCCGAGGCCATTCTGACGAGCGACACGCAGTCCAAGCAGATCGCCGTCGAGTTTCGGCTTGGCGGTAAAACGGTGCGGCTCGGTGGCATCGCCAAGGGCGCGGGAATGATCCAGCCCGGCATGAGCCCAACCGGCGCGCGGCCCGCCTCCACGCCGCAAGGGCTGCACGCCACCATGCTCGCCTACCTTACCACCGATGCAAACGTCAATGCGGCCAACTTGAAAAAGTGTCTCCGCGAAGCCGTTGCACAAAGTTTCAACTGCATCACCGTCGATGGCGACATGAGCACCAACGACACCGTACTGCTGTTGGCCAACGGCTTAGCCGGCAACGGCAAGTTGGGTGCAGCCGACCTGAAAACGTTTCAAGCCACGCTGAATCACGTCTGCCTCGCGTTGGCCAGGATGATCGTGCGGGACGGCGAAGGCATCAGCCGAGTCATCACCGTGCGCGTCACCGGGGCCAAGTCGTTCGCCGACGCCAACGCGGCGGCGAGAGCTGTCGGCAACAGCGCGCTCGTCAAGACAAGCTGGAGCGGCGGCGACCCGAACTGGGGCAGGATCATCGACGCGCTGGGCTACTCCCCTGCCAAGGTCGTCGAGGAAAAAGTGGACATTGCCTACAGCGCGAGCGGCTCACGTAAAAAAATTTACTCGCTCAAAAAAGGACGGCCCACGCGCACCGCGTTCGGGACGCTTTGCAAGGCAGTCGAACCGATCGAGTTCGACCTGCACATCAACCTAAACCTCGGTAAGGCTACCGCCATACTCCACGCCGCCGATCTCACCGAGGCATACGTAGAGTTCAACAAAGGCGACATCAACAACCCCTCATCGCTCGGGGGCTAAGAAATGGACAATCTCATAGCCAAGGCGGATACATTGCTTGAGGCGTTGCCGTATATGCAGCGGTTTCGGGGGGAGACGTTTGTCATCAAGTACGGCGGCAGTTTTATGGACTCGACCGACTCGGCGGTACGAAGCGGCGTGGCGCGCGATGTCGTTTTCATCGAGGCGGTTGGCATCAATCCCGTCATCGTGCACGGTGGCGGAAAGGCGATTACCCGGGCGCTCGAGCAGGCCGGCGTCGAGACCCGGTTCGAGCAAGGGTATCGCGTGACGACGCCGAAGTCGGTCGAGGTCGTCGAGCAGGTTTTGTCGCGGGAGATCAACTCCGGCATCGTAGGGATGATCAACGAACTTGGAGGAAAGGCGCGTGGTTTTTCCGGCACGGAGATTTTTCGTTGCAAACCGTTTCGCCCGCTCGGCCAAGCGGGCGAGCCGCTAGACATCGGCTTGGTCGGTGAAGTCACCGGGGTAAACACCGCGCCATTACTCGAGTGCATCGCGCAGGACATCACGCCGGTGATCAGCCCGACGGCCACGGGCGAGAACGGTCAGGTTTACAACTGCAACGCCGACGTCGCCGCCGGGCAGGCGGCGGTCGCGCTCAGGCCCAAGCGCCTGGTTTATATGAGCGACGTGCCGGGCCTGTTGCAAAACCCGGACGACCCGGCGAGTGTGATTTCGCATTTGCCGGTGGCCGAGGTCGAGGCGCTCAAGGCGGGCGGCGTGATCTCGAAAGGCATGATCCCGAAAGTAGACAGCGCCGTAACGGCGGTGGCGGCGGGAGTCGAAAAGGTTTTTTTCATCGACGGCAGATTAAGCCACTCGCTGCTGTTGGAGATTTTTACCGACGCCGGAGTCGGCACGGAGATTGTGAAACAATGAGCCAGAAAATCATGGAACGCTTCAAGCAATTCGTCGCCCCGACTTATGGGCGGTTCCCGATAACGCTGGATCGCGGCGAGGGCGCCTACGTGTGGGACACCGACGGCAAACGTTACCTCGACCTCGGTGGCGGGATCGCGGTGAACTGCCTTGGCCACGCAAACGCAGAGATCGCCCAAACGCTCGCGGAGCAGTCGGCCAAGCTGATGCACTGCACTAATTTTTACCACTTTGAGGGCCAGGTACAGCTCGCTGAAGGCTTGGCCAAGCGACTTGCCCAGGGGCGTGTGTTTTTCGGCAATAGCGGCGCGGAGGCGTCGGAGGTGATGCTCAAACTGGCGCGGCGGCTTGGCCAGGCAGAGGGCAGGTTCGAAATCATCACCGCCGAAAACTCATTTCACGGCCGGACGATGGCCGGCATCTCGGCGAGCGGGCAAAAAAAGCTGAAGGACGGGTTCGCTCCCCTGCTCGATGGATTCGCGCACGTGCCGTACAACGACATTGACGCCGCGCAGTCGGCAATCACGCCGGCCACGGTGGCGGTGATGATCGAGGGTATACAGGGCGAGGGTGGCATTCGTCCAGCGTCGGCGAAATACCTGCTTGGCCTGCGCGCACTATGCGACGAGCACAACCTGCTGCTGCTATGGGACGGCGTGCAGTGCGGGCATTTTCGGACCGGCTCGTTCCAGAGTTTCCAGGCGATACTCGGCGATCAGATCGGTGATTTTTTGCCGGATGCCGTCGGCATGGCTAAAGCGCTCGGCGGCGGTTTCCCGATGGGTGCGGTGTGGATCTCGGAGAAGCACGCCGACGTGCTCGGCCCGGGAACGCACGGCTCAACATTCGGCGGCAACCCGCTGGCCTGCGCGGTAGCAAACAAGATTCTCGAGGTGATCGACCGCGACAGCTTGGCCGTCAACGCCCGAGTGCTCGGCCAATTTTTTCTCGATGAACTGTCCAAGCTGCGGGAGAAATATCCGACGGCCATCCGAGAAGTTCGCGGTCTTGGCTTGATGATCGGCATCGAGATGGGCGGCGGCTTCGGCTCTTTCGATAAGAGCAAACCGGCGGCACTGCAGTGGGTGTTTGCCCTGCACGAGGCAGGATTGCTGACCATCCCTGCCGGCTCGTCGGTCATCCGCTTTTTACCGCCACTAAACTTGACGCAAGAAGAGGCCCAAGCCGGTCTCGATTTGTTTGAACAAACCATCCAGAAGGTTATTGAATGAAACACCTGTTGAAACTCGAAGGCATGCCAAGTGCGGCGATGGAGGAAATCCTCACCTCGGCGGAAGTCATCAAGGCCAAGCGAGGTGGTGGCGAAACCAAGCCTCTTGACGGCCAGACGTGGGCGATGATTTTCACCAAGTCCTCCACGCGCACGCGGGTGTCGTTCGAGGTTGGCATTCGCGAACTCGGCGGCTCGGTGATGTTTCTCAACGCGAACGACATGCAGCTTGGCCGCGGCGAGCCGATCAAGGACACCGCGCGCGTTCTAGGCCGTATGGTGCACGGTGCTGTCATCCGCACCTTCGCGCAAACGGACGTCGAGGAGTTTGCGGAGTACTCGGGCATCCCGACCATCAACGCGCTGACCGACGACGAGCATCCGTGCCAAATCCTGACCGACATCTTCACGTTTCAGGAACGGCGCGGCCCGATCCGGGGCAAGGTGGTCACGTACGTCGGCGACGGCGGGTGCAACGTGCCGGTCTCGTGGGTGCATGCGGCGTCGGCGCTGGACTTCGAGCTACGCATCGCTACGCCGTCGGAGTTCCAGCCAAGCGCGGAGACCCTGTCCAAGGCCGGCGGAAACATTTCCTGCACGGAAGACATTCGCGCGGCCGTCAAGGGAGCGGACATGGTTTACACCGACGTCTGGGTGTCGATGGGCATGGAAGCCGAGGCAGAGGAGCGCTTGGCCAAGCTGGCCGGTTACCAGATCAACGGCGAGTTGATGTGCCTGGCCAAGTCGGATGCGCTGGTGATGCACTGCCTCCCCGCCTATCGCGGGAAGGAGATCGACGCGAAAACATTTGAGGCGCATGCCGACACCATTTTCACCCAGGCTGAAAACCGGCTGCACACGCAGAAGGCCATCCTCGCCTGGTTGGCCGGTTAATTCCGTTGCCAAGAGCGCCCTGTTGATGGGACACTCCGCGTGATGCCGAGCGCAGAAAAACCAAAGCGAATCAACGTCCGCCGGCCGGACATCATGGAGAAGGTCAAGGCCGAGGTGGTGACGCATTACCGCAGCGAACTGGTCGAGCACCTCCGTGCCCATGGCTGCACCTTCGCGTATGGTAACACCGGCATCCACTTGGCCAAGGAGTTCGGTTTTTGCTACGGCGTCGAGCGGGCGATCGACCTGGCCTACGCCGCGAGGCGGCATTTCCCCAAGGAACAGCCGGTCTACATTCTCGGAGAGATTATTCACAACCCTCATGTGAATGAGCAAATTCGCAATATGGGGCTGACTTTTCTTTCCGGTAGCCACCAGACCGCCAGCATCAATGACCTCGGCAAGGGCGACCCGGTGGTGATCCCGGCGTTCGGCACGGAGGTCGGAGTAACCGATCTTCTCAATGAACGGGGCTGCACGATCATCGACGCCACCTGCGGCGACGTGATGAGTGTTTGGAAACGCGTCCGCCAAAATGCCCGCGACGAGGTCACCAGCATCATCCACGGCAAGGCGTGGCACGAGGAAACCAAGGCCACCAGTTCCCAGGCGAAGGCGTACGCAAACGGCCACTACCTCGTTGTGTTTGACCTCGACGATACGGACTACGTTTGCCGCTACATCACCCGTGGCGGCGACCGCGAGGAGTTCCTGAAAAAATTCGAGGGCGCCACGTCCGATGGCTTCGACCCGGACAAACACCTCACTGCCATCGGCTTGGCCAACCAGACCACCATGCTGCGAGGCGAAACCGAGGAGGTGCAGCGTCGGCTGAAGTCAGCCATGGCCAAGAAGCACGGCGAAGATGCAATCGCGAAGCACTTCCGCTACTTCGACACCATTTGCGGCGCAACACAGGATCGGCAGGACGCCCTTCGGGATCTGCTTAACCGCCCGATGGATTTGCTGTTGGTCGTCGGCGGCTACAACTCATCCAACACGTCGCACCTCGCCGAGATGGGCGAGGAAAAGCTGCCAACCTATTTCATCAAGGACGTCAGCGAAATGGAGTCGGCGGAACGTCTCAATCATTTCCTCCAGCACAAACAAGAGATGGCCATCACCGAGAACTGGCTGCCGCTCGAGGGCGAACTCACCGTCGGCATCACCGCCGGCGCCTCCTGCCCGAACAACCTCATCGAGGAAGTCATCCTGCGGACTTACAAGTTGCGCGGCGCCCCGGCCAGCGAGGTGCTCGGCTCCATCCGTGGGGAGAGCGCCGACGACGTGGTCCGATAAAGGGATGCCCTGCAACTGCGAAGAACTGGAGTCACGCGAGCGCGATGCCCTCGCACCTTATGCGCAGTTTAGCGTTTATTCACGAGGCCGAAACGTCCACGAGCCGCCTCCGGAGTGGCGCACACAATTCCAGCGCGACCGCGATCGAATCATTCACTCCCGGGCCTTTCGGCGACTCGACTGCAAGACACAGGTTTTCTTGAGCGGCAGCGGCGACCACCTGCGCACACGGCTGACACACACAATCGAGGTCGCCGCCATCGCCCGGAACATCGCCCGCGCGTTGCGACTCAACGAGGATCTCACCGAGGCGATCGCGCTTGGCCACGACCTTGGCCACTCCCCGTTCGGCCACTCCGGCGAACAGGCGCTCGACGACCTGATGCGCGACCACGGCGGCTTCGAGCACAACAAACAGAGCCGCCGGGTGGTGGAGTTGCTCGAGCACAAGTATCCCGCCTTCCCCGGCTTGAACCTCACATGGGAAACACTCGAGGGCCTGGCCAAGCACGACACCGCACCCAAGCCGCCGTTTGGCCAAGCGGCCACCGAGTTTCAACACTCCTCGCTCGAGGCTCAGGTGGCCGACCTCGCCGACGAGATCACCTACTACAGCCACGACCTCGACGATGGACTCGACTCCGGCCTACTCACCGAGGAACAACTGGAGCGAGACATCGACTTTTGGCGGGAAGCATCCGGGCGCATGCGCTCGGAGCACGGCGACTTGGCGGACGAGTACCGGCACTATTTCATCATCCGCTGTCTGATCGACGACCAGGTGCACGACGTCGTCCACACGACCGAGGGCAACATCACCCAAGCCGGCGTGACATCGGCCGACGAAGTCCGCGCCCAAGCCAAGCCCCTCGTGGCCTACAGCGCGAATCGGCACGAAGCCAACCTGAAACTGCGCGCCTACCTTTACGAGAACCTTTACTATAACAGCATCGTCCATGAGCCGCACGAGAAGGCCACAACGTTGCTCGGGGAATTGTTCCACTATTACGAGCAACACCCAGAGGCGATGGGTGAATTTGTGCAGTCGCTGATTCTCGGGCACGGGCTGCAGCGTGCCATCTGCGATCACCTCGCCTGCATGACGGATCGCTTCGTCGTCCTCGAGCATGAGCGTTTGCTCGGGAAGTAGCGCATTTTGGGCAATATCGGGTATTTTGAACAATTGCCGGTTTTTGGCGTCGAACGGGGCGAAACCCCTTGACAGGTGGGGTACACTTTCCGGCCCTTTTTGGGAAACAGCGAGTTAATCGGGCCAATTAGGATGCCCGGCCGACCAAGCGTTCCCACACCAACAAATAGAAATGATAAAAGTCGAGAACCTGAGCAAAACTTTCGGACCGAAGGTCGCCGTGAACGATGTCTCGTTCACCGTGGAACGGGGAGAGATCCTGGGCTTCCTCGGGCCAAACGGGGCCGGCAAATCCACCACCATGCGCATGATCACCGGCTACATCCCCCCCACGGCAGGCGTGGTGAAAGTCGGCGGCAACGATGTGACGGAAAAACCGATCGAGGCCAAGCGCCTGATGGGCTACCTGCCGGAGAGTGCGCCACTTTACACGGACATGACCGTCGAAGGCTTCCTTGGCTTTTGCGCCGAGGTGCGCGGCATCAAAGGCGCGGATAAGGCCAAGGCGATCGATCGTGCCATCGACATGTGCTTCCTCAAAGCGGTTCGCCATCAAAGCGTCGACACGCTCTCGAAGGGATTCCGGCATCGCACCGGTTTCGCGCAGGCGATCATTCATGACCCGGACATCCTCGTCATGGACGAGCCGACCGACGGCCTCGACCCCAACCAAAAACACGAGGTGCGCTCGCTCATCCGCCGCATGGGCCAGTCCAAGGCGATCATTTTCTCCACACACATTCTCGAGGAGGTCGAGGCCGCCTGCACACGGGCGATCATCATCGACCAGGGAAAAATCGTCGCCAACGGCACACCGGAGGAACTCAAAGCCAAGTCCGAGTTGGCCAACTCTTACGTTGCCTCCATCAACGGAACCGAAGCCAGTGCGGTGCGCGACGGGCTTGGCACCGTCATTCAGTCAGCCAAGGTCACCATCGTGACCGACAAGGCACCGACCGTCGTCGCCCGGGTCTTCCCTAAGAAAGCCGGAGCTGACGGGGAGCTTGGCCAAGCGATCTTCGCCGTCGCCGCGCAGAACAACTGGAAGGTCAACGAAATCAAGAAGGAGGAGGGGCGCCTGGACGACGTCTTCCGCAACATCACCCTGTCCGACAACCAAGTACAATAATTCAAAGACCTATGAATCCTATTCTGACTATCACAAAACGCGAATTAGGGGGGTTTTTCAATTCTCCAGTTGCCTATGTGTTTTTGGTGATCTTCCTTTTAATGACTGGAGCTTTCACCTTCTTCATTGGCCAGTTCTTCGATCGAGCTCAGGCAAACTTGCAGCCATTTTTCATGTGGCATCCATGGTTATACCTGTTTTTGGTGCCGGCTGTTGGCATGCGCCTTTGGTCGGAAGAACGCCGCTTGGGCACCTTGGAACTACTTTTGACTATGCCGATAAGCCCATGGCAGTCTATCACCGGCAAATTTATTGCCTCATGGGGATTTCTAATCTTGGCGTTATCATTAACATTCCCCATTTGGTGGACGGTGAACGACCTTGGATCACCGGATAACGGAGCTATTTTCACGGGGTATATAGGTAGCGCATTGATGGCGGGGGGTTACTTGGCTATCACAAGCATGACATCGGCTCTCACACGCAACCAAGTGATTAGTTTTATTTTGTCGGTGGTTATTTGCCTCTCCCTAGTGCTCTGCGGCTGGCCACCGGTAACCGATCCACTGGCCGCTTATTTTCCGAACTGGATAGTTGAAGGCGTGGCAGCTTTCAGCGTTATGCCCCACTTCGATCGCCTCCAACAAGGCGTGATTGATTCTCGGGATTTAATCTATTTTATTTCTCTCATCGGATTCCCGCTATTTGCCACCAGTGTCATTATCCGAAGCCTTCGTTCGTAAACTAATAATTTAAAAGAACAACCAATGAAAAAGGAAAATAAGTTAGACATACTTCTACACGGAGTCGGTGGGGTGGCCATAGTATTTACCTGTGTCGTATTGTTCAACATTGTGTCCGCACAAGTGAAATTCCGTGCAGATTTTACCGAAGGCAAAGTTTTCACTTTGTCTGAAGGCACTCGCAATATCCTCAAGGACCTTGACAAGGATCGCGGTGATGATTCGGAATCAGCTAAATTGAAGATTCGTTTCTTCCGAACCAAGGGCAACAATGATGTCCCGATAATGCTCAGCAGCTTCGCCCAACGGGTCGAGGATTTATTGGATCAATACAAAGAATCTGCGGGTAGCAATTTGGAGCTGGAAAAAATCAATCCCTCTCCAGATACCGACGAAGAAGATTTAGCGGTAAAGGATGGCATCTCTTCAATTCAGGGTATTTTTTATCTAGGCATGTCGATCAGCTATCTTGACAGCGTGGAAACTCTGCCATCCCTTGATCCTCGCCGTGAACGAAACTTGGAATACGACATTTCCCGTCGAATCACCAAGGTGTTAAAACCTAAAAAAACGGTCGTCGGAGTAATGAGCAGCCTCAATGTTTGGGGTGGCCCTGACATGAGCAACCCCATGGCCATGATGAACCGAGGCCAGCAACAACCAGCCTGGGTTTTCGTTCAGCAATTGCGACAAGATTATGACGTACAACAAATTCAGCCTGCAGCCACTGAAATTGATAAAACTGTTGATGTTTTGCTCGTCATACATCCAAAGAGCCTTTCAGAACAAACTGAATATGCGCTGGACCAATTTGTCCTTCGTGGCGGCCGATTGATCGCCTTTGTCGATCCACTTGCAACTCGAGACGACTCCGGCAATCAAAACCCGCAAATGCGCATCCCCGGCCTTGGGGGAGGCTCCACCCTTGAGAGACTCTTCAAGGCTTGGAATTTGACTTTTGACAACTCCAAAGTGATTGCTGACTTGAAATACCAACCTAAAAATGCCCAAGGGCGTGATGGACAGCCCATGGTTATGCCTGCTTATCTTCTCTTGGACAAAAGTGCAGTTTCAAAGGAAAACCTGATCACCAGCCAAATAAACACATTGCATCTGCCCTATGTGGGTCATTTTAAACGTAACAGCGGTGTCAACGACGGTTTGGAATCGGAAACCCTCCTAAAGAGTTCGAATCAATCCAAATTGGTTGACGGCATGTCTTCACAGTTCAACGGGCAAGATATCATTGACAAATTTGGCACTCCTGCTGGAACCGAGCATATAATTGCCATGCGCCTCGATGGGAAATTTAAAACCGCTTTTCCGGACGGGAAGCCTGCAGCAGCAGAGGGTGATGACAAGGTCGTAAATGAAAATGATGATTCAAAGAAAGATCATCTCTCGGAGTCTTCAGAGAAGAACGCCGTTCTCTTGATTGGTGACACAGACTTACTGGTTAATGAAATTTCTGTGCGTGTTCAACGAACCATATTTGGCAATCAGGTTCAGATGATTAACGGAAACCTGGCTTTCGTACAAAATGCAGTGGAAAACATGGGAGGCGATTCGAACTTGATTACGGTACGTAGTCGTGAGGATCAAAACCGTCCGTTTGAAAAAATCAACGAGATGCAGGAGGAGGCTACGAAAAAATTTAATGCTGAACTGAAGAGAGCTCAGGAAAAGCTTGAAAGCATCGTAGCTGAAAAATCCAAGATGGAACAAAATAATAACCAAGGGGATAATCAAGTACTAACGATTAAAATCAATCAGGAAGACTTGAAACAAATCCGCAAACAGGAAGCGGATGCCCAACGTCAAATACGACAAGTTCGGAAAGATCTGCGCAAAGATATCGATCGACTTCAATTGAGACTCCAGTTGGCCAATGTCGGTGTCATTCCGCTTCTGATCATTATCTCAGGAACAGTATTCTTTTTCATAAAAAGACGTAAAACTGCAGCAGTTTAAGCATGAAAAACAAACAACTCTTAATAGCGATCGTCGTCCTTGTTGTTCTTGGGGCGGCTGTGATTTTTACAAAGGAAGATTCAGGGGAATCTTCATCCAGTGGAGAATCAACCAAGCCAACCAATCAGGTGATCGAGACTCTTGATGCGACCAAACTTGCTTCGATAACGCTAACCGATTCGGATGGCTCTGTTACTGTCGATCAAGTGGATGGGAAATGGTCCGTTACCGATCGTGATGGATTTCCAGCCAACTTCAGTAATATTCAAAGCCTTGTGGATACCGTCACCGAGTTGAAAATCCTGGCAAAGCAGAAAGTCGGAAAGTCTCAACTTGGCCGTTTCGAACTGAATGATCCA
>Ga0209228_1001077_pt1 | contig 13713 bp, 11 predicted proteins | sample METZYME_3_150m_FD_187547 | JGI IMG/M metagenome (GOLD analysis project Ga0209228, IMG submission 187547) | Marine microbial communities from oxygen minimum zone in mesopelagic equatorial Pacific - METZYME_3_150m (SPAdes) (version 2) | ecosystem: Environmental > Aquatic > Marine > Oceanic...
TTAAAAATTTCGAATAAAATTGAAAAGATAATAGTACTAATGGTGAGAAGATAGCGATAGCTGTGTGTTTTAGGTTCGATACGGTTTTTTTATAGAGCTTAAATATATAGTTTATCTATTAATTTTTTTTGGGTATAGGGATTGATAGATTCCGTAGTTACGAAGAACTTTTTTAACATACTTTCTGGTTTCAGGGTATGGAATAGACTCTATGAACATATCGGGGTCATCAAGATGGCTGAATCTTTTTAACCACTTTTTAAGGTTGTGCGGGCCTGCATTGTAGGAAATTAAAATATGAGTTCTATTTTTGTTAAAGCGTTTATTTAATTGGTGAATATATTTGACTCCCAATTCAATATTTATTGTGGGGTTAAATAAAATTTCGGTATGAAAAGGTTCGCTATTTTTAGGGTCACTGTAAAGTGTTCGACCAGTTTCTGGCATTATTTGCATTAATCCGATTGCTCCGGCACGAGACTGGACTTGAGCATTAAATAAGCTTTCTTGGCGGATAAGCCCCTTTATGAAGTAAGGATCTACATTAAAAAATTTTGCATTATGATGTATGATCTTTGCATAAGCTAGAGGGTAAAAATTTCTCCAAAAATTATTGGAAAGTTCTTTTTCTTTAACTTTGGTTTTAAAATCTTTGTATAACTGCATAACACGTACGGTATCAGAATAAGCGTGCGCATCATTGTATAACTTGGTTAACCAAATTACTCCGGAAAGATTTTTTTTTGTGATACTCTCTAATTGTTTAATTTCAAGCCTTGCATCTTCAAAAAATCCTGTAGCGGATAACTCAACTCCTCGAGAATGATGAAATCTGGCATCACTTGATAGGTCTGGTGATCTAGTAGGTTGTGCTTCATTTTTATTTGAAGATAAAAATCTTTTTTTATCATGCCTCTTTTCTCCGGCTCTTATTCCATAGTAAGTGTAGGGAAATATTATGTTGACGTTTTTAAAAATTTGTTGAGCAAGTTCGTTCTTTTTTAGCTGTTCAGCTGATTTTGCGCTCCAGTACATACTACTTTCAATAAATAGACCTGTCGGATATTTATTAATACTTTCATTGAAATAGCCATAAGATTTTTTAAAATTTCCCATTTTATAGTTCATCCATCCAAGTTGCCATGTTGCTCGCTCGGCATATTCATCTGAAAATTTGTTAGTTAAAATTTTATAATACGCAGTTGCCTGAGAATATTGTTTTTTTTCCTCATGCATTTTGCCAACAAAAAAACGAGCTTGGTTGGTTAATTTTAGATCAGTTTTTTTGTCGATAGAATTCTTGAAATACTTGAGACCATCGCGGTAATACCCTGTATTCCAATGATTCCGCCCAATAATGAATAAAGCTTCTTGGGTTCGCCTATGATTTGGATAGTTTTTGAGAAATTTTTTAAGTATAGAAATAGATTCTTTTCTTTTACGAATGCCTTTTTGTCCTTTAGCTAAATTGAAATAAAAATTAGCTGGTAGTGAAATTTTAGATTTTATTAGTTCTGAAATTTCATCAACCACCTGCTGATAAGCGACCTCTTTGAGAAGTGCTTTGATACGCTTCTCATATTCGTCGAGAGTTAAAGGTTTTATTATAATTGAAGCGTCTTCTTTGGCGATTCTTTTCATTTCTTTTTTTGCTTTATATGTTAAATCATTGGTGGGGAAGCCAATATGAAGAAAACGATATCGATTGTATGCTTCATTGAGTTGTCCAGATTTTTGGAAAAGGTGTCCTTGGTAATAGATAATTTCGGGTAGGTGCAAGCGATATTCAGATGATTTAGGAAGAGTTGATATGCGGTTTTCAATCTCTTTAAGTAGTTTTAACGCTTCTTCTATTTTATTTTCTTTTTCTAAGATCTTCGCTAGTAAAATATTGTTTTTTGTCAATAATAGAGTTTTTGGAAATTTTCTTTGGATAATATTGACCTGCTCTAAAGATTTTTTGATTTTTCCAGAACTTAAGAAAACTTCCGCCAAGTGAAAGCGAGTATAATCTTCTATTTCTGGGTAAGATTTAATAGTGTCTAGAAAAATATTAATTGATTCATTAAGTTTATTGTTATGGGCCAAACTATGAGCTAGGAGATAAGACGATCTATTTTTCTCTATTAGGCTTTGAGTTGAAGTACGAATTGAATTAAATAAAAGAGCGGCTTGATGGTAATCTCCTTTTTGAAAAAAAGATAATGCAGAGGAATATTCTTTTGTTTCACTTCCTATGGTATTTCCCGGGTTTACAAAAGAAAGTAAAAGAAAAAAAGCAAATATTGTTAATGTTTTGGGAAGAAGAGTAAGGATTTTATCTCTCAGGGTAACTGAATTGTCAGATTCATTGGCCTTAATTATTTTAGCGTTATAAAGCTTTTTAAACCAAGTAATTTGCCGTTTTGCATAATTTCTCGTGTCTTGCTTGATGAGTGCAATAGTTTTTTCCAGGGATTGCTTTTCTTGTAACAATTTTATGATTTGTGCGTACCCAATGCTTTGAAAAGGTTTTAGTTTTTCAGAGAATCCTTGAGATAAAATATCTTTCACTTCATCAACCCACCCGTTTGCTATCATTTTCTCTACCCGCATGTTGATGTTGCTATAAAGCTCTTTTCTATCTCGTTCTATGAGGAAAGTATGTATAGGAAACTCATAACTTGGCCTAGTGCTTACTTGGTTATGCTTAGAAAAAGGTATTCCAGTTTGGCGATAAACCGAGGTAGCTCTTTCAATACGTTGACTATCCAGAGGAGAAATTTTTTCTGCAGAACTGGGGTCCACCTGCTGTAGCTCCCCGTGCATTTTTAGAAGCCCTTTTAGATGGATATCAAGCTGGACTTGTTTTTTTATTTCTGGGCTTATTTCGACAGCACAGCCGTAGTCCTCACATAGGACTTTTATATAGAGTCCAGTACCTCCCGTTATAATAGGGACTTTACCTTTACTGTGCATTTCTCTCGTATGAGTTAAAGCCTTAGTTTTAAAATCGAATGCAGAAAAATCTTGATCAGGTTCTAGTATATCTATTAGGTAATGTGGAATTCTTGCTCTATCCGCTGGCGTGGCTTTTGCTGTTCCTATGTTAAAATATTTATAAACTTGCATAGAATCAGCGCTAATAATTTCCGAATTGATTTTTTCAGCTAATTCAATCGCGGTATCACTTTTCTTTGATGTGGTGGGACCGGCTAGAATAATTAAAGGAGGCATATACTTTTTCCATTTCTTTCGAATAAGAACCATCTTCATTATAAACGAATAAAGGCGATTCGATGACACATTCTGATTTCTTATTTTTAACAGACTCAATTAAAAATATGCGAGCTTCTGCATTACGCGAACCATGCACAAAGCGAATTCTTGAGGGAAACAATTTGTGGAACCAGAGCCTTTCCTGTACTTCTTTGAGTCTTAATGGCGGGTAAGCCATGACAAAGGACCCCCCGTTCCTCAATAAATTTTTTGCTTTAGTTAGAAGCGAATTTAAGTTCATCGATATTTCGTGCCTAGCTACAGCTTTCTCGTTTATTGGGTTGGTACGGCCTGTGTCTAGTTTTCGATATGGAGGGTTTGAAATTATTGTATCAAATAATTTGTTCATAGAGTTTAGATTTGAATCTAAAAAATTGCCATGAATTAGGTTTATTTTTTCAGAAGCTCCGTTTCTTGAGATGTTTTTGACCGCAAGATCATAAAGGGATTTTTGAATTTCTATTGCTACAATTTCTTCCAGCGCTACTCGTGTTGTTACAAGCAAGGGTATAATTCCGCATCCAGTTCCAATATCTAAGAGTCGGCTTCCGGTCAATAGATTTGCAAAGTGCACCAATAAAAATGGTTCGATAGAGTAACGGTATCCATCGGTTGTTTGTTTTATTAATAGAGTATTTGATGAATTAAATGAGATCATGCAGTTTTAAATTATAGTTGGTATTTAATTAACGAAAAAAAACTAAGAATTTATTATATAAATTTCTCTAAGTTTTGAAAGAAGTTCATTTGCTTCTAGCTCCAAAAACGGAATTTTGATTTTTCTAATAGAACGGCTATTACTTCTTTTTGATAAATTATAGGGTGGTTACGTAAGGTAACTAAATATCCACTTGAATTGGCTAAGACTGACTCAAGAGTTGCATTGGAATGTATGTCAAAAATGTCTCCTATTTTTTGCCCTTTTTTAACTTCCGATCCAAGTGTAACTTTTGGTAAGAAAAAACCACCTGCATGCGAGGATATAAGTGTTTCTTTATTTTGTTTGTTAAATTTAACGCGGTATTTAATTAATTCTTTGTGGTCATTGCCTAGTGCTCCTGCCCAAAGAAGGCTATTGATTAGTCCGGGTAGTATATCCTCGCAGAGAGTTATATCTAGATGATTTTCTTTTCCTGCAGATAAAACTACAGATGTTATCATTTCATCTATCCAATGACCGTGAAGGGAAAGCTTGAAGGTAGAGGAATCTTTTGGTTCTCTTACGTTTTGTGCTCCGAGACTTCTTGCAAAATCTTTAGCAAGGCCATCAGGGTTCAGGCAAAATAAATGAGGAGCATCATTATAATTTAGGTCCGCACTTTTAATGATAACGCCAAACTGAGAATCTTTTGTGTGTCGACAGACAGAGTCTGCAATTCGTTCAATAACTTCACCTTGTTCATTTCCTGGGAATGCAAGATTCATATCTAAGTCGTGGAACGACCATAGGGCTTTGCCTTCAAAAATAGCTGGTGAATTGACGGCGGGGATGATTTTTATAGAACCCTTTAAATAGTAACCAGGTTCCTTTCCTGACTCCACTGAGTTGAGAAAACGAACCAGTCGCGAGCAAAGGTAAATTCCGTTTAGTTGGTTGCCTTGAATTCCAGAAACAATAGAAACACTATTTTTTGGTTTGGGTCCTTTCCAAGTATACTGCGCTAGTTCAATAGGAGGCGCAAAAGGAGATTGAATTGATAAAATAGTTTCTTTCACGCTATTATGTTTTTAGCAATTCTACCTAGGAGTGCTCCTGGATAAACTAACGGATGTTCTCTCATAGTGAAAAGAAATCCATCTTCAGTTGCTGTTATCTCCTGTAAAGTTTTTCCATTTTTTGCATCTACAACCTCTCCAATCATTTCTCCTTTTAGTATATTTTTTTTTATATCAGTATGCCCAATAAATAGCCCAGCGTACTTGGAATGAATAGGAATAACCTGAGAAGGGTGAACTATTATTGGGTTACTAACGGTAGGAGGAGGTTTTTTTGTAGCAAGTACTCCCACTTGATAAAGAAGATTTAGCATGCCTAGTAAAATACGATTTGAAAAGTCCTGATTAATCCGCAAGGCAATGCCAGTTTCAATGACTAGCGTTGGTACTTTAGATTGATTCATATTGTAACCTAATGTTGATTTAAACATAGCCGATAAAGGATGAACCCAGATGAGATTGACATTGCAATGAACAGCAAGAGGGATAAGCTTTTTATGAAAGCCCTCGGTAATTCTTATTTGAGGAGTTTCTTTAAGGTGTAGATTGCTAGCGTGAAAATCGACTACAATGTCAGCGGAGTCCTTTAGGTTATTTATTAATTCTTTGGCACAGTTAATCGCTGGGGAATTTCCCTCAGAAATACCAAATTGACGGTTAAAATCAATTGAAAGGAATGGCCATAAGCGAGTTGCGTTGTCGGTTGCTTGCGGATTAACGGCTGGATATATATGAATTTCACCTAGAAAAGCTTCTGGCTGGCTTTTTTGTAATTCTTTCAAATATTTGGTAAGAAGGTAACAGATATAAATGCCTTCTAATTCATTTCCATGAAGTCCGGAGACAAAAGCTACACTCTTAACAGGACGCTTTCGTGACGATGGGAAGAATTGTTTGAGAATTTCTACCCTTTGGCCTGATGGTATTTTATAACAAGAAATTTTTTGAATTTGCAAAAGACCTTCCTTACGGGTAGTCATCCAGCCTATTTTTTTTAATCTCAATGTTCATTGCGTCTATTTTCCGCTTTAGCGTATTACGATTTATTCCAAGTGTTTTAGCTACAGAAACTTGTTTCCCAGAGTGTTTCTCAAGGATGATTTCAAAAAGTTGTTTTTCAACCAACTGAATGATTTTCTCGTAAATATGTCCATCTTGTGCTTCTTGATTTTTTAGAAGGTATTCTCGAATTAGTTGTTTGAAGCGGTTCCCTAATTGGCCATTATTTTCAGTAGCGTTAAACTGTTCTGAAATAATATGGTCTGGAAGATGTTCAGAAAGTATAGGCCCCGTTCTTGCTAAAACGACAGCTCGCTTAATAACATTTTCAAGTTCGCGTATATTTCCTCTCCAGGAATAGCTATTAAGAATTTTCACAGTTTCTGAAGAGAGATATGTTTCTTCTTGAGAAAGATCGGTGGAGTATTTATTTAAAAAATGATTTGCTAAAAGAGTTATATCTTCCATTCTGTCGCGAAGTGGAGGTATGGAAATATTTATAACGTTGAGCCTATGGAATAAATCTTCGCGAAATCGTTTTTGCTTCATTTGTTCTTCTAGGTTTTGATTTGTAGCGGTAATGATTCTTACATCCGCTTCAAGAACTTCTTTCCCCCCAACTCGGTAAAAGTCCTTATTTTGCAGAACTCGAAGGATCTTCGCTTGGAGAGCGAGTTCCATGTCACCAATTTCATCTAAAAAAAGGGTGCCTCCTTTAGCTATTTCGAACTTCCCCTTTTTTTGATCGACCGCTCCAGTGAAAGACCCTTTCTCATGACCGAATAGCTCTGATTCAAGAAGTTCTTTTGAGATAGCCGCACAATTAATGCAGACAAAAGGTTGGTCTCTGCGTTTGGAGTAACGGTGCATTGTTTCAGCAATCATCTCTTTTCCTGTACCACTTTCTCCTGTAATTAGAACCGAAAGGTCAGATGAGGCAGATTTACCAATGATTTTAAAAATATCCTGCATAATCTTACTTTTACCTATAATAGATCCAACAGAAGTTTCACTTTCTTTACCTCTTATTTCAGACGGCGATGGGACTTGGGTTTCTCTACTTGACTCAACTCGAGCAACTAAGGTGTAAACAACTTCGAAGTCAAACGGTTTGCTAATGTAGTCGTAAGCACCTATTTGCATGGCTTCTATAGTATTATTCATAGTATCCTGGGCAGTCATTACAACAACTTTAGCTTGAGGGTTTATTTTTTTAATCTCCTTAAGTAATGTAAGCCCACTCATTCCACCCATGAAGATATCTGAAAAAACTAGAAAGTATTTTTGACTTTTGATTTTCTGAAGGGCGTCTTCAGCATTTGGCGCGGTATGGACAGTGTAGTTCTTTTTTTCGAGCCCCTTCTTAAATATTCGCCGAATATTTTCTTCGTCATCAACAATAAGAATTTTTTTTGTATTGTCCATTGGGCTATCCTAACATTTATTTATTTACAGGAAAAAATACTTGGACGACTGTGCCAATCTTTTCTTTTGAGACGATTTTTATTTTCCCTTGATGATTTTCAATAATTTTTAGTGAGACGGCCATGCCTAGACCAGTTCCTCTTTTCTTCGTTGTAAAAAAAGGAGTAAAGAGTTTTTTTATAGTGGCATCAGTCATTCCAGGGCCCGAATCAATAATCTTCACAATTATACTATTTGGAGATAAAGTGTCCTGCTTTTTACGAAAGGAGTAGTCATTGTTATATAAGGTCACTATGTGAACTTGCCCGCCCTTGGGCGAAGCTTCTACAGCATTTTTAATTAAATTAAGAAATGCTTGCTTCAGTTCATCTTTATTTGCTTCGATAGTTGGAAGGCTAGGATCATAGGTTTGAATGAATCCACCTCCTTTTCTCTGAAGAGATTCCTTTTCAAGAATAAGGATTTCCTCTAATACTTGGTGGATATTTATTTGTTTAAAATCTTTGAAAGCAGGACGAGTTAGAGCCATCATTTTTTTTACTATGCGGTCAATTCGATCAACTTCTTCGATTACAATTTCCATATATTCACGTTGGTCGAAACTTTGCAGGTCTTTCAAAAGCAATTGTGCCGAGCCTCTGATACCACTTAGAGGGTTTCGGATTTCATGTGCCATACCTGCTGCAAGTACACTTAGAGTGGATAAATGGTCGGACTGTTGTGAGGTTTCTTGGAGTTCTTTGAGAAAATTGGTGTCCTGTATTAGAATTACCGCAGTAGTAGTTTTGTTATGACTTTTTATTAATGGTGAGAAAGTAAGATTACTTAAGAAGCGGCTATTATTTGATTTACGACACCCAATTCCTTCTACGTGATGATATGAAGTTTCAGCGGTAATAGACTGGACTACTTTTTCAAGTAAGTTTGGTTGATCGGGGAATAGTTTTGAAAGATGTTCCCCCTCTAAGGAGCTTCTTGAGTGTTGAAAAATTTCTTCTGCGGCCTGGTTAACCTTGACTATTTTGAGGTCAGCTGAAACGATAAGAACACCATCTGCAAGAGATGCAAAAATATTTTGGTAAAAACTTTCAGGCTCTTCCATCTAGCCTCCGTAAGTGTTAGGTGGAGGTTTTTGTTTGGGACTTTTTACCCCCAGAATATGGGCTTTTCTGGACGGGTTTTTTGGGAGCCGGTTTGGCGGCTATCTTTTTATCAGGAACTGCTGTCTGGGGCTGAGGTTTTTTCTCGCTAGAGGCATCGTTGTCAGTCTGCGTAGTTTTGGTAGTGTTAGCATTCTTACCTTCGGACTCCCATCCTTTTTTTCTGGCATCTGATGGATATTCTGAGGTGAACCAACCAGAACCTTTAAAAATAAATCCAGAGGCAGAAACTAAACGATGTACCTTCCCTTTACAACTGGACTGATTACATGTTTTAAGTGGCTTAGCAGAAACAGATTGCATGGCCTCAAATACAGACTTACATTTTTCACATTCATATTCATATATAGGCATCGACTGACAGCTCCTTAATAAATTACGGTGGTTATAGGCCTATTAACCAAAGTTTCACTCACTTGTGGCAATGAATTTTAAGAGAAATGATTTCGAGTAAAAGTTACACCTCAGATAACCACTTATTAAACTTAGCATGGCTGCCATGAACGATTTCGAAGAACATTTTTTGAATACTGGCGGTGGTTTTTCCTCTTTTACCATTACCAATTGTATGATTATCGATTTCCCTGACAGGAGTGATTTCGGCTGCGGTTCCTGTTAGAAAAATCTCATCGGCTAAATAAAGTTCGTCTCTAGTAATACGGCCCTCTTCAACTTTAATTTTGAAGTGTTTTGCAATATCAAAAACAGAATCACGTGTAATCCCTTCCAGGTTGGAACATGATAGCGAAGGGGTCTTAAGTCGATTTTTTGATAAAAGAAATATATTTTCTCCTGAGCCTTCTGATACATAGCCTTGTGGGTCTAGTAAGATTGCTTCATCATAGCCATCACGGATAGCCTCAGTTTTAGCAAGAATTGAGTTGATATAGTATCCGCAGGCTTTAGCACGAGTCATAGTTATGTTTACGTGGTGTCTTGTGAATGATGATATTCGGACTCGGATGCCACGACTGATTCCTTCATCGCCTAGATAAGTTCCCCACGGCCAGGCGGCAATAGCAACACGAACATCAACTCCACTTGGATTAAGACCCATTTGATTGTGCCCAAGAAAAACTATTGGACGAATATAACACTCCTTTAATTTATTTTGTTTTACTACAAGTTTTATAGCAGTAAAGATTTCTTTTTTTGAAAAGGGGATGTTGATACCCAATACGATTGCAGAGTTAAATAAGCGGTCGACATGTTCCTGCAAACGAAAAATCGCGGCTTTTTTCTTTTTTGTCTGATAACAACGAATACCTTCAAACACGCCCAATCCATAATGAAGAGTGTGTGTTAGGACGTGAACATTAGCCTCATCCCAAGGGACAAATTCCCCATCGAGCCAAATTTTTTCTGTTTTTTCCAACTAAAGTCCTTTCCAGAGAGGTTAGCTTGTCTAAACCCTAATAATATTAGTCGTTTCTCTTAAAATCAAGATAATAAATAATTGACATGTTACAATGGGTTTGCTAGTTTCTTCGCTTGCTAATTATGGGCCGCTAGCTCAGTTGGTAGAGCACTTGACTTTTAATCAAGTGGTCGAAGGTTCGATCCCTTCGCGGCTCACTTTTCTTAATTTAATTATATTGCTTATCGAGAAAGTCCCCATCGTCTAGCCAGGCCCAGGACACCGCCCTTTCACGGCGGCGACGGGGGTTCGAATCCCCCTGGGGACGCCACTTTTCGATTTCTAAAAAGACCTAAAAACTTATCAAGTTTAAATTTTTAGAAAGAGCCCAACTCTTTCATACCTTCTGAATAATTCTTAATGTCTAGTTTTTTAAAAGAATCTCTGATAGAAATCGAACGCGCTTTTATATTAAACCGGAAGGTTTTAAGTCTAGTGATTCTAACCAATTAAGATTAATCTTTAAAATGGAAAATATTTTTTGGTTTATCTCAAAAATTTCGTGGGCCCTTATCGCTCCGGAAACTTTATTGCTATTTCTATTGATATTGAGTTCTAGTTTATTGTGGACTCGATATAATAAGCAAGGACGTATACTGATTAGTTCCACAATTCTATTTATTGCTATGATCTCCGTTTTCCCTTTTTCATCTTGGATTTTGCGTCCATTAGAGGAGCGGTTTCCTGTTCCTAAAAAATTACCGGCCCAAGTTGATGGGATCATTGTTCTTGCGGGGGCTGAAAATATATCTATTACAGCAGCACGTGGTCAACCATCGATTTCTGACGGGGGAGAAAGGTTAACAACCTTTGTTTGGTTAGCAAATATTTACCCAAATGCAGTTTTGTTATTTTCAGGAGGATCAGGAACTTTGGCTGAGCAGAAACACAAACCGGCCGATACAGCTCGCAAGATGTTTAATCAAATTGGTCTAGACCCTGAAAGAGTTCGGTTTGAGTCAGATTCTAAAAATACAGAAGAGAATGCTTTAATGTCTTATGATTTAATTCAACCAAAACCAGATCAGCATTGGATATTAGTTACTTCCGCATTTCATATGCCACGTTCTGTAGGGCTTTTTAGAAAAGCGGGCTGGACCGTCATTCCTTATCCGGTAGATTTTAATACAACCAAGAGTTTTAACTTAACCTTTGACCTAAGAGAAATTGGAAGGTTGTCAACTGGCATACGTGAATGGTTAGGTTTAATAGTTTATAGATTGACTGGGGTCACTTTGGCTCTGTTCCCAAGTCCTTAAAGAAGAATTATTTAAGAGTTAGATTTTTATTGAATAAAATACTACTTATTTTTAATAACCTCGCGAAAAACACATCATTTTTTCCTTATGCTTTCGGGTGAGTTGCGGTTGATGAATGGTTTATTTTAAAAATAAGTTGTGCAAAGGTTCCGATAAAAATACCGCTAACGGATAGAAGCATGATGTTTGCAATGGTCGTGGCTGTATCATGATAGCTTATTATGAGAATTATCATTAGTGCAACTCCTGCGACAAGAGGAAAGAGAAACCCGTAATTAGATCTAGCTAAGCTATATGAAGCTATGACATTCGTTAGTGCAAGAATAGCCATGGCTATTGAAATAATTTTAAGGAGCGGTGTCGCCTCCCGATATTGATCTCCTAAAAAAAGAGATATCGAGTATTCGGGCCAGAGGTTAAACAAAATAGCAACGGCAAACGATAAAAAGGCAGTTAAAGATAAGCTTGTCCAAAGGATATAGCCATCTTTTTCTCCCAATGCCTGTGCTTTAGCAGCAGAAGGAAAAAGGACCGTAACTAGGGCACCTGGAAGAAACACAGCAATTCGCCCTAAAATTGCAGCGGTAGCATAAAGACCTGCTTCTTCCGGTGAGCAATAATGCCTTACTAAAGAAATATCGATATTTCCTAATATTATAATCATAGTTGTAGAGAGAATAACGGGACCAGAATAGCTTGCCATATCGCGAAATATTCGGTCAGGCAACGGCTCAGCTGAAACTTTAAGAATATCTTTTAGACTCCCAATACCAACTCCTAGCGCAAAAAACGCTCCAATTGCTGTAGTCAATAAAGCGCCATTAATCCCCCATCCTAAGCCAGCAACAAGGAGCAGGGCCCCTAAAAACTTTATCAGTGGTGCGCAACCTGAAATAATACCTAAACGTGTAAATCGATGTAAACCCTCAAGTATTGAAAACGGGATAGGGATTAATAGTGAGAAGAAAACAGTGATAAGAACTAACACTATCGGGGTTGTAACTTCTAGATGAAAAAAATTCTTTATTAGAGGAATTCCTATAATACCTAGGGTAAGGATAGAGCCAGCAAATACGAGAATAATTTTAAAACTAGTTATAAGTAGACTCTTTACCTTGCCCATTCCGAGTAAGGATAAGTTTACGATGAATCTAGAAAAAACAATATGTAGGATAGATACTGGAGCTGAAAAAATACTAACAATTACAAAAAGAGAATTAAAAATACCATAATCAATAACAGATACTGATCTTCCGACAATGACTTGGAAAAGATAATTAAATACACTGGCAGAATTGAAGAAAGCTAGAATAATAATATTATTGAGAAAAAACTTACGCATTTGGGGTTCTGTTTGCTAGGTCTTTATCATTTTTTGATACAGTTGGACCATAGATTTTCTTGAAGGGTTTAAATACTCTGCAGAAAATTGCGGTAAACAGCATGATAAACCCTATGATTGCAAATTGTTCTGCGACTCGATCTAAGTCGGCCATTTTGAAAACGGCTGCAATAGAGAGAAAAAATAAAAATAAACTGGTTAGTAAAGTTTCTTTTTGGTTAGGAATTCCCCCTAGAGACCATGGTAATAAATTAGCTATTTTATAGTAATTAATTTTTGCGAAATTATAAGATGCTAAGGAAAAAATAATTGATCCCATAGTATAAAGATGATTTTGGTATACCCTCAGCGCTGGTAGTAATGCTAGGAAATAGACTAACGTTGCCAAGAGAAGGTATAGGTGAGGATATTTTTCGACTTTGAATAATCGGAAGACGGTTAATAAAATAGAAAATAGTTGTCTTGAAGTTCTTTTCATTTTATTGGTATACGATGCCCATCCTAGAATTATAATAGCGATAAAAATAAACAGGAGCTTCCACCAAATGTCTGCTTGAATAAACTGTGAAGTAGGCTGTAGTAGGTCTTCTCCTCCAAGATTAAAATTATTTACACTGGGGGCAGGTGCAATTTTAATCCATCTAGAAGAAGAGACATCCAAGGATGATTCAAATATTGGATACGTAATTTGGTTGTTTTCATAAAAATTGATAGATTCGATCGGTCGCTTGAACATTACATTGTCTGCTAGGCCAGGAAGGAAGATAATCATTTCTTTTAGAAATACTACTTTGTTAGTTTTGTAAGCATTGCGAACTAAATTACCTATATTAAACCGGACCGTCTTTTTTCCTTTAATATTTAGAATTTGATTTGCACTTTCAAAAAATTTATATCCATGTGCTAATTTGTAGTGTTCGACAAGTTCAAGCTTTTTGGCAGTTTCGGTATAGGTTATTTGAAAATTGCAACGTAGTTTTTCTAAGTCATTTTTTGTGACGTCGTCACGAAAAACTATATCAATAAATTCGACAGACTTAAGACTCATATGGAATCTTCTTTGGAAGACAGTATAGTCTTCATGGTTTTTAGCGTAGATATACTCTTGACTGAAGCGCCAGCTCGTATCGAAGGGGA
>Ga0209228_1001078_pt1 | contig 13712 bp, 13 predicted proteins | sample METZYME_3_150m_FD_187547 | JGI IMG/M metagenome (GOLD analysis project Ga0209228, IMG submission 187547) | Marine microbial communities from oxygen minimum zone in mesopelagic equatorial Pacific - METZYME_3_150m (SPAdes) (version 2) | ecosystem: Environmental > Aquatic > Marine > Oceanic...
CTTACAGGTTCTATGGAAATATCGGCATTTCCAGCCAACTGATGAACGAGAGTTCGCGAGCCGGAATGACTATAGAACTGTTCACACGTGAACAACGCTTTAACCCCAACACGCGCGTCAACGGCACACTGGATTTCGCGATATCCCTCAATCAGAAAGAGCCCATCACTCTCCCGATGTCGCCGCCGCCTTAAACGAACAACTTGTTTGACCCGTGCATTTTGTAGACTCGTTATCACCGATGTTTTCGCAGTCGTTCAAACCCCCACGAACACGAATATCGGGTTTGAAAGCTAGATGGTTGAAACATCGGGAGAACGGATCCGGCGCTAACCCTTATCGAGTTGTGCATTCCATTCAGACAACCGGTCCGACACCTGCTCAAACAGTCCGTCAACATCACCCTCGATCGTAATTGTGTCGATGGCATCACCTTGCGCGATCGCATTAACGACGTCCTGGTCGTTTGTATCCACGACTTCACCAAAGATCGAGTGATTATCGTCAAGATGAGGGGTCGGCACATGCGTGATAAAGAACTGCGAGCCGTTCGTGCCGGGTCCCGAGTTCGCCATGGACAATCGTCCAGGCTGGTCGTGTCTCAGAGTTGCGTCGAATTCGTCCTCAAAACGATAGCCAGGACTTCCGGTTCCTGTCCCGAGAGGACAACCTCCCTGAATCATGAAATCGCCAATGACCCGATGAAAATTTAAACCGTCGTAAAAACCGCGCCGCGCGAGATTCACGAAATTTGCCACTGTGAGCGGAGTCTTCTCGGCAAAAAGCGTTAAACGGATGACCCCTTTGTTGGTGCTTATGATTGCCTGCATGCATACCTCTTATGTAGTTCATCGAATGAAACGAAAGCAAGGGACGACGGATTAGGTACCTAATCCATTGTGCCAACTTCGTTTCCCATCTAATAAAGAAGCGTTACGACATCTCAAACCGTCATAACGCCTGTTCGTATCAAGGCCAACGGCTACTTCTTCTTATAGGTGTCGGTATCGCGGAACGGACCGTCACGCCATTGCAACGCATCCTTCAATCCCTCTTCCCGCATTTTCTCCTGCCAATCGTAGGAAAATTCGGTGAACTGGCCCGCCGCATCGAGGTCTGTACTGCTCCGTACGGAAGAATAGATGCCCATATTTTCGTAGAACCGATTCATGTTGACCTTCAAGATCGCGAGATGATCCGCCGATATATTGGCCAGTCGATCGGCGAAGGCGAGGGTTCGATCCTCCAATTCTTCCTTCGGCCAAGCGTAATTGATCATGCCGATCTCTTCCGCCTCGGTCCCCGTGACGTTCTCGCCGGTGTAATAGAGCTCCTTGGCTTTTCGCATTCCAATGACCAACGGCCAGATTACGCCCGTTCGCGAAGTACCCAACCCGCGAAGTCCGGGGTGCCCGAGTTGAGCGTCATCCGCTGCTACCACCAGGTCGGCCATCATGGCCATTTCGCAACCGCCTGCGACCGCGTACCCATGAACCTGCGCAATCGTCACTTTTGCCATGTTCCAAAAATACATATGGATGTCGGTAATTTGTTGCATGCCGGTACGTATGCCCATAAGCAAACGTCGTCCTTTGTCATCCACACCTCGGTGGCGGCGTACTACGGCGTCGGCACCAGTCTTTTGCGAAGGAGTTAGATCGTACCCAGCACTGAAGGCTCGACCGGCACCTTTCACCACAATGACACGTATCGTATGGTCGGCCTCCATGTCGTGCAGTGCCGCGTCAAAGTCATATAAAAGCTCCTGCGACAAGGCATTCAATTTTTCCGGTCGATTCAGTGTGATGATCCCGACCCTGTCATCGGTACCGGCCCGATCCATTAATACGTTTTCGTACTCAGCCATGATTTCCTCCCATATAGACCGCGTAATGTATCGGACCCGCGACGCCGAACCAATGGCAACTGGTACGATCTACCAAATTCATCCGACATAGTTTGCGATACCAACGCCTGGTCATCTTGTGAATCTTGCATCGACTAACAATCCACCGGCGCCACTGCGATACCTGACTTCGCTCGCTGAGCGACGCATGGTGAAGCGTTACCGCGCCCATCAAAACGCAATCCGAGCATCGACCAAGCCCCCGTTTCGTCTGGACTACTTCCATCAAGTAGACGACCCCCACAGCCATCTTATCGCCCTTGCCTTGAGACAGATCGAGACAACATATCCCGTCAACATCCAGAGTCACGTGGTGTCGCCGCCCGACAGGATGAACGCACCGGAACCAGACTTGCTCCGCGAATACGCGCTACGCGATGCCGGACAAATCGCACCACATTACGGCCTGATTATGGATACCCGAGAAGCATCGGCTACCGACATTGAACAATGCGAAGTCGAACTCTCCTCAATCCCTCAAGACCAGTTTCTCGATAAGGCCACGTCGTTCGGTGCGCTGATCGAAACCCCCAAGGCGGAGGCTGCAACTCGCACGACGTCCCCGCCAACACGAGAAGGTAACAAGTTACGACGCCGGCTCGGTCACTTTTCATCGGCCACTGTGTGTTTTGAGGGTAATTGGTACTGGGGCCTCGATCGTTTGTATCTACTCGAGTCATTGCTCTGCGAGCTCTGTGATCGGCCCAACGACCACCTACTCTTTCCTCGGCCAAAGGAAAACGGTCCGGAAGATGCGTCAAAACTCTCCCTTGAAATATTTCCCTCGCTTCGGAGTCCCTACACGGCCATTGGCTTTGATCGCGCCATAGCCTTGGCGAAATCAACGGGCGTCCAACTGGAGATCCGACCGGTCTTACCTATGGTGATGCGCGGTGTACCCGCAACCATGGCAAAAGGTCGCTACATTATGACCGACACCGCACGAGAGGCCGACGCATACGGTATACCGTTCGGCGATCTTTACGATCCCATCGGCGCTCCCGTACGACGCGCCTACTCGCTTTATCCCTGGGCTCGATCGATGAACCGAGAAATTGAGTTCCTATCGTCTTTTCTGGTCAACGCCTTCAGTCGCGGGGTAAACGCTGCGAACAATCGTGGCTTAAGGCAAATCGTCGAATTCGCAGGTTTGTCGTGGTCCGAAGGAAAAAAACACCTGGATACAAATCAATGGGTCGCTGAGATCGAAGAAAACCAGCGCGCGCTCGTCGTCGAACAGGGACTATGGGGCGTCCCAAGTTTTCGTTTACGCAACGCAGAAGGAAACACTTTTTGTACTTGGGGTCAGGATCGCATCTGGTTGGTCGCAGCCGAAATGAAACGTCTTATGGGTCAGTAAGCTTGGTCGTTAAACCGAATTCCGTCGGCTAGGCAAGAGCTCGTTGGCTCGCATCCCTTTCGGCCACCATTGTTCGAATCGCCGGAATCAGCTCGCGTCCGTACGCGACCGTGTCACGCAAGGGATCGAAACCACGGATGAGCACACCGCGAACACCCAGGTCGTAGTACCGCACAATGGCTTCAGCAACTTGATCGGGCGTACCGACCAAGGCCGTCGAATTGCCACTACCGCCAGACGCCGCCGCAATTGGCACCCAGAGTCGTTCATCCTGAACTTCGCCACCGTCAATTAAATTCACCAGACGCCGGGCGGTCTCGGCTTCAGGGACGCGCGACGACAATTGACGTGACTCCTGCTCCACTCCGGCCAGAATTTTCCGAGCTTTTTCCCACGCTGCTTCCTCGGTATCGGCGACAATCGGCCGAAACGAAACATTGAATTCGAGGTTCCGTTGATAGGTCTCGGCAACCCCTGCGATACGTTCCATGAGTGCCGCGATCTCCGCACGTGGCTCGCCAAATAACGCATACATATCGCAGTGGCGCGCACCCACGGGAATCGCCGCATCCGAAATCCCGCCAAACCAGAGCGGCACATGGGGTTCTTGCCAGCAGGTAACTTCGGACGACACGCGCTCCGCCTGATAAAACCGCCCGTCAAAGTCAAAGGGTTCTTCAGTGGTCCAGACACGCCGCATCAATTCTAAATATTCGTCGGTGCGCGCATAGCGTTCGTCGTGCCCAAGAAAATCGCCGTCTCGCCTTTGTTCAAAGTCCAGGCCACCGGTAATGATATGCAGCCAAACACGTCCCTTTGTCAGTTGATCAAGGGTAGCGACTCGGCGAGCCGCTTGGGTCGGGCTCACGAAACCCGGACGATGCGCCACGAGGAACCGAATGCGGTCGGTGGCTTGGGCGGCATGCATGGCAATAAGAAATCCGTCCGCCGACGCAGAGGTGTGCCCTACGAGGACCGCGTCAAAGCCCGCTTCTTCATGCGCCTTGGTAAATTCGACGACGTACTCAGGATCGACGCCGCCGCCAATGATATGGACCGTGGATTCTGATCGCGGCCGCTCGACGCCGATCATCCCAAGCACGTTCATGGGCATGGCAAGTTCCCTAATTTACCCGACTAGTCAACCGACGCCCTGATCACCGAATCGCAACCGGGTTGATAATCATTTGCACTGCACCCCGGACCTTCGCCTGACCTAAAACAAACATAAATTCAAACACGCCGTCGCGAACCAGCGGACCGGTATTCATGGTTTCCAAGATGTAAATGCCATGTTCCTTTAGCAAAATGACGTGTCCATAAAAAGGACGAGATTCGTGCTGAGGCGGTACCACATCTACGCCCCACGTATCGGCACCCACCGCAAGGACGTCCATATCGGCCATGTAGCGAGCCACTTCTTCCGACTGCCCGGGTTCGACCGATCCCCAGATGTCGGGTTCCGACTTCAATTTGGCGTCCGTCCAGCCCGTGTGAAAAAGTACGACGTCGCCTCGTCGCAGCGGCGTTCCTTGACGCTTCGCAACCGCTTTTACGTCGTCCACACCAAAGTATTGACCAGCCTCCATCGATTCAACGCCAAAGTGTCCGGCCATATCGAGCACCACGCCGCGCGCAACGAGCGGCGGAATTTTTTCGATACCCATTTTCGTCAGACCGGTGATGGGAGCGAAGTCCTTGAGGTGATTACAATTGTAGAAATGTCCATCGTCGGTCCCGAGGTGCCCTAAACCGTCAATCTGCGATCCAATACCAAACCAACCTTGAAACACATCGTCGTTATAACTGGCTCCAGGGAAAGGAACCTGTCCTCCTTGCTGGTTGGGCTGCACCACCTGTAACGACAACGAACGGGGCGGGAACGCGGGCGTCGTCGAATCAATCGTAATGCCGAGGCTGTAGGTACGTCCCGTTGTGACCAATTTTGCTGCCTCTGCCACACTTGCCGGTGTAATCAAATTGGCACTACCGATCTCATCGTCCGCACCCCAACGAGATGGCTCACACTGGCTGTGTTCGTTCGCACCTACGACTTGTCCAACAACAAGTACCAGCATCGAAAGGAAGGCGTTGCATCGTTTCATAATGTTCCCCAGATTGGCTTTCACCCAACTTTAACCTACTCAGGATCTTAGGTTCACCGCATCGCTCGAACCAAGTCCTAGCTCTTGGATCGTCAACAATCACCGGGTCGACGCCAAATCGACCCAAGAGTACGCTTAACACATACCAATCCGATTGGATGACTATCGATGAGCGAATTTAAGCAGCCGAACCGAAGAGATTTTCTTCGCTGGACGGCCTTGACAGGGGCGGCCACGGGCCTAGCAACCCGGGCGGCCACCTCCCCTTCGAACACGGGCCCCAACGAGGTACGAGCATATCGAAGACTAGGACGCACCAACCTACAAATTTCCGATATTTCCTTTGGTTCTGCCGCATTGCGACCCGGGCAAGAAGACGTCGTGCGTCACGCGCTCGATCGGGGTATCAATTACTTTGATTCCGCATACGGCTACACACGGGGCGCCGCCGAAAAGGTATTGGGCAGGGTTTTCGAGGGAATGCGTGACAAAGTCGTGCTCGTGTCCAAAGTCGAGGGCAAGGCCGATTGGTCCAAAGAACAAATGATGTCTCACCTCGACCAGTCATTGACCCGTCTAAAAACAGATTACATCGATGTCTACATGGCGCATGCGGTAAACGACATCAACCGCTTAAAAAGCCCAGAGTGGCACGAGTTTGCTGAACTCGCGAAGAAACAAGGAAAGATCCGTTTTGTCGGCATGTCCGGCCACGCCGGCTATTTAGTGAATTGCCTTGACTACGCACTCGATCAGGACATGGTCGATGTCATTTTGTGTGCGTATAACTTCAACCAAGATCCCGAGTTCCTTTCCAAACTGACCCGTTCGGTCAACTGGATTGCCAAACAACCTGAATTGCCACGCGTCTTAAGAAAAGCAAAAGAACTCGATGTGGGCACTGTGGTCATGAAAACACTTCAAGGAGCCCGGTTAAACGACATGCGATCCTACGAAACCCAAGGCACGACCTTTGCTCAGGCGGCCTTTCGTTGGGTTTTATCCAACGCGGACGTCGACGCCTTAGTCATCACGATGCGCGATCGGGAGCGAATTGACGAATATTTAGGGGCGTCGGGATCACACGAACTCGCTCTCGGCGACCTCGAGCTCCTTCAACGCTATGCCAAATTAAATGGCTCCAGTTATTGCCGACACGCCTGCAACGATTGCAGCGGGGCATGCCCGTTCGGTGTCGACATCGCGGACGTGTTGCGGACACGTATGTACGCCACCGACTATCAAGACGTCGAACTGGCACGAGACGAGTACGCCAAAATTGAAACCAACGCGTCAGCTTGTCTCGATTGTTCGGGCGAGCCATGCCGAAACGCGTGCTCTCACGGCATCAAAATTGATGAATTTTGCGGACCAACCCACCGGATGCTCGCCTAGTGGCGCGCGGTCTTCTTTACGAGTGCTTCAGCGGTATATCGGGGGACATGCACATAGGTGCCCTTATCGATATCGGCGTACCGCACGAATACTTTTGCCAAGAACTGGATCGCCTTCATCTTGGCAGTGAATTTCAATTAACAGCCAAGCGCGAAAGCAAAATGGGTATCACGGGGACCCACGCTAGCGTGGTTGTCGACACATCCAACGAACCGGAACACCGACACCTACCAACGATCTTAAGTATGATCGATGCCGCCAAGTACTCCGACCACGTGACCAAACTCGCGACCGACATTTTCACGAACATCGCAATCGCAGAGGGTGCCATCCACGGCATCGAGCCGGACCAAGTGCACTTTCATGAAGTGGGTGCGACCGACTCCATCGTCGACATCGTCTCGGCCGCCATCGGCATCGACTACTTGGATCCAAACCTTGTCTATTGTGGAGTTGTTGAACTCGGGAGTGGCACAGTCCGATGCGCCCACGGCGTCATGCCCGTGCCGGCGCCCGCCACCGCTGAAATTCTAAAGGGCATCCCAACGAGCCGTGGCAGGGTGTCATCCGAAGCCACCACGCCCACCGGCGCTGCAATCCTCAAGACCGTGGTCGATGATTTCGAAACGCCCGCGATATTCTCGACGACAGACATCGGCTACGGAATCGGCGTGAAGGACTTCGAAGTACCCAACGTCCTACGTCTGAGCCTGGGCGAGATCGAAACGACACTGGAAAGTGAAACCAATCTCGAAATCGAGTGCAACATCGACGACATGAACCCCGAAGCGTATCAACCATTGATGGACGCGCTGTTTCTTGCCGGGGCCAAGGACGTCTTCTTTACGCCGATGATCATGAAGAAATCGAGACCGGGTACTCGGGTCTCTGTGCTTGTCGCTCCCGCCGACAAAGATCCTGTCATAAGCCAGTTGTTCGCTGGATCGACAACGCTCGGCGTGCGGATTCATCCCGTCACCAAACACATGCTCCCGCGTGAAGAACGCGTTCTTGAAACCAGTCTTGGATCCGTGCGGGTCAAAATTTCGCAGATGCCGGACGGCGGCATCCGCTGGAAATCCGAACACGATGACATCCAAGCGCTAGCGACGAAGCATCAGCAAGATTATCTTGCGACAAAGCGGCGCGTCGACGCCGATATCGAAAAACAGCTGGCATCATGAGTGAACTCAAAGAGCACTTAGACGCCTACCGTGACGGGGACGCGAGCCTAGAAGAAACCGTCAATGCGATTAACGAATCGTTCTTTCAGGTGGCCTCGGATGCCACAATCGATGTCGATCGTCACCGACGCACGGGTTCGGCTGAAGTCATTTACGCGGAACGCAAAACGCCAGATCAGGTTGCCTCTGCCTTTCAAACACTCGCCGACAGCGGTAATAACGTTCTAGCAACGCGTGTCTATCCGGAGGCTTACGACGCGTTAGCCAAGTTGACGCCCACGGCGTCGTACAATCAAGTCGCTCGCGTAGCGAGTCTCGTGCAAAACCAACCGGTAACCCCTGAGACCTCAATTGCCGTAGTAACGGCGGGCACGAGCGACCTCTCGGTCGCGGAAGAGGCAAGCGCGACGGCAGAGTTTTACGGTAACGAGGTTCACCGTATTACCGACGTTGGCGTGGCCGGGATTCATCGATTGTTACACCGGGTTGAGGAATTACGAGACGCCCGAGTTATCGTGGTTATCGCTGGTATGGAAGGTGCCCTGCCGAGCGTGGTTGGTGGACTGGTCGATAAACCCATCATTGCTGTTCCGACGAGCGTCGGCTACGGTGCGGCGTTCGGTGGTATTGCAGCACTCTTAGGCATGCTCACGAGCTGTGCTCCAGGGGTCTCCGTCGTTAACATCGATAATGGATTTGGTGCTGGATATATTGCTAATGTTATCAATCGTTTATGAGTGAAAAGGATAGTAAATTATTAAATAAAGAACTTGCGGATAAATATCGCGTGTTGCGGGAAAATATTCGCTCAATGGGCCGCGTGGTGGTCGCGTTTTCCGGAGGCATTGATAGTTCATTGGTGGCTCATGTTGCCGCCACAGAACTTGGTGAAAACGCCCTCATTGCAACATCGGGATCTGCGAGTCTCAAGCGTAGCGACTTATCGCTCACGAAGCACCTTGCTGACCGTTGGAAGCTTAATCACCGAGTCATCACCACGGACGAACTCAGCAATACCGAGTACCGCGCCAATCCAACCAACCGATGTTTTTACTGCAAAACCTCACTCTATACCGCTCTTCAAGAAATCGCAGAAACCGAACACTACGACTATATCCTTAACGGCACGAACATCGATGACCTTGGCGACCATCGTCCAGGCCTGCAGGCCGCCAGCGACTTTAGTATCCGCTCTCCTCTTGTCGAAACCGATTTTTGTAAGAGTGATATCCGAATGCTGGCTGAATACCTTGGTCTCGAAAACGCACAAAAACCTCAGGCAGCATGTCTTTCGAGCCGTTTCCCGTACGGTTCACATATCACTCAGGAACGTTTGGCCCAAGTCGAAGCTGCCGAAGATGTCCTCGCCGACCTTGGTTTTACTCAGTATCGCGTGCGCCACCACGAAGAGGTGGCGCGTATCGAAATCGTTGCGCAGGAAATGCCACGCGCTATCGAGGCTGCTGAGATCATTGATGAACGGGTACGCACTTGCGGCTATCGCTTCGTTTCTCTTGATCTTGGCGGTTTCAGATCTGGGGCATTAAACGAAGGCGTTATCCCCACCGTGCAGATACACGAACCAGGCTAAACCCATTCCGACGCTTTGACCTGACCCGAAGAAGCCGAGGTACGGCATGCTATGCTGCAACACAACGCCGCTGTATCCCGACGATCAACGGCATCCCCGACGAGCGAAGGCAGCTTCTAGTGCACAATCTACGACGCAAATTTGACAGCGTTGTACGGCCCCGCGGCACCGTGTTTTACGGTTGGTGGATCGTCTTGGGTACTAGCGGTATTCAACTTCTCGCCGGTTCGTTGTGGATGCAATCCTACGGTGCTTACGCCGTACTCCTGCAAGAAGATTTTGGTTGGAGCAAGACGTTGGTCGCTGGCGCTTTTGCTTTGACACGCGTTGAAAGCGGCATTCTCGGACCTTTCCAAGGCTGGCTCTGTGACCGATTCGGACCCAGGGTCGTGCTCCACAGCGGAACGCTCATGTTTGGCATCGGCTTCATGCTGTTTAGTCAAGTTCAGTCGGTCCTCGCTTTCTACCTGACGTTCGCTTTGATTGCGGTTGGCTCAAGCCTAGGGGGGTTCGCCACGCTCATGGTTTCCATCGTTAACTGGTTCGATCGACACCGAGCCAAAGCGGTCGCATTGTCGCAAACGGGATACTCACTCGGCGGGCTCTGCGTTCCAATTGTGGTCTTCGCGCTCGAAGGATTTGGTTGGCGAGCCACAGCATTTGCGAGCGGCATCATCGTCATTTGTGTTGGTCTACCGCTCGCTCAAATCGTCCGGCACCGACCTGAATCTTATGGGCAAACGCCCGACGGCACGCCGCCGCCGTCAACCAAGCCGAGCGACGTGGACATGTCGAGACGAGCCATCGATTTCTCGCCGGCTCAAGCTATTCGAACGCGTGCTTTTTGGCTGACGTCAATCGGTCATGCATTGGCGTTGCTTACCGTCTCAGCAGTCATGGTGCACTTGTTCACCCATCTCACGATTAATCTCGATTATTCGTTCCGCCAAGCCGGCTTCGTTGTCGCACTGATGACGGGATGTCAGATGGTTGGTCAACTGCTGGGAGGTTACCTCGGCGACCGTTTCGACAAACGGCTACTTTGTTGCCTCTGTATGCTGGGGCATGCGACCGGCCTCGCCTTGGTGGCGTACGCCGAAAATCCATTGATGGTCGTTGGGTTCGCACTTTTCCATGGCCTTGGATGGGGAACCCGAGGACCATTAATGGTCGCGCTCCGTGCTGACTACTTCGGCGCGTCATCGTTCGGTACGATCATGGGAATTTCATCGCTCATCATCATGATCGGTATGTCGAGCGGCGCCATCATCGCAGGAGTCCTCGCAGACGTTTTCGGCGATTTCAAAATCGCCTTTACATTGTTCGCCTTTAGTTCGGTGGTCGGATCCGTATGCTTTTTCTTCGCAAAGCGGCCAGCGCACCCCGATCACGAAACACCATCCCCAGTTACGGGAGCAAGCATCAACGAGGAATCTATTCCGATCGATCGGCCAAAAGCTCAATCCGATCTTCATCTCGCGCAAGATGGACGCGACGTAGGTTCAGGGTGACCGTAACAAACAATAGTCCCGCCCCTAATCCAACCCAAAAACCATCAATACCCATGGGGTTTCCAGTCCACCAGCCAAATCCAAGGGATAGCGCCACGGGTAATGCCACAAGCCAGTACGCGACCATAACTAAACCCATGGGCCCGCGAGTATCTTTGTATCCACGCAGGGTCCCCAACGCTGTCACCTGCGTATTATCAATGAACTGATAGAGCGCGACGAAAACGAAAACACGTGTCGCGATAAATTGGACGTCTGGAGCCGGCGTGTACAGAGCCGCCAAGGGTTCCCTAACACCCAGCAGTAGAACCGCCATCGCGGCGGCGAACACGAGCGTGACGATCAGCACCGTATCCCCAGTGGTTTTGGCGCCGGCATAATCGCGCTGTCCAACCTGATGCCCGACGCGAATCGCTGCCGCCATCCCCAACGCGTGAGGAACCATAAAAGTGAGTCCGTTGATATTGGTCGCAATCGAGTGCGCCGCGACAGCGGCCTCACCGAAGCGGCTCAAGCAAATCGCAACGAGGGCAAAAACGCCCCACTCGACGAATGTCGCCAGACCGATCGGAAAGCCTACCCTGGTAATCTCTGCCATCTGTTTAAGGTCAAGGATCAACTTCCGTCTAAAGAAGTCAGGCGGCAAGAAATTTTGCCACCGCACCACAATCGCCATCGTGGCCGCCGCACTCCAATTCACGATCGCGGTAGCGACGCCACAACCGACGCCGCCCATTTCTGGCGCTCCTAGGCGGCCAAAGATGAATACGTAGTTGAGTGCCGCATTGAGGACAACCATGACCACGGCGGCGACCACGGCTGGTTTGGTACGGCCTAAACCTTCACTCGTCGAACGCAGCACCGAGTACAGGGCAAATCCCGGTAATCCCCACATGACACTTTGCAAGTACCCAACCGACACGATGGTCGCATCGACCGAATTTCCTGCGGCAATCAAACCGATCAACCGATGGCCGTTCGCGATCAGGACCATCGCGACCCCACTCAGCGCGATCCCGATCCATACGCCTTGGCGCGCAATATAGCTGGAAGCTGCTCCGGCACCTGCGCCAAATCGTTGAGCGACGATGGGTGTAATACCGCTCAACGTACCCCAGAGCAATGCGTTGATCGGACCGACAATCGCAGTTGCCAATGCGACACCTGCCAGATCACTCGATCCATAGCGTCCCGACATGACGATATCGGTCGCGTTGACCGTCAGGTGTAGCAAGGAAGCGGCGACGATGGGTCCGCCCAACCGCATCAACCGGCTCAACTCAAGCGGATCGAATCTATTCACTGTCCGTGCTCAAATACTCCGATGCGTATTGTCACTTGGAACGTTAACGGGCTTCGGGCGTGCGTCAAGAAAGGTTTTCTTGAGTTCCTCGAGACCTCAGACGCAGACGTAGTGGCTCTGCAAGAAGTCCGTGCTTTTCCGCATCAACTAGAGGCAGCCGTCCGAGAACCCAAGGGATGGTACACGTACTTCGCGCCCGCGCAACGCCCGGGCTATGCCGGGGTCGGTATTTATTCTCGTCAGCCCGCAAGCGAGGTGATAGACAGTCTTCACATTCCGCGTTTCGATGAAGAAGGTCGATTCCTGGCAGCCCGCTTTGGTCGGCTGTTCGTAGTGTCCGTCTACTTTCCCAAAGGAAGCGGGAAAGACCGAGACAACAGTCGGGTTCCCTACAAATTGGATTTTTACCAATCCGTGTTCGAGGCGGTTCAAACGTTGCGCCGCCGCGGTCCGGTGTTTGTTGTCGGGGACTACAATACTGCGCACGCGGAAATCGACTTGGCTCGCCCCCGGGGCAACCGAAAAGCCAGTGGGTTTTTGTTGGAAGAACGAGCGGAAATTGATCGATGGCTGGATGCGGGATGGGTGGACGTGTTTCGACGTCAACACCCCGACGAGCCCGACCACTACACCTGGTGGCGTCAATGGGGAAACGCGCGACAAGACAATGTTGGATGGCGGATCGATTACATCCTGGCGTCACCTGGCGGAGCTAAACGCGTCGACGCAACTTTTATTTGGCCGCAAGTGACCGGTTCAGACCATTGCCCGGTCGGCGTGAATCTTACACACTCGAGCCGAGAGCCTTAGGCTACACCGAACACTCTACTTAACGCCTACGCACCCGGCTTTTGGACTTGGGCGCCGCCTTCGACTTTCCACGCGCCTTCGCTCTCGCTTTCGCCTTTGGTTTGGCTTTCGGTTTGGCTTTGGCTTTGGCTTTGGCTTTCGGCTTAGCCTTGGCTTTCGGTTTGGCTTTTACCCTCGCTTGAGCACCCGCCCGCACAGCGGCACGAGCTGGCGGCGCGCTTCTCTTTTTTGCCTTCGCTTTGACTTTTGTTTTTGCCTTCGCTCGAAGGGCTTTTGGTTTCGGCGACCAACGACGTGCCGGCCCCGTAAATTTCCGCTGCGCGCGTGACTGCTCGGTCGACCATCTCGCATCCTGTGCCTTGGCTCTTTTAAGCCCATCCCTAGTACGAGGAAAATACGCTTGGCGTAGTTCCCCATTGACCGAACGCGCGACACGATAGCTCCGATAGCTACCCTGCTGATGTCTATAAACGCTCATTGGTTATCGCAGTCTGTATCAACTCCCCCGCAAGCATCGTACATCAGTTCTAACAAAGTGCACGAGTAA
>Ga0209228_1001079_pt1 | contig 13710 bp, 15 predicted proteins | sample METZYME_3_150m_FD_187547 | JGI IMG/M metagenome (GOLD analysis project Ga0209228, IMG submission 187547) | Marine microbial communities from oxygen minimum zone in mesopelagic equatorial Pacific - METZYME_3_150m (SPAdes) (version 2) | ecosystem: Environmental > Aquatic > Marine > Oceanic...
AATTCCTTAAACCATGTAAAACTAATAACTGATGGTGAGGTAATTATTCCCTAGAACGAACTTAAATTGTATAGTACCCATTTTTTTTACAAGTATGGCAAATAGTTTCCAAATCATTAGATTGGTCAAGCAGTTCTTTTCTCGCCGCAACATATTTTTCACCGTTCCAAATATCTTCAAACTCTTCCTCAAAAATATTTCCCATTCGATCTTTTTCCTCTGTATGTATACAACTACAAGGAAAGACATCTCCATTCCAATTTACCATAACTTCCTGCCATGGTTTTTTGCAGAAGTCTAAGGATTTTTTTCTCGTTTTAGTTTCCATATCGTAGCTATTATATTGAGAGTTATTTGGAAGCCACTCGCTGTATTTATCAATCATCTTATCAACTGGATTAAGATAGTCATCCTTCAAATTGGTTCTTACGCAGTCTATTTTAATTGGAATCCCAAAATCCTTTGCCATTTTTTTTGCTTCCTCAACTTGATGTTCATTCTGCTTCATCACAATAAAATCCCAGATCACTTTAGTATTCGATTTGGATACATTTTTTTCTGCTATAAGCTTTTTTAGATTATTAAATACCGTTTCAAGATTCCCACCTATTCGATATTTTTCATAAACCTCTTGCGTTGTTCCATCGATAGAAAGATGCAAAGCATCCAAGTTGGAATTTAATAACCCCTCAATTTGCTCATCAGTTATAGCATTAAGATTAACGCTAGTAACAGATCTTATTTTATGTGGCTTCTGCGAGGCATACCTTATCATTTCAACAAATGATTTATTCAATAGTGGTTCACCCCATGAATAAAGCTGGACGGTTTGAGCCCACTTACTAAAAACATCAATAACATTTTTAAACTTATCTAGCTTAAACAAGCCATATGCAACACTGGTATCACCTAATCCAGTAGGACAAAGAGGGCATTTTAAATTACAGTGGTTTGTTGGATCTAGTGTAATCATTTTAGGCATTCCAATTGCCTTAGAAAGGCCAAACCTATAGCCCAATTTAATTTTAATTCTATTTATTCTCTTTCGGAGTTCAAGCATTAATACCTACTCTAATTTCTATAGCCCTCTTGCTACTTTTATTTCTAAAAGATAGGTATTAGCGGGCTTGCTTCCCGCCAATACTAAAGAATAATAAAGTTATGCAAATAACATTTAAATTAGAACTGCATAATAACACTTGTTCAAAGTGTAGGCCAAGATATAATAGACCCTTTCTAGATGAACAAAAGGAAACTTATTATGACTGATAATGAACGTCGATTTTCATTGGACCCAATCAAGGTAGATCCCTCATTACAAAATCGTATTTTTTCAGCAGATGGTGATGAAAAAATTGGCGAATGGGATGGTGAAGATATTCATAATCTGGTAAAAGAACTAGATCGAATAGAAGAACGTATTGATGCAAATTATAATAGCCTGCCACACTCAGGTAACATTCCCGAGGACCTTAAAGGAGCTATTGAAAAGGATTGCTCGATCTGGACTTGTGACATTAAGGGAAACTGTTTGATAGGAGAGCAAGGGACAGACATTAAATCAGCAGATCAAATACGAGAAATATATACTTTAAAATATGGAAGCCTTGAAGCCTTTAAGGAAAAAGTTAGAATAGATAGAGAAAAATTTATAGCAGAAATAAATTCTAGAACAAAACCTCAATAGTTTTTTAAAGCTAACAGCCTATGATATTTTTAGCGTAAAAAATCAAGTAGAGATGGTTGAATAATTCGTGCTGTTGAACTTAAGGAAGCCTGAAGAGCCGTTTCCATAGCTGCAAATTTTGATGCCGCTTCAACCAAGTCTGCTCCCTCAATATTCGATATTTGTTCATTCTGATTAACAATATTTTTTTGGTGAATTTGTTCAGTAGAGTTCATCCTTCTAGTAGTCGCCCCATAAATTGCCCTAGATTCATTAATACTTTCCAAGCCTGAGTCTAAATTAGCAAGGGACCCTAAAATAGCAAACGTGTCATTATATTCCATTGCTTGCTTTAATTTAATAAGGGTATTAATCACATTTCTCCCGCCACCTATCCCAAGTTCTTCAGCTGTCGTATCCATTCCAACGTTATTAATAACGGCAATCGTGGAGCTGTTATTTGAAACCACCTGAAGAGAGTTTCCTGCACTGTCGATTGATGCTGTTACGGTACCAGAAGCCGCCGCATTAATTAGGTCAATGACACTACCTATTGTTGTCGCAGAGCTTAGATTTATCGCACCTGAAGCTGATCCATTAATAATATTGATATCTCCAAGAACCAAACCTTGCCCACCATTTAACTCTGAAATTTTAGTATTTCTAGATAAAGAGGCGTTCAAGTCCATTCCTTCAATATTTCCATCTTTCTTGCCAACAATTCCTAAACTTAATGCGGTTCTGCCTCCATCTACTTCGTTAACTGTTAAGGAGTTTTTTATTACAGAACTTGAATCCGTAATAGTAATTCCATTACCGGAACTATTGATAGAAGCAGTTAAATTTCTGGATACATTACCTATAGCTGTAATCACATGTGATAGTGACATCCATGACGAAATAGTTACCGTACCACTGGTTCCTGCCCTATCAACGATTGAAAAAGATCCTTCTGTAATTCCAGTTCCGCCATTTAGTTCAGAAACTTTGGTCGAAGTATTTAAATCTGGATTCAAGTCTGTACCCAAAGCCTCTGATCCAGGGATAGTTATTTTTACATTAGTATTATCTTCTATTTGAATGGATAAGTTATCGGAGTTTCCTTTATACACAGCGCCTGAGCCAGTTGATTCAAAAGGAGGTGTATTGACATTTGTGCCGGAAAAAAGAAACATATTTTTAACTTTTGCATTTGCTTGCTGAAAAACTGTAGAAATAATATTGTCCAGTTCGGTTTTTGCATACCCTCTCGTTTCTGAAGTTGACATACCGCCAAGTTCAACAATTGAGAGTTCCTTTGCTCGAGATAAACTCACCCCAATTGACTCAAGTGCTGATTCTCCGCGTGATAAAAAAATTTGATTATTATTAATATTACGATCAAATTGTTTTATTTTTTGTATACTTGTCCGCAATGCTAATGTATCGCGCATTCCAGAGGGGTCATCGGATGGTTTATGAATTTTTTTTCCCGACGTTATTTCTTTTTGAGCATTGAACATATCTTCCGTAATACGAAAAATATTATTCAATGCACTTCGTTGCTGTGTTTGGCTAGTTACTCGCATTACCATGTTGACTCTCCGTCTAGAATTCTCTTCTAATCAGACTTACATTCGGTTCAATGTATCAAGCATTTCATCTACCATCGAAATCATACGTGCAGATGCATTATAAGCTTGTTGAAATTTAATCATCTTTATCATTTCCTCATCAATGGAAACACCCGAAATACTTTCTCTCCTACTATTTAGTTGGAGCATAACCCCTTCTTGTTGACGAAGTATCGCCTGAGCTGAAAAAGATTCAATTCCTATTGTACTTACTACAGCATTGTAATATTCATCAAAAGTAAATGAACCAGACCCCGAACTCCAAGTCACACTATTAAAAGCTAATTCATTTTGTAAATTAGCCATTCGTAAAGCATTACCCCCATCTGCATTAGTCGTAGTCCCTGCCGCTATTTTTTGCCTATCGGCAGTAATTTTGCTTGAGACAGACATTCGACTCGCCGCATCTTCAGATACAGAAAATTTAACTTTGTCACCTGAAACCGCAGCGCCGGAAATAGTAACCGCAAAACCATCTTTAACATTAAAGGTAGTTCCCGCATTAAATTCAAATGTTCCTAAACTTGCGTTTGTTGTCAGATTGTTTAAATTAAATGAACTGCTACTAGTGAAAACCATTTCAAACTCATCTACTGAAATGGATGTTGGGCTCGCATTAGTCATGCTAACGGAGGCTGTCCCTTTATTATTTACGTTGTGCCCAACTTTAACATCAAGAGGCGTAAAAAAATCCAGCCCAGAACTTCCATCAATACCAAAACCTTGCCTATGAATGCTATTGAATTCCTGAATAAAAGATCCACTAAGGATATTCATTTTATCGAGGATGGATCCTATTTCTGTATCTCGCATATCCAGATAACCACGTAATTGACCACCCTTAACTGTAGACGTTATATTCTTTTTAGTTGATCCACTGTTAATATATACATCCTTAAATGATTCATTGTTTGCGTTCAAAGATGTACTTAAAGCAAAAACTTGATCTTTTAACACCAAAGCCGTTCCATCCTTTAATGTTAAACTGATTTGATTATCTGACTCCTGGACTAGCTGTATATCAATTTTTTTTGAAAGTTTTTTGACTAGTCTGTCTCGGTTATCTCGAAGGTCATTTGCTTTATATTGTGCTGTCGGCTCATTGGCATGTATGCTCTCATTTAATTTCCCAATTTGGGTTGTAAGACTATTGATCTCTACAACTTCCGATTCTATTGTTGCATCAATATTTCTTTGGAGCATGAACAGCTGATTTCCTGTTTGATTAAACGTAGATGTCAAATGTTCTGCTTTTGAAATAAGGTCCGTACGCTCTGGTAGCCCTCGCGGATTAGTTGCCAAGTCATGTATTGACCCAAAAAATGAACTGAACGCATCATTTAAACTTCTACCTGACCCTTCGTTAAATAATACTTCCAGCTGCTCAAAAATTTCTTTTTTAACTTCTGTACTTCCGGTCAGGTCTCCCTCATCCATTATTTGTGTAAACAGAAACTGATCATGGGCCCGCTCAATACTTGCAACACGGACTCCTGTCCCAATTTGATGCAACCCACCATATTTAATATGACCTCTTGGTGTATTAGCCTCAAAACTAACATCTTGTCGAGAGTATCCTTCAGTTTCGACATTAGCAACATTCTGACCTGTCACCTCAATCGCCAATTGTTGAGCCAATAGACCCAACTTTGCCGAACTCAATGTACTAAAAATATTTGTTGTCATTTTTAATTATTTATTCAAGCATCTACGCTTAGCATGCTGCTATATTTTTTTGACTTTTGAATTTTTCCGTTTGCATGGTAAGGAGATGAAGCAATCTCTCCTTCTTTATGTAGATTTACTAGTGAGCTTCTAAAAGATTCAGATGATTTTTTCATCAGTTCTTGAATAGAATGGTTCAAGCTACTTACGACTTGTATTTTGTTTAAAAGGTTTTTTCTGCTTTTGGCTAATCTTGAATTGAACAGACTTTTTTGAATATTTAATAAATTTTTCAAAGTCAGATTACCATGAGAAATTCTTAATCCTTTTGCTACCTTTTTCATAATTCTAGTTCTATCTGATTCCAAACCTTGTAATTGGCGCACTAGCTCATCTTTTTTTATTACTATAGGTTCCAGCGCATCTATTGAATACTCAGCAATACTGTTCCATTCTTCTTGTAAAAGTGAGATAAGCTTATCGTAAAGAAAAACTTTTTTTTCCATGGTGTTTAAAAGGTGCTTTAATAGTAAATTCATTCTTTTATTTTCCTAACCCTTTAAGTTGATTACCGGATTCGTTTTTTGAACTGAAACCCCTCTTATAAAGCGGGCTTGTTCAATTTTTTCTTCTAGGCGAGCCAAGTCTTTATAAATTATGTCCGCTAAACCAATGCCTTTTTGCTTCGTCATTAATTTAGACATTTCCTCATCATGCAAAGATTCATACATGTTTGTTGCATGGCTATCGAACAAACCTGTTTTTTGAACAGTGGAACGCATCGACTTTAGAAGTTGTTGAACAAAAATAGACTCAAATTGTTTGGATAAAGATTCTAGTTGTTCATGGTTTTTGCTTCTTCCAGGATTTGCCAAATCGCTGAGTTGTGTCAAACGACTCTCCTCCATTTGAGGTAGAATTGAACTCTGAATTCCAATACTAGGGGCAATAAACATAAATTTTAGTTAAATAATTATTCTATTTTTCCTTAATCTGACGTCCAATCTGATTAAGCAGTTTCTACTAGTATCTAAATTTGCAAAGGCCATACCAAACCGCAAGACCTTATTTATAAAGAATTAACTCCTTTTAAAATATATACTTAAAAAAAATTTCTGATGATTAATCCAATAAAAAAGCGGTAGAAAGGAAAATATTTCCCTATCTACCGCTCATACTTTACATTTTAGACTTAGATCACATCTAGCTCGGCATGAAGCGCACCAGCAGCTTTAATTGATTGTAAAATTGCAATCAAATCTCGCGGTGTTACACCAATCGCATTGAGCCCATTCACAATATCACCCAGTGATGCACCTTTTGACATCACCAGCAACTTATCTTCCCCCTCTTCAACCGGGACCGGTGTTCTAAGTGGGTTTACGGCCTCGTCTTTTTGTTCATCAGGTGGAGGAGCATCCGCAGCTGGCTCTCCCTTAATTTGAATAAATAAAGCGCCGTGAGCAACCGCCACGGTTGAGATACGAACGTTTTCTCCCATTACCACGGTTCCTGTTCGCTCGTCTACTATGACACGTGCTACTATATCCGGCTCGACATCTAATTTTTCGATGCGAGAAATCAGCTCCGAAGTATTATTTTTGTAATACTTTGGAACTTCTACTTTTATTGTCCTACCATCTATTACGAATGCTGATTGATCTTTTAATTCATCATTTATAGCCTGAGAAATTCTTCGTGCAGTCGTAAAATCTGTTTTCTTTAATGCAAAAACTAATTCACCTTTAGCATTAAATTCGTGAGGTAATTCTCTTTCGATCAAAGCTCCGTTTACCACTCTACCTACAGTGACATGGTTTTTCTGTGCGCCGGCCGCCGCACCTGCGACCTCAAAACCACCTATAGATAAAGGACCTTGTGCAACAGCGTAAGTATTACTGTCGGGTCCCTTAAGAGGTGTCATTAATAGAGTTCCTCCTTGTAAACTTTTAGAGTCACCTACAGATGAAACCGTCACATCGATTCGATCTCCTTGGCGTGCAAACGAAGGTAGTTCGGCAGTCACCATCACCGTCGCTACGTTTTTAAATTTTAACGATTCTACCTCCTCCGATGGAATAGTAACTCCCATCTTTTTTAACATATTAAATACAGACTGAATTGAGAAGAAAACGTTCGTGGCACTATCTCCTGTACCCGCAAGACCAATTACAATTCCAAACCCTATTAACTGATTAGTGCGAACACCTTTAATACTGGACAGATCCTTTATACGAGCAGCCGAGGCAGTATCTGAAAACATGACTATCATCAAAATCATCGGAAATAATATTTTTTTAATATGTTTCAAGATTTAAATCTCCTCGTTATTTATGTTACGGAGTACCCAGTGTAAGAACAACGCTTGCATAGTCCCCACCGAATATATCTGTAACTCTTATAGTATAAGTTTCAGTTCCTGATGCTGGAACGGCAGGCGCTGTAGCTGTACAAACAGCACCGGCTACTGCAAGTGTTGGCAAAGTTGTTGTTGTTGTAGGATCATCACGCGTAATACTACATGTCGCTGCAGCCGAACCAGTAAGTAGCGTTGGAGTTATCTCTAAGGTTCCACCAGCCTCAGCAATTGTTCCGCTACCTGGTGCTACTACCAAAATGGTAGGTACTACGGTTACGGTTGTCGTACCTGAAACTCCGGTAGAGTCTACTACTGTCACGGTACCATTACCTGCGGCGGCTGAACCCAGGGCTTGTTCAGCTGTAAATACTCCAGTTGCGGGAACAATATTGCCGATAGAGGTATCGCTTATAGAATAGGTATATGGAGCTACACCTCCAATAGCCGTAAATGTTTGGTTACCTTGCTTAAGTATCTGTGGGTTTTGCGGAATTATCGTAATACCAGAAGAAGGACCTAGCAAGGCACCCCCTTCATTATCCAAGTCACTAGTACAAGCAAGAATCAGAGTTGCTGACAAAAGACAAAATAGCCATGTCTTAAATCGATTAATGGATAAAAAGTTTTGTTTTATTTTTTTATTCACACTCATGATTTATAATTTTTTTATATTTTAGAAACTTAATATTGGAACTAGGGTTGTTGCACTTACATTTTCAACAGTAGCCACAAGATAAGCTGTTCCTGCAACGGTTCCTGCAGTCAATGTACCTGTTGCCACTCCATTCACTGTCGTAAAAGTAGCAGCAGAAAGAGTACCCAAGGTGCTCGTCAATGTTATTGTTGCTCCATTAACAGGGACCGAGCCTGCTGTCATTACCTCCATCCGAATGGTTGCTGACCCTCCTGAACCTTTTACTATTCCTACACCTCCATACTGTGAAGTAATTCCGATCGTGTAACCTGAATAGCTAGGTCCAACAAGGTTTTCAATATCCTGAGTACAAGATAGAATCATGATTAATGCAAAAGTTGTAATAAACCATGCCTTAGCTCTATATACGCAAGACAGCGTTTCTAGTTTTTTTTGGTTCATATCGAAAGTTCTAAAATTTTTTTTAATTAGACTCATAAACAACCTCGGTATTCACTTTTCACTAAATTTAAAACAATTTTTTTATATCTTTATCTTAAAAATTTTTAAAAGGGCCAAACATAACTTAACGCTCGGTATAGCCAGCCTACTCGCTGTTCTTCGGCGATCACGCCATCACCAGAATATGTGATAGATGCATTTGCGATGAGTGATGAATTAATCGTGTTATCGTAGTTTACATCCGACGGGCGAATCACTCCTGTCAGAATCATCAACTGTTCTTCCTGGTTTATCTTTACAGAACGTTTTCCTTCTATCATAAAATTTCCATTTGCATTGATTTTTACGATGGTCGCAGCCACTGTACCGGTCAAACTTCCACTTCTACTGGTTGTTCCGCTACCTTTATTTGCTCTTTCATTAGTCGCTCCAACTGAAGGATCAAAACCATTACCCAATCCAAGAAAATTTTTCACACCCATATCACTGGGTAAACCCATAACTCCGGTTGTTCCAAGAGCAATTGAGGCTGATTTCGAAGTGTCTGTAGTAGCGGTTTGGGTTGATGTAGCTGTCTCATTTAATATTACTGTTACAAGATCCCCAACCTTTCTTGCTTTCGTATCTTCAAAGAGTAAATTTTTTGGGGTATCTCCTGGCCATATACCACCATCGTTAAACTTTACGGGCTGAGCCTTATATATTTTTTGTGGAATGACCGCTGATTTTGGATCTATAGCTTTATGAGTATTCGCACAAGCTGTTATACCGATTAAGCTTATCAATAGTGCTATCTTTAAAGCGTTTGTATATAAACTTATTTTTCTACTTTTCATCTAGAATCTAACCTCAACTGTATTTCCGTTAATTACTTCAGCATAAATTGTTTTTTTAGTCTCTAGGTTCACTACTTGAACAATGCTGTTTTTGAAACCATCTTCACGAACGGTTCCTGGTGCAGTAATTTTCATGGTCCCTCTTCTTGCTAAAATAATTACTCTTGCACCGCGCTTAACAGTGGGTACTTTTTTTAAATCTCTAAATTTTACTATTTTCCCGTTTTGTATATTCCTAGTTGCTGCCTTACCAATGACTTTATCGAGAGAAGTTGGAATATCTCTTAATAATCTTTCCGTTCGGGTACGCTCGATGACTACATCTGATGTCCCAATTATATTTCCTCGTTGCAATGAATTTATTGTTTTTACTACATCCTGATAAACTGCAACATTTGCATTAACTCGGAGACGTTTAATAAATTTATCGTCTACTTTTACCAAAACAGTTAGAGGAATTCGTCCTATGCCTCTTGGATTATTTATTTTCCCAAAATCAAGAAATAGTTTTCCTTCGGGTATTTTTAGATCTTTTCCCGGGTAATTTATTGATATATCAACTGATTCAGGGTTCCAATCCAAACTGTTTATCAAATAATTTTCCGCACTTGCTATTATTTCTTGTGATGTGACCGTCTTGGTATTGTCAGGTTTTGCCCAAGTAATTGTGCTTGTAATTAGAATGAAACCTAATACCAAAAAGAGTCCAAAAGATTTATTTTTATAATTTTTAATCATAATTTTTTATCTCTTTTCTTATCGCTTCATATTATTGGCTGTTTGAAGCATTTCATCGCCGGTTTGTACTGTTCTTGAGTTTGTTTCATATGCTCTTTGAGCGGATATTAAATTAACCATTTCTTCCACCACGCTTACATTTGACATTTCAAGAAACCCCTGCTGAGTTTTTCCGCGAACATCAGTATTTGGCCCACCAACGGTTGGTGCTCCTGATGAATCTGTTTCTTTAAATGCATTGTTACCGATAGACTGAAGACCTGCCCTGTTTTGAAAGGTGGCTAATTGCATCGTTCCTAAGACTGTTGGCGCGGTTGCCCCTGGTTGAGTTACAGAAACACTTCCGTTTTCGTCAATCGAAATTTGCAATGCATCTGCCGGGATTGTGATTGCCGGTTCAAGTGGTAAACCGTCTGCCGTAACAACCTGACCGGTATTATTCATCTTAAATGATCCTGCTCGGGTGTAAGCGATGGTTCCATCTGGTAGGGCAATCTGAAAAAACCCTCTTCCAGTAACTGCAACATCCATTTGATTTTTTGTTTGAATAAAATCCCCTTGCGTATAAATTCTTCCAATAGAACCTAGCTTAGTACCCAGTCCTATTTGAGCACCGGTTGGAATCTGATTTCCATTTGGAGAAAGGGTTCCAACTAACCTTAAGTTTTGATAGAACAGATCTTGAAACTCCGCACGACTTTTCTTAAATCCAGTTGAGTTTACATTCGAGATGTTATTGGAAATTGTTGCCACATTTATTTCCTGAGCATTCATTCCTGTTGCTGCGGTATATAAAGCTCGAATCATTTTTCTCCCTTTCTTTTATTACTAGTATCGTTAGATATTTATTTCTAGACGAGTCGTCCTATTGAATTCACTGCCTTGTCATCTGCTTCATCTAAAGTTTGTATAACTTTTTGATAAGCTTCAAACGCTCGGATTGTCGTAATCATCTTGGTCATTTCTTCAATTGAATTAACATTTGAACGTTCTAATACCCCTTGTAAAACCTTGATATTTTTTGCTTCTATCGGTTTAGCTTGATTGTCCATTACCTTGTAGAGTCCGTTTCCTTCTTTTGCCAATACTGTAGGGTCTTCAAATTTTGCCAATCCGATTTTTCCTTTTTGCTCGTTTCCGAATCCCTTACCCACTGTAATAGTTCCATCCGTTCCTACATCAATTAACCCACCTTGATCCTCAATTTTTATTTTTTGTTTGTTGCTATCTAGAATGTAGTTACCGTCTTGTGTCACAAGAAAATCTTGTGTATCCAGACGAAAGTTTCCGTTTCTTGTATACCTGCGCCCTTGAGGTGTATCGACTTGAAAAAACCCCTCTCCTTCTAATCCTAAATCTAGTGGATTATCCGTCTTATGAAAAATTCCTTGGGAATGGTCCGTATAAACCTTATCGACCGCAACATAAGCTACGTTTCCATTAGAATCGTTAGGAGGGAGTAACGAATTTTTGCTAGCTTCAACACCTGAGTCTTCATCAAATGGAGGCATAATTTCTCTGAATACCAAGCCATCTGACTTAAACCCCGCATTATTTAAATTAGCTAGATTGTTGGCTAAGACGTCCATTTTGTGCTGTTGCTTAATTCCGCCTGAAGCCGCTATAATTAATCCTTCGTGCATTATAAATCCCTGAATTATTTGATTTATGTCACTTAAAAGCAATACCTATACCAAATTTATTTTTATTTTGCTTTTATGGGGGTAATTCTTATTAACTTATTGTTATATAAGGGTTAATATAATTACTATTTATTGCCGCTCCTGCTTTATTTCTTTTTAATTTTCGCAATTTAGGTATTTTATTCCCTTGCTGTTTTGTTTTAGGCAATTTCTTCTACGATGACTAATGCCTTAATTTTTAGTGTTTTATAAGATAAGAAGTTTTTTTATTTTTTTCGACCCCCCTTTTTTATGTACTTATTCTCAAATTGATACTATTTTCTCAACTTATTGATAACTAATCTCCAATATTCTAATAATCCAAATTGAATCTTTTGATTTCGTCCTGTAATCTGGACTCTACATTGATTAAATCCTTATTCTTATTTTTTCATTAATATTACGGAGATACCATGGAGCATATTTCAGCCGACGAATTACATAACCGTACTGCTAATTTAACTTCTGATGATTTGATTTTAGATGTTCGTTCTCCCTCAGAGTTTAATGAGGGACATATAGAAGGAGCACAAAATACCCCACACGAAGAAGTAACTAGAGAGGCGGAAAGCCTTAAATCATATAAAACTGTTTATGTTCATTGCAAGATGGGAGGTCGTGCCAAAATGGCTGCTGAAGCGCTTCAGGGAGCCGGCCTAGAAAATATTGTCTGCGTTAGTGATGGTGGGATGCAACGCTGGGCAGACATGGGTTGGTCTTTAGTTAAATAACTTTAATTTATTCGAAAAAAAAACCGGGGAAGATTTGGCCTAAGCCGTCTCTTCCCCGGTCAAATACTTAACAGACTTTAGTCAGATTAGTAGTGGAGTGTATTCCACTGCGTAACTGCTTTCTGTCCGTTTCTTTCCTTGTTATTACCATTCCAAATAGCAATAGCCATTGGCGTCTTACTACCAGAAAACTGCGTGTCGTTCTGATCACTATTAGTCAAAGAACGTTTGAATACAACCGACCATCGGTTATTTCTCCAGTTTCCTGCGCCATCAACGTTCTGTGTAGCTTGAGTAGTCAATGTGCTGAAACCTTCAGCATTCAGATCTTCAACAGCAGATACCCGCATTCGTTGATCTGAAAGAATATTGCCTGATGCTCTTCCAGTGTTGTAGACACCTTCGTTCTTACCCATACCAAAGTCGATATTGGTAGAACGCTTGCTGATGTCTCCCGCTCCACGGTTTTTATAGGAGCCAGTTTTTGTTCCAGACTTATGGGCAGTATCAAGACCAGACAATTTACCACTAGGCTCATACATGTAGTAAGACCCAGAACCCATTGCCATGTATGCATACTGATCTTCTAGATCCTGCATACTAGAATTATTACCTTTTCCACCTTCTTTATCCCAAGTTGCTTTCCACTGCCAGATATTAACGCGTTCGCCGTCTCCACCCATGGTGAATGGAGGCTCTTCGCCACTCTGATTAACCGGAAACATAATCGCGACTTGATCCTTATACTGCTGAGACTGAACCATGACGTCGTTTCGGGTGGGGTCGTTATACTCTAGATGAACCGCAATTTCTTTGCCGTTCGTCGCAGCTTTAACGAACACATACTTGGTTGATGGATTTGGCCACATTGGGTTTGTGATCATTTGAGGGTCCATATCAATGATCACATGCTTCAATGCGGTTGGACCATAACGCTCTGACCAAAATGGATCATCAGGTTGCGATGGTATCGATCCGTTTACTTTTACTGCTTTGATGTCCGCTGCATTAGCCACAGCAAAAAACCCAAGTGTAAAAGCAACTATCAATGCTTTTATTAATTTACTATATTTCACAGTATTGCCTCCTTATTAGCAGATCCTTGTTTTGATTAAAAAAGTTCGTTCTGAGATTAACCAGCTTAACAAACCAGCATCCCGGGGCGGCAATCACACCGCCCCGGTGCTGCATTCGTTTTAACCGATATGTTCTACAGCTCGATCTCCTCTTTAGATCGCGCCAGGATGCTCTTCCGGTCGTACGTAGAAGGGCTCCTCAACGGTAACACGGATAACTTCTTTACCTTTTCGGTTGAAGCCGATAA
>Ga0209228_1001081_pt1 | contig 13674 bp, 12 predicted proteins | sample METZYME_3_150m_FD_187547 | JGI IMG/M metagenome (GOLD analysis project Ga0209228, IMG submission 187547) | Marine microbial communities from oxygen minimum zone in mesopelagic equatorial Pacific - METZYME_3_150m (SPAdes) (version 2) | ecosystem: Environmental > Aquatic > Marine > Oceanic...
GTCATCCGCTGGTTGACGTGCGGATTGTGAATGATTTCTCCGACGAGGTAGATCTTCTTGTTTGGGAACTTATGTACGGTTTCGTAGGCGTAATCGATAGCACGGTCAACGCCGTAACAGAAACCAAATTCTTGAGCTAGACGTACTGTGATATCCCCGAAGGTGTCGGTATAACCACGTGCTCGAATACGCTCCACTAAAGCGGATTGGTATTCAGCATCAATAAGGGGCTGCATCTCCTTCTTGAGGCCAAATCCTTTACGAAAGTAGTTCTGCTCCATGCTTGCCTTACGATAACCTTGAGGTGTTAGTGAGATCGGGTACCCCACCTATCATTGACCGATCCCAAGAGCTGTTTTCATGATTGTATGTTCGGGTGAACTGTCTGATTATAGAAGGGTGTTCGTGAGCCCGGACTAGTTGGGTTCATACTAGGGCTGCAGTCGGCAGCTCGGAACCCAGGGTCTAGCTACAAGGGTACAAGGGTACATGGGTATACTTGGGCGCCTCGCTTTTCTCTTCATAATCGTACCGATCATAGAGTTGATGATTCTTATTGAACTCGGTCGGGTTTTAGGTCTCCTCCCAACGCTTCTCTTAATTTTCTTAACTGGTGCGGGGGGTGCAATCCTCGCCCGGCTCGAAGGGTTGAGGGTCTTTTTTCAGTTTCGGGAATCGATCGCCCAGGCACAGATTCCCGGCCAAGCCGTACTCGATGGGTTATCTGTGCTCATTGGAGGAGCCTTCCTAATAACACCGGGTGTGCTCACTGACGTTTTAGGGTTTTCTCTGCTGTTACCACCCTCCAGATATTGGATTCAACGTCGGATACGCTCTCGACTTGAACAAAAAATCAAGGATGGCACCATTCATGTAGTGAGCATGAGGCCGGGTTACGGATTCGGAGCAGGTTTCTCCAGTTCAACGAAGAGTAATTCTTGGACACCTAATGACGGTAACTCAGGGGCACAGGAAGGCTCACAAACACATCGGACTTCGAGGAACGAAATCATATTTGAGCCTGAAGAACAGTAAGTATTTAAAGATTCGCTAGATCCAGAGTTGGCAGGAGCTTCGCAGGTTGCCTGTGCCGGGTTGCTTGCTCGTATGCGTAGGCGATCCTAATCAGGGTTCCTTCACTCCAGGCTCTTCCAAAGAAGAGGATTCCGGTCGGTAAACCGTGCACATATCCGTTGGGTACCGTAATACTTGGGTACCCTGCAATCGCAGCTGGCCCAGAACTCCCGTTGCTGGACACATCCCGGTTCACGAGGTCGATCTTCCAGGCGGGACGCGTTGTCGGCGCAACGATCGCATCAAGTTGATGCTCCTCCATAACTGCGTCGATTCCTTCGTCCTGTGACAGGCGCCGGGCAAGTTCTTTTGATTCAAGGTATTCACTTGAATTCAGCGAACCTTTTCCTTCTGCTTCAAGAAAGGTCTCCTGGGCAAAGTAGGGCATCTCCCGGCCCGCGTTGGATTCATTGAAGGCAATGATGTCAGCAAGCGTGGCCATGCCATTTGGCCTACCGGACATTTCTAAATAAGCAGCAAGGTCGGTCTTCAATTCATACAGGAGCACCTGAAAAGAAGGATCCCCCATGCTTCCTCTTGTCGGGATATTTGCTGGATCTACGATTATGGCGCCCGCTGCTGACATTGAGCGAATCGCTTCCTCCATGAGTTGGTCCACATCAGGTTGTGCGCCGAAGTAGCTGCGCTCAACTCCTATCCGTGCACCGCGAAGTCCATCCCGATCTAGAAATGACGTGTAGTCGGTGCCGACGAAATCCGTGGAGGGAATCGTCATGGGATCAGTAGGGTCAGGCCCAACTAGAGCTGTGAGCATTGCAGCAGCGTCAGCAACGCTACGAGTCATTGGACCTGCTGTATCTTGGGTGTGAGCGATGGGAATAATACCAGAACGACCAACCAACCCAACCGTCGGTTTTAGGCCAACGATACCGTTCACAGAAGACGGACATACGACCGAACCGTTGGTTTCTGTTCCGATGGCTCCTGCACAGAAATTTGCTGAAACAGATGCACCGGATCCGGAAGAAGATCCGCATGGGTTACGATCGACCGCGAACGCATTTCCGCACTGTCCGCCGCGACCACTCCAGCCTGAACTTGATCGAGATGACCTAATGTTTGCCCACTCGGACAAATTGGCTTTCGCGAGAATAATTGCTCCTGCTTCCCTGAGTTTTGCTGCGACATGACTGTCCTTTGCTGCGACATGACCTTCCAATGCATAAGATCCCGCAGTCGTAGTCATTAGGTCTGCAGTATCGATGTTGTCCTTGAGGACGATGGGAATGCCATGTAGCGGGCTTCGGATATCTCCATTCGCTCTTTCCTCATCCAGCTTCTTGGCAATTGCGAGTGCGTCCGGGTTCGTTTCGATGATGGATCGAAGCTTGGCTGCTTCACGGTCTAGGGTGGCTATGCGATCAAGGTAAAGCTGAGTGATCTCGACAGAAGTTCGTCGGCCGGCAGCCATATCGTCGGCCAGGCCACTGAATGTGGCCTCTTCGAGCTCAAATGTTTCATTCACCCACCAGGAACGTTCGCCATTCCTGGTTTCTCGGGGGTTTCTTGGCTCACAGGCTGTGGACCCAACCACAGCCGTAGCAACCGCTCCTAGCCCTCCAAGCTTCATGAAGTCCCGTCGACCAAGGTTAGCCGCGCCGCCGTTATGCTTTGAATCCACATTTTCCTCCCCGAGTAGCCACTTCGGTGATCAGTTGCTGGCAAGCTGATGTACTATTGGGTATCCGAGCAAGCCGGAGTGGAAAACGGCCGGGTCTTGGCCACTTACGAGAGGCACGGATAGCTTTGGCCCTCGAACCCCACGTCCCGACCTAAGTGACCATGAGCCAAGACATTTCATTCCTAAAGCAACTTCTTGATGCGGCAGGACCGTCAGGATTCGAGTTTCGTGCTGGACGTGTATGGCGCACTGAAGCATCAACATTTACAGAACAAGTAGATGTGGATGCAACGGGTAATTCTTTTGCTGTGCTAAATGCGCCTGGTGCCCCTCACGTTATGCTTGCAGGGCATATAGACGAAATTGGACTCCAAATCACCCATATAGATGAAGAAGGGTATTTGTATGTGGCTGAGATTGGCGGATGGGACCCGCAGGTTTTGGTTGGTCAGCGAGTCACCATACTAGGAAAGAGTGACGAAGTACCGGGAGTGATTGGAAAGAAGGCTGTGCATCTCATGACTCCAGGTGATCGCGAGAAAGCATCCAAAACTCGTCAGCTTTGGGTCGATGTGGGTGCTTCTAGCAGAGATGAGGTGGTTTCGCTTGGAATCAGAGTAGGAGACCCTATCGTGCTAGCGCAGAGTATGATCTACCTGGCGGGGAATCGGATCGCGAGCCGAGCGATTGATAACCGGATTGGCGCGTTCATTGTGCTTGAAGCGATTCGAATGCTATCTGATGATTTGCCAGCTGCACGAGTGACGGCTGTTGCAACCGCCCAGGAGGAGATTGGGCAAAGCGGGGGCGGTGCCAGAGCGAGCGCCTACCAACTAGAGCCCGACGTAGCAATTGTGGTTGATGTGACCTTCAGTACGGATGTTCCAGATGTGAAGAAGAAGGAGTTGGGTGACCATAGACTGGGTGGTGGGCCGGTATTGAGTCGTGGCTCAGCCTCGCATAACTCGGTGTTTGAGATGCTTGCCAGTGTGGCAGAAGAGGAAGGGATCCCGTATACGATCCAGGCTGCGCCGAAGTCTACACGTACGGATGCAGATGGGATTCACCTGACACGAGGTGGTGTTCCTACGGGTCTCATTTCAGTACCTAATCGTTATATGCATTCTCCGAATGAAGTCGTAAGCGTCGATGATCTCTTCAATACTGCGAAGCTCATTGCCGCCTTCGTTCACAGGCTTAGCGTGGAGACAGACTTCACACCGAGGTAAAGAGCATAGCTCAGCACCGTTGACGCTTTCCAGGCCCCCTTCTACCCTTCGTTCCCTACCGCCGGGATGATTGTTACCGTCGGTTCGCAGGGTGCTGGCAGACAACGCGTTCAAGCCAGGCCCTCTCACCCGATCGCACTAATGCGGTCATGACGTTCTAACGGATGTAATGGAATGCCTTTAGATGCCGGACAATTGGTGATCGAGTTGCAAGAAATGCGTGATGATGGGCACCTCTCTGACGCGATCTTGCGTCGTGCCATTCGATCTATTGAGGATGCGGATGACCGCTATAGTTGGGTCGGAGCATACCTCTTGAACGAAGCGGAACAGGAACTCTGGCTCCACAATTATGTTGGCGCTGGAACTGAGCACGCGAAGATTCCAGTAGGTACAGGAGTATGCGGTCGCGCAATAGAGGAGCGTACGAATTTGAATGTCGCGGACGTGAGTACGGAGGAAAATTACTTAGCGTGTTCACCAGACGTACAATCTGAGCTTGTCGTTTTGATACGAGCTGGATCCGACATTTTTGGCCAAATTGACATCGATTCCGACGAGCCCGCAGCCTTCACAGAAGAAGATGAGATTGCCGTCATAAGCATAGCAGATAAGCTAGCAGAGCAATTGGCTGCAGAGCGGAGATAGTTGGGGACCGGGAGGATGCCCTGAGGCTGAGGCCTGACTGTCTAAATGCGGGAAATGCAGGTCCATTCACACTTGATGGGACTCGCACCTATATCGTAGGACGGGAACAGGTAGCAATTATTGACCCCGGGCCTGATATAGAGAGCCATATACGAGCATTGGCTTTAGCTGTTGGGGATGCTCATCACAAGAAGATCATTCTTACCCACGGTCATTCAGATCACGCAGAATCAGCGAGTTCACTTTCGGTGGCAATAGATACTGAAGTGTGGGGTCCAGCGGGTGTAGAGTGCGTTAGTCACGTACTTGCAGATGGTGACGAGATCACAACTGACGATGGCAATTTGATTGCGGTGGGCACACCTGGTCATACACTTGAGCACTTATCGTTTTACTGGGAAGCACAGCAAGCACTTTTTGCAGGTGACCATCTTTTGGGTAAGGGCAACACAACATGGGTGGCTGATTATCCGGGCTGTATATCTGATTATCTGAACTCAATTGATCGATTACGTATGCTCCGCCTTTCGGTGATCTATCCAGCTCACGGACCCCCTATAGAAAATCCAAATGAAGCCTTGAACCGCTTCGAAAGTCACCGCCTAGCTCGCATCCAACAGGTTAAGGAGGCGTTGGAACATCACCCTAGTATGGCCACAGAAGAGTTAGTGGGTTTCGTATATGGGGACACTCTCCCTACCGGAATGGAGCGCGCGGCCTTTAAGAGTCTGGAGGCGCTTCGGGAACATGTACAGACTCTTAGATAACCCTGACGGGTAACCTGTTGCATCTCTACTCATAGGTGGGGTATCCTCGGGCATGACTCGGCCTCTTCCTTCCACTGTCGTCAGCGATCTAGCTGAGATCGTTGGTCATGAACACGTCATCACGGACCCCGAACGTCTGCTCGTATATGAATCTGACGGCCTCACCGCATATCGAAGGCCGCCGCGAGCAGTGGTTCTGCCATCGTCAACTGAAGAAATTTCTGCTGTAGTTGAACTCTTACATAGCAATAGTATAGAGGTAATTCCGCGCGGAGCAGGTACAGGATTATCTGGTGGCGCATTGACTACACCCGAAGGCGTCATAGTTGGCACTGCCCGTATGAATCGCATCTTGAAGATCGATGTAGAAAATAGAATTGCGATTGCTCAACCGGGTGTCATTAACGCTCGTTTGACCAAAGCCACTAATCCCTACGGTCTCTATTATGCCCCTGACCCTTCCTCTCAGAGTACGTGCACGCTTGGCGGAAACGTTGCGGAAAATTCAGGAGGCCCTCATTGCCTGAAGTACGGTGTCACTGCCCGTTACGTTACCGGGTTGACGGTGGTATTAGCGGGAGGTCGGATCGTAAAGCTCGGGGGCGTGGGACGTGATCCATATTCAACACTAGACTTAGTCGGTTTGTTCGTGGGCTCTGAGGGTTGCTTTGGCATAGCGACTGAAATTGAGATTCGCCTACTGCCAATTACCGAAGGCGTGCGAACTCTGCTTGGAATCTTTGAATCGGTTGAGTCAGCAGGCCGAGCAGTCACGAAAATCATGGCTTCTGGTTTGATGCCCGCAGCAGTGGAAATTGTGGATGGGCCGACAATCGAGGCGGTGGAAGCCAGTGTATTTGCTGCTGGTTATCCACTTGAGGCCGGAGCCGCTCTCGTAATTGAATTCGACGGCACTGAAGCTGGCCTTGATCTAGATGCTGATCGAGCCGAGAAGTGCTGCCTTGAAGAGGGGGCTATCGAAGTTCAGAGGGCCACTGATCCGGAACACCGCGTGAAGCTTTGGAGAGCTCGGAAAAAAGCATTCGGAGCAATGGGGCGGATTGCCCCTGACCTGCTTGTTCAGGATGCGACAGTGCCTCGGACCAGGCTTCCTGAAGTTCTGGCAGGTATTGACGATATCGGGAATCGATATGGTCTGAAGATAGCCAATGTATTCCACGCTGGTGATGGCAATCTGCATCCAAACATCTTATTCGACCGCCAAAATCAGAATGAACTCGAGTTGGTTGAGCTTGCTTCAAAAGAAATCATGCAACTTTGTGTGGATGCTGGTGGCACGATAACTGGCGAGCACGGAGTGGGTGTAGACAAACGGAAATATATGACGCTGGTTCATGGGCCTGCTGAGTTGGAAGCGATGGCGGCGGCAAAGCGGGTTTTCGACCCGGCCTCACTATTCAATCCTGGAAAAGTGCTGCCCGACGCAGAGGGAGAACCGTCGACGGAGAGCGACAAGATATTGGCTATGGGCGAATGAGAGTCGATCTCACTGATTCACTCTCTAGCATCTTGCCTGGGGAGGCCTTCGGCTACTCGGTGCCGTCAAGTTTATCGGCTGCCCTGCGTACGGATGTGGAAACGATCGTTGCACCAGGATCAGTGGAAGAGGTGGCGATATTACTTCAGTGGGCGTCTGATCAAGGGGTTGGTGTGGTGCCCATCGGAACAGGGGAACACACGTATCCGCGCTATCCGAGGGATCCATTCATAGTGCTGACGGCTTCGCGTCTCAACGAGATCCAGCACTATGAGCCAGCAGATTTAACAATGACTGCGGGTGCCGGAGTATCGATCCGGGATCTTGCAACCCAAATGGCTATTCATGGGCAGTGGCTTCCCTTTGATCCACCGGATGTGCGCAACAGGACCTTGGGAGGGCTTGTGGCAACAGGCCTAAGTGGTCCGCTCTGGGCAGGTTATGGTCAACTAAGGAACCATGTCCTTGGGGCCACAATCGTATGTGGGAATGGGCAAATACTGAGGCTTGGCGGGAAGGTCGTTAAAAACGTAGCGGGTTTTGACATCCTAAAGCCAATGGTGGGCAGCCGTGGCGAGCTTTCGATTATCACGTCTGCCACTGTAAGGATTTTCCCATTGCCGGCCGTAGATCGACTCCTTGTCCTGGAAGCTACTGACATCTCTGAGCTTGTACCTACCGCGCGGGCCGTTGCTACGGCACCGATCATGCCTGCTTCGGTTACTCTCAGTGCGACCTCGAATGGAAGTAGGCTTCTGGTCCGCTTACATGGGGCTCAGGTCTCGGTGGACTCTGATCAGAAGAGCCTCGAAAAGCATACGAGTGTCTCTTTTGAGGTCAGGGATACTCCTGAGGACCAGTCTTTGATGTTGGAAGAAATAGACGTTGGTATTAATACGGAACTAGCGGTTCGGGTATGGGCATTGCCCTCTCAAATAGACGTGCTATTGGATGTTCTTAAGCGGGTCCCAGGGGTGAGTTTGAACGCAGATGTGTACGGCGGATCAGTTCGGGCTTATCTACCTGAGCACTTATCGGACATCGAGTCTAGCCTTAAGGGCTTACAAAAGGATATCGAAGAATTGGGTGGTAGCATTCGGGCGCTCCGAATTCCTGCTGAAGTCAATGTTCCCACATACTTCACTAAGCCTTTAGTGGATGAAGGGGAGCTTGCCAGCGGTCTGAAGCGTGCATTTGACCCACAATCTGTGCTGTGGGGCATCGGGTGAAGGGCGCGCCAGTATACGAGGCGCTCGGACAGGCTCTAGACGCACAAAGGGAACGCCTGCTTCCTTGCGTGCATTGCGGATTCTGCCTCCCTGCCTGTCCAACATACAACCGCCTCGGGAATGAGGCGGATTCACCAAGAGGTCGCCTGCATCTCATGCAGGCAGTTGTTGAGGGAAGGCTTGAGCCCAGTTCTGAGGCATTTAGAACACACATCGATCGTTGTTTAGGTTGCCGAGCCTGTGAGCCAGTTTGTCCCTCGGGAGTCGAATATGGAACCCTACTTGAGCTTGCACGTGAGACGGCGACCCAAGCAGTGCCGCCAGGCTTGCCTACTAGATTCTTGCTCAAAGTTTTAGGCACTCCTGCACTACGGATCCCCTTTTTCTTTATAGGACGCCTGCTTCGAGGGACTGGTCTTGCTACACTGGGGGCCACTGTCCTCCCTTCATACGGCCCCTTTAGGGCGGTCCGTCTCGGTCTTGCAATGTTGGCATCAACTAGGCGTTGGCAGCCAATGGACTCGAAAGAGTCGATAACAGGAACCGCCGATTCAGGAAGCCATGACATTAGCCGAAGAAGCCGGGTTGCAGTTCTCTTGGGTTGTGTTCAAGCGGGACTCTTTGGGCGCATCAACAGTGCTACTGTGCGTGTTCTAGAGGCGAACGGGTACGAGGTGGTATCGGTAGAAGGCCAGGACTGCTGCGGGGCTCTACATGCGCATGGAGGAGACCTTGAAAGCGCACGGACGCTAGCCCGCTCGAACATAAGGGCGTTTGAGGCATCAGGGGTGGACCACATTGCTGTAAATGCCGCGGGGTGCGGGGCAACTATGAAGGATTACGGGATCCTCCTCGAGGAAGATCCGGATTTCGCTCAAAGAGCTAAAGAGGTCGCGTCGTCCGTGAGAGATGTGTCGGAGATACTAGATATGTCAGGCCCCAGGACCGGTGCTAGTGTCCCGTGTAAGATTGCGTATGACCATCCCTGTCACCTACTTCACGCCCAGGGTGTGGAGCACGCACCAATTACTGTGCTCAAAGCCGTGCCGGATGCTGAGGTTCACGTAGTCGCAGGGGCTGAGGAATGTTGTGGGGGTGCTGGGATTTATGGCATCACGCATCCTAAACTCGGTGGTTTGATTGGTGGAGATAAGGTATCTGCAGTTATGGCTTGCTCTGCCGATGCAGTCGCTACTCCTAATCCTGGTTGCATGATGCAGATTGGTGCTGGCCTCCGGCTAGAAGCCTCTAACGAAGGTGTTATCCACCCGGTTGAGCTTCTTGATGAGAGTTATCAGAGAGCGGGATTCTATAGAGCTGGAGGCGCTGAGTGACCGAGGCGGTAGATAGGGCTAGGGCAATTCTAGTTCACTTGGAAGAACAAGTAGATGCGATGGTTGAGATGTTAGTGGATCTCGCCTCTCATGAATCCCCCAGTGACGTGCCTGAATCCCAGGTCGGAGTTCAAAGTCGATTGACGGATGTTCTTGAGGAAATGGACTTTAGGGTCCGACACGTGCCGGGACGAGAAACTGGGGGGCATCTTCTTGCAGTGCCAAGAAATCGAGATCGAGGCATGCCGGTCCAATTACTTGTCGGTCATACAGATACTGTTTGGCCGATCGGGACTACTGATTCCATGCCAGTTGTGATAGAAAATGGAATCGTTCACGGTCCAGGTACCTTTGATATGAAGGGTGGTATCGTGCAAGCGATTTTTGCTCTACGTGCCATCCGATCTTTGGGTTTCGAGTTTCCTGCTGCCCCTATCTGGTTCATTAACTCAGATGAAGAAATTGGTAGCCCTGAGTCCCAGAGGTACGTGCGAATGATCTCACAAGTTGCTGCTAGGGCCTTCATTCTTGAACCCGGGTTGGGCACAGACGGAAAACTCAAGACAGCCCGAAAAGGTGTTGGGCGTTTCCGTGTGCTTATCCACGGTGAGGCTGCTCACTCTGGGTTGGATCCCACGAGTGGAGCCTCTGCCATACAGGAACTTGCCAATGTAGTACATCAACTACACGGTCTGACTGATCTCGAGAGAGGTATTACGGTGAACGTTGGTGTTGTCCAAGGCGGTACGCGTGTCAACGTCAAGGCGGCAGAGGCGGAAGCGGAGGTGGATGTTCGAGTTGTGTCCATGGATGACGGAGAAGCAATCACACACGCAATTCGAGGCTTAACCCCGAGAACACCCGGTACATCACTTGAGGTCTTAGGGGGCATCCAGGCTCCTCCGCTAGAGCGGACCCCCCGGAATCGCGGGCTTTGGGAAGCTGCTCTAGCAGCAGGGAATCGACTGGGAATTGAACTGGAAGAGGGCACTTCCGGAGGTGCATCTGACGGGAACACTACGAGCCAATACGCTGCAACTCTTGATGGCCTCGGCTCGCTTGGTGATGGTGCCCATGCCCTACACGAGCATGTCGTTGCCAAGGCCCTACCGGGCCGTGCAGCTCTATTAGCTGAGCTTCTGCTTAGTCCTGTCTCCTCGGATGATGAATGCTAGCCGGCCAAGAAGCTGGCTCACACATAATTCGCCCATTTGAGACGATGCAGGAATTTCACGACTGTGTTGAACTACAAGAACAGACATGGGGTCGTGGTTTCTCCGAAAGAGTTCCAACCGCGATTCTGAAAGTTTCTCAGATTTTGGGTGGTGTGGCAGCTGGCGCGTATAGTGAAGATGGAGACCTGGAAGGGTTCGTATTTGGTATGACTGGGATCAGGGATGGGGAACTTGTGCATTGGTCAGATATGCTTGCAGTTACTGAACATGCGCGAGATGCAGGGTTAGGTACACGGCTTAAGGTTTACCAGCGAGAGCAGGTACTAGCACTGGGTGTTGAGAAGATGCTCTGGACATTTGACCCTCTGCAGTCACGCAATGCTCACCTCAATTTTACAAAATTAGGGATCGTGGTCCGGGAGTACGTGGAAAACATGTATGGGGAAACGGACTCCCCACTTCATCGAGGGGTAGGAACCGACCGACTTATCGCTTTGTGGGAATTAAACTCGATTCGTGCATCGCGTCGGTTGGCAGGAAGTAAGCCTTCAGCCCAGCCACCGGAGAGCGCATCTCAGGTTCTATCTGAGACAGGGTGTCACTCTTTACCAGAGCCAGGGGTACCAGACCTAGGAAGTGAGGAAAAAGAAATCCTGGTCGCAATTCCATCAGATATCGTGCAGGTGATGGATGTAGATGTCAGCCTTGCATGCCGCTGGCGCGAAGCTACACGACAGATCTTGCTTCACTATATGAGCAGGGGATATGAGGTGCATGAGATCTTCTGGGGAGAGCGGACTTCAGATTATCTGTTAGTGCAGACTGAGATGTCATGACCTGATACCCAGTCGCCGACTAGGACGGGAAGGCGACCAATATTCTAGGACGTTTCACTTATCAGAAGAGCAGAAACCAACTGGCCGGAGATCAGATGAAGATCGAGCGAGCAATTCTGCGGGAGATCCCGCTTCGCCTTAAAGAATTTTTCGAGATCAGTAGTGGAGGCCAGCAGGACCGACGTATCCTCCTGCTCACCCTTTGTGGGGAAGGGTTTGAAGGTTGGAGTGAGTGTGTCGCATCGGAAGATCCTTCTTATGCGTATGAGACGACTGAAACTGCCTGGCATATTCTCACCGACTATATCCTCCCTGAGGTCATCGGGGGTGAAGCCGGTGCACCTGAGAAGCTTTTAGACTCGGTCCCCTGGATTAGGGGTCACCCGATGGCAAAGGCTGCTGTCGAGATGGCAGGGTGGGACTTAGCAGCTCGAGCAGAGGGAGTCTCGCTCTCACAGAAGCTTGGTGGTGAGCGCGAGTACATACCGGTTGGTGTCAGCGTGGGACTCAAGCCGACAGACGCTGAGCTCCACGACCAGGTCCAGGGTTATATCGAAGAAGGCTACGCTCGGGTGAAAATCAAGATCAAACCAGGTCGAGACATTGAGATGCTCGCAGGCTTGCGAGAACGCTTTCCGGACATCGCATTCATGGTCGACGCGAATTCAGCCTACTCATTGGCTGATATCGATCGACTAAGAGAGTTCGACGCTCTTGGTTTGATGATGATTGAGCAGCCACTGTCGTATAGTGATTTTCTCGAACATGCTCGTCTTCAGGAGCAAATTGAAACGCCAGTTTGTCTGGATGAGTCGATCAAGTCCGAGGGTGATCTAGCGCTCGCACTTCACCTAGGAAGCTGTAGAATCGTCAACATCAAACCTGGTCGGGTGGGTGGTCTTGCTGTAAGTCGCGGGATTCACGATACCATGCGTGCAGCTGGATTACCGGTTTGGTGTGGTGGGATGCTTGAGTCGGGAGTAGGGCGTGCTCACAATGTGGCCCTGGCATCCTTACCCGGCTTCACGCTTCCAGGAGATATTTCAGCAAGTCGTCGCTATTGGGAGCGTGATATCGTATCGCCAGAGTTTGAAGTAGAAGATGGAGTCATGAAGGTTCCGAGCAGCCCTGGAATCGGGGTCGACCTAGATCTAGATCGCATTCATAGGCTAACGGTTCGTGAGGTGTCCTTCAGTTAAGTCGACTCTTCACTTGGCTCGTCGGCGAGAGGCTGCTGTGAGGGAGGTGCTTGATACTCTTCACTTGGCTCGTCGGCGAGAAGCTGCTGTGAGGGAGGCGCTTGATACTCTGCTGGTCGCAAGTCGACGGTTACTTGGACCTGTATGTGGCCCATATCTGCCCGGTCTCTGATTGCGTCTCTAACCCGTGGCTCAAGCTTTTGGTATGCAGCAAGCACACCACCCCGGAGTTCTTTGCGAAGAACCTTTAAAGCATTTACGTCCGCGCGACTAGTTCTGGTTTCTCTTTTCGCATCCGCGACTTCATACGGGCGAATTTCAAACGGGGAAACACCGACATCGTCGAATCGATCGTGATCCAGGTATTGGACAGAAATACTCACATCTCCGCGGGCATGATGGTGATGGATGTCACCAACGGCTTGGAATCGAGCAGCTAACCTGCCCATTTCTGAGCGCTGTGCAGCTTTGGTATATGCTTTCTCCAGAACTGCGAAGATCCGCTTAAGACGTTCGGATGTCGTGGCATCGACATCAGGCATCTCAGTTTCTAAGTCTCGACCCATTGCCTGTCGGTCAACCTGAAAGCGTGCGCTCTCCGCATCGCGATTTCTGGCTCGATCGATATTATCAAGAATCCGGTCTGGATTGGTCCGGTAGCTCATATGATTGTTTAGAGAAGCACTGTAATTAAGGGTTGCATATAGCACGTAAACATAGGGGAACTTGAGCATAAGAGGATACAGGGTCGTCCTCGAACGGCCAAGGATAGGCGACCACATATGGATCAAGCTGGGCAAGAATCGAACGGGGAAAGACAGATGAATTCTATGGGTCTGGTCAAGATGCCCAGAATTCATAGGCGTTTCTTAGACACATTCTTCAGCCCTGCAAAGATGGGCGCATATCTGGCAGATGAGCCGAGGTGGGTTGTGGCTTTGGCACTTAGTGTCGTGCTCGTGAGTTTGCAGGTAGTCCTGATTCCACCAGAAGTTTGGGAGAGCTTGATGAGAGAGCAGTCGCTCGCCCAAGGTGGCCCACCA
>Ga0209228_1001086_pt1 | contig 13650 bp, 11 predicted proteins | sample METZYME_3_150m_FD_187547 | JGI IMG/M metagenome (GOLD analysis project Ga0209228, IMG submission 187547) | Marine microbial communities from oxygen minimum zone in mesopelagic equatorial Pacific - METZYME_3_150m (SPAdes) (version 2) | ecosystem: Environmental > Aquatic > Marine > Oceanic...
AAGGACCATGGCAAAAGAATATAACGCTTCAGATATTGAAGTTCTCAGTGGGTTAGAACCGGTTCAGAAACGGCCGGGTATGTACACTAACCTCGATTGTCCAAATCATCTAGCGTATGAAGTAATCGATAATAGTGTTGATGAAGCAATCGCAGGATATTGTAAATCAATTCATGTCAATTTATTTAAAGACGGTTCAGTTCAGGTAAAAGATGACGGGCGGGGAATGCCAGTCGATGACCATCCAGAAGAAAAAGTTCCTGCTGTGGAACTGATTCTCACCCGACTTCATGCCGGAGCAAAATTTTCCAATAAGAGTTATAAATTCTCTGGGGGCCTCCATGGAGTTGGAGTTTCTGTTGTTAACGCCTTATCAAAAAATTTAGAGGTTTGGATAAAACGTCAAGGCCATGAATACAATTTAAGCTTCAAGGATGGGGATCGATCTTCAGAACTTGAAGTAGTTGATAAAGTCGGAAAAACCAACACCGGAACCACAATACGTTTTTGGCCCAATGAGAAATATTTTGATGGTTCACAAATAAAGATCAAAGACCTAAAACATAACCTCAGAGCTAAGGCTGTTTTATGTCCTGGTTTAAAAATTAAGTTTCATGATGAGGCGACTAATGACAAGCAAGAGTGGATTTATAAAGACGGAGCCAATGAATACTTGTCAGAAGTTTTAGGAGATACTCCCTGTGTGCCCATCAATCCATTTTTTGGAAAAAGCCAAAATGATACACAAGAAATCGAGTGGAGCCTCACTTGGCCCCAAGATGATCATGAGGGTATTCAGGAGTCATACGTAAACCTGATTCCAACAAAGGCAGGGGGAACCCATGTTACTGGCTTCAGATCCGGATTATCTGAGTCAGTTAAAGAGTTTGCTGATTACAGGAATCTTCTCCCTAGAGGAGTAAAACTATCTCCTGAGGATGTTTGGTTAGGTCTGAGTTATATTTTGTCGATAAGGCTTGAGGACCCACAATTTTCAGGTCAAACCAAAGAAAAATTGAGTTCCAGGGCTGTCTCAAGTTTGGTCTCAAATGTTATTAAAGATGCATTTACACTTTGGTTAAATCAACATCCTGAGGCAGGAGATCAGATAGTTGCTAGAGCTATTCAGAATGCCCAAAAACGAGCAAAAAAGAACGTCAAGGTCAAAAGAAAGAAAGCAACAGGAGGACCAACGTTGCCAGGGAAACTAGCAGATTGCAGTAGCGATGAACCTGATTTGTGTGAACTGTTTATTGTCGAGGGTGATTCTGCAGGAGGTTCAGCGAAGCAGGCAAGAGATCGGGTCTATCAAGCTATTCTTCCACTTAGAGGTAAAATTTTGAACAGTTGGGAGGTTGAAGAGTCTAAGCTTTTATCTTCTCAGGAGATCAGCAATATTTCTCAAGCACTTGGAGTTGAACCGGCAACTGAAGATTTGGTTAATCTTAGATACCATAAAATTTGTATCCTAGCAGATGCTGATTCTGACGGTCTTCATATAGCTACACTTATTTGTGCCTTATTTGTTAAACACTTTAAAAAACTAGTAGAAGAAGGTCATGTTTATGTCTCTATGCCACCCTTATATAGAATAGATGTTGGTAAAGAGGTTTTTTATGCTTTGGATGAAGAGGAGAAAGAACAACACCTTAAAGTGATTGAGAAAAAGAAATCCAAAGCTAAGGTCACAGTTACTAGATTTAAGGGTCTGGGTGAGATGAGTCCCATTCAACTCAGGGAAACAACCATGCTAGAAGAATCAAGACGGCTAGTTAGATTAACCATTGAAGATGAGCATGAGACGAATGAGTTGATGGATAAGTTAATGGCTAAAAAACGTTATACTGATCGTAGAGATTGGCTTCAAGAAAAAGGTAATTTGGCAGAAATACAGTAATGGTTAAGCAAGAAGAATTAGATTTCAAAAAGACAGTTGGCGGAAACGGATCTGACGTTCAGCCATTAAGTGAATTTGTAGAAAAGGCTTATCTTAACTATTCCATGTATGTGATTTTAGATAGAGCACTTCCATTCATTGGAGACGGTTTAAAACCAGTTCAAAGAAGAATTATATATGCCATGTCTGAACTTGGTCTTTCAGCACAATCTAAACCCAAGAAATCAGCAAGGACTGTTGGAGATGTTCTTGGAAAGTATCATCCTCATGGAGATAGCGCTTGTTATGAAGCAATGGTTAATATGGCACAAGATTTTTCATATCGTTATCCAATGATTATTGGTCAGGGTAATTGGGGATCTTACGATGACCCTAAATCTTTTGCCGCGATGCGTTACACGGAGGCAAAACTCAGTGCCTACACAAAACTTATGTTAAAAGAGTTAGGTCAAGGCACAGTTGATTGGAAGTTAAATTTTGATGGGACACTTAATGAGCCTATCTTTCTTCCTGCTCGTTTACCAAATCTAATTCTAAATGGGGTGACAGGTATAGCTGTAGGAATGTCCACTGATATTCCACCACATAACATCAGGGAAATTGCTTATTTGCTAGAAAAGATCTTAAAGAAACCTGACATCTCTATAGGTCAATTAGTCCGATTAGGAAAGAACTTTCAAGGCCCTGATTTTCCATCTGGAGGAGAGATCATTACCGCTTCAGAAGAAATAAAAAATATTTATAAGACCGGTATTGGCTCTATAAAGATAAGAGCAACTTACAAAAAAGAGAAAAGCCAAATTGTCATTAATCAACTGCCATATCAAGTCTCTGGTAATAAAATTATCGAACAGATTGCGACCCAGATGAAAGCTAAGAAATTACCCTTATTAACCGATATTAATGATGAATCTGATCATGAAACACCAATCCGTATTGTCTTAACTCCTAAATCCTCTAGGGTGAACACTGATGAATTAATGAGTCATTTATTTGCAACAACAGATTTAGAGAAAAACATCAGAGTTAATATGAATGTCATAGGCCTTGATGGCAAACCTAAAATTTGTGATCTAAAAACATTACTTAGTGAGTGGATTACATTCAGAACCCAAACGATTAAAAGGCGACTTCAATACAGACTTGATGAAGTTGAATCCAGACTACACATACTTGAAGGTTTAATGCTGGTGTATCTGAATATTGATGAAGTCATACGAATCATCAGAGAGGAAGATAATCCTAAAGATAGGCTAATAAAAAAATTCAAATTAACTGACATCCAAGCAGAATCAATATTGAATCTTCGATTGAAGAATTTAGCTAAATTAGAGGAAGAAAAAATATTGATTGAAAAAACAGAACTGGAAAAGGAACAGGGAGCACTCAGCAAAGTTCTAAAAAGTAAACAGAAAATTAATGAACTAATTCAGAAAGAAATTTCTGCAGACGCTAAAGAATTTGGTGATGATAGAAGAACAAAGTTTAACGATTCTGCCGAAGTTTCTCATGCACTTGATCAGACACAACTTGCTAGCAGTGATCCAGTTACTGTTATCTTATCTCAAGGCGGTTGGGTCAGAGCTGCTAAAGGAACAGTAGATGAACCAGAGTCTCTGAACTATAAGGCAGGAGACAATTATCTGCACTCGGTCCCTGGTCGCAGTAATCAGTTTGCTGTTTTTATAGATAGCACTGGTAGAGTTTATAGTATTGTTGCGGATACCTTGCCCTCAGCAAGGAGTCAAGGGGAACCTCTATCCAGTCGTCTCAACCCTCCTGATGGTGCAATTTTTGCTGGGGTTATGTCTGGCAACCCAAAAACCCATTGGCTACTTTCATCCAGTAATGGCTTTGGATTTTTTGTTAAATTAGAAGACCTCTACACAAAGAATAGAAAAGGTAAAGCTTGTCTGCGCTTATCACCAGAAGCTAGGGTTTTACTTCCCGCCAATGCTACAAGTGTGGGCTACCCAGAGAGAACTTTGATTGCGGCCGCTAATTCAGCTGGAAAATTATTGATTTTTCCATCCAACCAATTAATGGAAATGACCAAAGGGAAAGGGCTTAAAATTATTGGCATTTCACCAAAGAAATTTAAAGCAGGAAAAGAAGAGCTAGTGTCTGCTATAGTCATCGGCGAAAAAGATTCAATCAGAGTTTATAGTGGCAAAAAACCAAAGATTATAAGACCTGATGAATTTGATCATTATATGAGTGGTCGAGGCAAAAGGGGTAGGTCGGTACCACCGTTTAAGAAAATTGATCACCTGGCAATAGAGCCTAAGTAAAAAAAGGATTGCAATGGTTTCATACAACAGTGGTGATTTTAAAAACGGCTTAAAAGTTTTAATTGAGGGAGAACCTTTTAGTATTGTTGAGTCTGGATTCCATAAACCTGGAAAAGGGCAGGCATTTAATAAGCTTAAATTAAAAAATCTAAAAAACGGTCGTGTCTTAGAGAAAACAGTCAAAATTGGAGCAAGTTTAGAGGCTGCAGATGTCAATATTAGAGAGATGCAATATCTATATTCTGATGGGCAATACTGGCATTTTATGGACATCGAATCTTATGAACAGTTAGCAATTGGAGCACAAATTATAGAAGAGATTAAGTTCTGGATAGTAGAAGAATCTATCTGCAGTGTGACTTTATGGAATGATCAGGCCATATCAGTAGAACCGCCAAAAAATGTCGAAGTTAAAATCACAGAAACAGAACCTGGTTTTAGAGGCGACACTGCACAGGGTGGAGTTAAACCAGCGGTTATAGAAACAGGTGCAACCATTAGGGTTCCTTTGTTTATTGATCAAGGAGAATTAATCAGGGTCGATACCAGAACCGGTGAGTATTTATCTAGAGTTAATAAATAATGCTTAACCAGAAACTAATCTATTATTTTATTGTAACTTTGTTGCTTGTTCTGATTGGTTATGGAGTTAAGAATATTTTTTCCCCTTTCTAATCAAAATCTTTCTTCTTATTATGTTTATCGGAAGGCGAACTTCTTTTGCTAAAGTATTTAAATGATCGAACCATAAAAATGAGCACGATGATAAGAACAACAATCATTGCTTCCATAATTAACTCCCATTAAATACCTAATTTAACGAACTTTCGCTATGCATTCACCAAATTTAACTTTTTGTCCTATTGTGATGGAGGTAGACCAATCTAATTCTGCAGATTCTGGAAATAATATTACTACTGTCGAGCCAAGATTAAACCGGCCATATTCTTCTGCCTTTTCATAAAATTTTGTTCCATGATTTTTTTTTGTAATGGACATCGAAGACACATTTAAAGCAGCAACCATAATCAAAGAGAAGTTAAAAATATTGCTTTCAAAGTTACTAATCAAGCGTTGATTCTCTACATATAAATTCTTAATCGTTTTTAATGCTTTTTGATCAACTCGGTGTGTTTTACCTGAGACCATTTCTGCACTCACTAAAGTTCCTTCACACGGTAGATGCACACGGTGATAATTATAAGGCGCCAGATAAATGCTCATAAAGTATCCATTCTCATAAATTTTGATTAAATGCTCATGGTGATTAAGGAATTCATCAAGTCGGTAATTTGTGCCTTTCACTTGCATCAATTGACCTAATTTAATTGAGCCAAATTGGGCAACTGTTCCGTCCACTGGAGAGATAATTAATTTAACATTCTCAGCAATAGGGCGATTATTTAGCGATAATTCTCTGGTAAAGAAATCATTGAAACTTTTGTATTCATTTATATTTTTTCTTGAACATTCATTAAGTTGAATCTGATAATGATGCATGAAATATTTAATCATTAGGTTTTTTATAAACACAATCCTGGTTCGCGTAACTTTTAATACCAGTTCATGAATTATTGTTTTAAACCACGTCATTTGATTCTTCTATGATGATAATTATTGTCTCAGGTTTCTTTGTGATCTAATGTAACATCGAAAATTATGAATAACATCTGTTTACAATCGACTTCAGTGCATTCTAAGATTTCTGATATTCTCACAGAGTTAGAGGAGTTACTAGATCGAGAGCATTTATTTTATGGTCATGGCACCAGCTCAGCTAAAGATGAAGCTTTAGCGATGGTTTTATCAGTTTTCGATCTGAATTATCCTTTAGATAATGACGTACTGTCCATATTGCCATCCTCTAAGCAGTGGTTAGATCTAAACGAACTCTTATCACAAAGAATATTAAATAAAATACCTCTGCCTTATTTAACTAATGAAGCCTTTTTTTGTGATCATAAGTTTTTTGTCGATGACAGAGTGCTCATTCCAAGATCACCAATTGCTGAGTTAATAAAAAACAATCTAGAGCCCTGGATTAATATTAATAGAGTAAAAAGGGTTTTAGAAATTGGAACAGGATCAGGCTGTATAGCTTTATCTATGGCCAAGCAATTCCCACATCTTAAGATTGTAGCTACAGATATTTCAGCACCAGCTTTAGAGGTAGCCAAGATCAATAGCAAAGCAATGAAATTAGAAAATAGAGTCCAGCTAATACAAACAGATCTCTTTACAAATCTCTCAGGACGTTTTGACTTAATTATCAGTAATCCACCGTATGTGGCTCAGGAAATTTTTGAAAATCTGCCCACTGAGTATGGCTTTGAGCCACAGCAAGCATTAGTGGCAGGAGAAAATGGACTGGATTTTATCTCAAGAATACTGCAAGATGCTCCTCCATTTCTTAATGATGATGGAGCTTTAATTATAGAGACGGGAATCGCATCAACCGAAGTTGAAAGAGTGTATAACCTTCCTATTACCTGGATTAGCTTTGAACATGGTGGAGAAGGAGTCGCTTTAATTGAGGCAAAACATCTCGTATAGAATTGGATACAATACAGTTATTAATTAAGAGAGAGCAATGGCAGGCAATACAATAGGGAAACTGTTTACTGTAAGCACATCCGGAGAAAGTCATGGACCCGGTATGGCGGCTATTATTGATGGCTGCCCTCCAGGTATGGATCTCTCAGAAGAGGATATACAAAAAGACTTAGATAAACGGAGACCCGGCCAATCTCGTTTTACTTCTCAACGAAAAGAGCCTGATGAGGTCCACATTATGTCCGGGGTTTTCGAAGGAAAGACCACAGGGACACCAATTAATCTAGTTATTAGAAATGTTGATCATAAGTCTAAAGATTACAGTGACATAAAGGATAAGTTCAGACCCGGACATGCTGATTATACTTACTATCATAAATACGGTATTAGAGATTATAGAGGTGGTGGACGATCATCTGCCAGGGAAACAGTGATGAGAGTAGCAGCAGGTGCAATTGCAAAAAAATACCTTAGAGAGAATGCTGGAATAGAGATTTTTGGTTACCTCAGTCAATTGGGTGCTATTGAGGTTCCACTCAAGGAAAAGTCGTTTATTTCCACTAACCCCTTCTTTGCAGGTGACCCAAGTAAAATTGAAGAATTAGAACAATTTATGGACCAGTTAAGAAAAGAGGGTGATTCTATAGGAGCTAAAATAAATTTATTGGCCACAGGGGTCCCAGTAGGGCTTGGGGAACCGGTTTTTGATAAGTTAGAGGCTGATATTGCTCATGGCTTAATGAGCATCAATGCAGTTAAAGGGATTGAGATTGGCGCAGGTTTTTCAGTGGTGACTCAGCGAGGCAGTGAACACCGAGATGAGATAGATACAGAAGGTTTTAAACAGAATAATTCTGGAGGAACTTTAGGCGGTATATCAAGCGGTCAGGATATTTTGGCAAGCATTGCTCTAAAACCAACATCAAGCATTATAAAGCCTGCTGAAACCATAGATAAAAGTGGGGAAGCGACTGAAATAGTTACAAAAGGAAGGCATGATCCTTGTGTCGGATTAAGAGCTACACCAATTGGTGAGGCTATGCTAGCCATAGTCTTAATGGATCATTATTTACGCCATCGAGCCCAGAATGCGGACGTCGATGTTAGTAAACTATAATTAAAATGTCTCAATATAATGTTGCAATAGTTGGTGCAACCGGTCTTGTCGGAGAATCACTGACCTCATTACTTGAAGAAAGGGAATTTCCTATTTCATCTTTGATACCGATTGCTAGTGAGAGATCTCAAAATAAGCATGTCCAGTTCAAAGGTGAGAATATTAAAATCCAAGTGTTGAATGATTTTAATTTTACAGGTGTGGATTTCGCTTTTTTTTCTGCTGGAGCTTTGGTTTCTGAACAATTCGCTCCAATAGCAGCCAAGTCAGGGGCAATTGTTATTGATAACACGTCCCAATTTCGATACGAAGATGATATTCCATTGGTTGTACCAGAAGTAAATCCTGATGCTTTAATGAAATATTCTACAACAAATATAATTGCCAATCCTAATTGCTCAACCATACAGATGCTTGTAGCTCTAAACCCAATTCACCAGGAAGCTACAATTAAAAAAATTAATGTTGCAACTTATCAAGCAATCTCAGGAGCTGGGAGAAAAACATTGGATATCTTCAATCAGCAGTTAATATCAGATGAATATCCAAATTCTGATGATCCGATGTTGTTTGCTCACAATGTTATTCCACAGATAGGTGAGTTTGATGAAGATGGCAACAGCATTGAGGAAATGAAAATGCTATGGGAGACGCAAAAAATATTCAATGATCAGGAGATTAGAGTGAATGCCACAGCAGTCAGAGTTCCGGTTCGTTATGGCCATTCAGAAGCAGTATCTATTCAAACTGAAAAACCTATTGCGGTCAATGAAATTAAAGATTTGTTGCAATCAACTGAAGGGATTGAAGTTTTATCAGATGACAACTTGTACCCTTTACCCATTATTCATGGAGAGGGAACAGACGATGTTTTTGTTGGAAGAATCAGAAAAGATTTGACCGTTGAGAACGGTCTTAATCTGTGGATAGTGGCAGATAATATTAGAAAAGGTGCAGCTCTTAATTCGATTCAAATTGCCGAATTACTTATCAAATCTTATATATAACAATGAGCGTCTCAGCAACTAAAATTGCTTGTGGAATTGAATATCTAGGAACGCAATATTGTGGATGGCAATTACAGGATAATAATCTATCCATTCAAAGTGTTGTTGAAGACGCGATCAGCAAAGTAGCCAATGAGTCAATTAGAGTTTTTGCATCAGGGAGGACAGATAGTGGTGTTCATGCAAGGGGCCAAGTATTGCATTTTATTACATCTGCTTCTAGAACTCATAACCAATGGCAAGAGGGGATTAATACTTATTTACCCAATGATGTAAATATATTATGGGTTAAAGAAGTGCCCAATGAATTTGATGCCAGACGATCAGCCCTTTCAAGAACCTATCAATATTTCATTCTTAACACTGCTAGTAAAAACGTTTTTGCTTTTAATAGAGCTTTATTTATTGATCAAGAGTTAGATTTAGACTTAATGAACGATGCTTGCAGTCACTTTATTGGTGTTCATAATTTTAGTTCCTACAGAGCTTCGAGTTGCCAATCAAAGAATCCTATTCGCGAACTTAAAGTGTTAACCATCATTAGAAAAAATCATATGATTACCATTGAGTGCACAGCCAATGCATTTTTACATCATATGGTTAGAAATATTGTAGGGACATTAATTGATGTTGGGCTAAAACGATTCAGTTCAGATGACATTCCAGAAATTATTGAAGCTCAAGATCGAAGCTTAGTTTCCAAGACCTCAGCGGCACATGGTTTATATTTACAAAGAGTTGATTACCCTGATAAATTTGAATTGCCTAGTTCTGACATTGAGTTAATATAAAAACTCTAAAGATGTATTAATGAGACAATGAATTGGTTTAAAAAAATAGTTCCATCCAGGATCAAAACAAAGAAATCTCAACGAGTTAAGTCTGTTCCTGAAGGTGTTTGGATAACTTGTGACAACTGCAAAGTCCAAATTTATCGTGCTGATTTAGAACGCAATCTTCATGTTTGTGATAAATGTGATCATCATATGAGAATTTCTGCTCGCTATCGTTTAAGTCAGTTCTTTGATGAGGGCACATCTAGGGAATATTTTAATAATCTAATTTCCAATGACCCTTTAAAGTTTAAAGACACAAAGAAATATAAAGATCGACTAACTGAATCTAAAAGAAAATCAGGTGAAAATGATGCTCTGATAGTTATGGAAGGAAGTGTAAAAGACGTCAGACTGATTGCTTGTGCTTTTGACTTTAATTTTATGGGCGGCTCAATGGGATCAGTAGTTGGTGAAAAGTTTGTTAGGGCGGTTAATTTAAGTATTGATACTAAAGTCCCATTAGTCTGTTTTTGTGCAAGCGGCGGTGCGAGAATGCAAGAAGCCTTTCTTTCACTAATGCAATTAGCTAAAACAACCTCTGCTTTAGTGGACTTAGATGCTGCAAAGTTACCGTATATATCTGTATTGACTGACCCAACAACAGGAGGGGTTTCTGCAAGTATTGCAATGCTCGGTGATATTAATATTGCTGAACCAGGTGCATTAATAGGTTTTGCAGGCCCGAGAGTTATTGAGCAAACTGTAAGAGAGACACTTCCAGAGGGTTTCCAACGCAGTGATTTTCTTCTTGAAAAAGGTGCCATAGATATGATTGTTGATCGACGCGAGATGCGTCAGACCATATCTACTCTCATTAAGAATCTACTTAACAAACAGACACAACAATAATATTCAACAAGAGATTTGAAATGAAAAAATCGAGTCTTTCAGACTGGTTAGAATATCAACAAGGACTTAATTCTAAAGCAATTGATTTAAATTTAACGAGGGTTGAAGAAGTCTATAGTGCCGTTAATATAAATTTACCCAAGGATAATATTTTCCTTGTTGGAGGGACCAATGGGAAGGGCACTACGGTTGCTTTGATTGAAGACATACTGATACAAAAAGGCCTAAAAACTGGTGTCTACACATCCCCGCATCTTATTAACTATAACGAAAGAGTCAGTGTTAATAAAACCCATGTTTCAGATAAAGAATTGGTGAACGCTTTTGAGCAAATTGAGAAGTTTCGAGGAAATGTCCCTTTAACTTATTTTGAGTTTGGCACTCTTGCGGCTTTCTATTTATTAGCGATGCATGAATGTGATGCTTGGATTATAGAGGTTGGTTTGGGAGGACGATTGGATGCAACAAATATCATCCAATCTGATGTGTCCATTATTACTAATATAGATCTAGATCATCAGGAATTTCTTGGAGACTCTATTGAAGAGATAGCCTATGAGAAGGCGGGCATAGCAAAGCCCAATAGACTAATTATTTACGGAGACACTGTTGTTCAGTCCATAATCGAACAACAAGCAAATCTTGTTGATGCTAAATTGATTTCAAGAGATAAAGAATTTTCAATTCAAAAAAAAGCTAACCAGTTTTTCTGGTCAGGAGTTGAGCATACAATCAAGGGAATACATATACCTCATCACTGGGCGCAAGGGGAAATTAACAATCTAGCGACATCTTTGGCTGCCATAGAGAGTTATAATAGCTCGTTACTACCCACAACAGAAATATTGAATAATATTTTAAAAGATTTCTTTATTCCAGGCCGCTTTGAACTAATAAAATCAGGAACAAATTGGGTTTTGGATGTGGCTCATAATCCAGCTGCAGCTAAGAACTTTCGAGAACGTTTAAGCACATTAAATATTAAGCAAAACAATGTAATGATTTTCAGTATGATGAAAGATAAGAACTTAGACCTATTTATTAATGTTTTCAAAGATATTGTTTCAAAATGGGTTGTTTGTAAGATGAACACAGAACGTTCATACACAACACTAGAGTTAAAAAATAGGCTTGCTGGGCTAGGTATAGATAATATTAAGGTCATGGAGTTAACAGAGGAAGCCTTCAAATATGTTGAGAATCTTGAACCCATTAGCGACAATATTATAGTTTCGGGCTCATTTGAACTTGTTGGACCAGCAAAACAGTATTTGAACCAAAAGAGATACCTTCAATGAAAGAGAAAATAGTTGGTTTATTAACATTGATCCTTTTAATAGGGGCGGCTTTATCTTTTTTATTGCAAGGACAAGGCTTAGGAAGCATTCAGCAATTTATTTCCAAAAAAAATTCGGTAGTTATTGAAAAATCAGAAGATATCAAACCGACTGAATTAATATGGATTATACAGATTGCAGCTTTTGAGAATTATCAGGAGGCAGAAATTTTATCTAAAGAGCTTGAAAGAAAAAGTTTTAATGTCTTCATTAGTCAAAAGGACATCGCCAGTAAAACCCTATATAGGGTTAGGATAAAACCTAAAAGCATGGATGACCCTATTGAAAAAATAGTTAAAAGACTAGAAAGAAACAATTATTCCCATCAAATATTACCTCCTGGCCAACAATGATATACCATTTTCCTTTCCCTTTTCCTGTGATTTTTCCAGTCTGGATTTTTGGGTCAGAGGAGGTGATTTCAATATTAGATTTTATCTTAATTGGTACTGTATCAATTTCAATTTTGTATGGATTCTTTAGAGGGTTTCTATCCGAATTATTCTCTCTACTTTCATGGTTGATTGCCTTATGGGCTGCGTTTAGCTTTGATGAAAATATAGCAGTAATATTTGGGTCTTTTGTAGTTTCTGAAACCTTTCAGATATGGTTAGCAAGAGCTCTCATATTAGCTGTAATGTTATTTCTTGGGGCTTTAGTGAGTAAGAAAGCAACTAAGACAATTGGTTGGAGTTTTGCGGGGAATTTATTGTTCGGTATTGCATTTGGATTTCTAAGAGGATTGATTTTTGTAGCAATCATTATGTTTATGCTTGAGGACAGTAGTCTATATGGAGAACCTTTAGTTCAGAATGCACTGTTACTGGAAGAAGCAGAAAAAATAGCAGATTTTTTCTACAATTTGTTTCTTGAGCATTATAATCAATAGTCCTATTTAAATTATCAGGGGATTTATTTAGATGTGTGGAATTGTTGGTATAGTCAGCACCAAACCTGTCAATCAGGAAATCTATGATGCATTAACTGTTTTGCAACACCGCGGGCAGGATTCAGCTGGCATTATGACTGATGATAATGGGGTACTTTGTCTAAGAAAGAATAATGGTTTGGTTAATGATGTGTTCACTGATAAACACATGACCAGATTGAGAGGCAACATTGGTATAGGTCATGTCAGATACCCAACGGCTGGGACTCTTAGTAGTAATGAGGCACAGCCATTTTATGTTAATTCACCGTTCGGTATTTGCTTAGCTCATAATGGTAATTTAGTAAATACCACTGAGCTTAGATTTCATCTAAAAGAGGTTGATCGAAGACATCTTAATACTGAATCAGACACAGAAGCATTACTAAATTTATTTGCTCATGAAATTCAAATTCAACAGAAAGAATCACTAACTCCGGAATCAGTTTTTAAAGCTTCAACTGCTGTTTTCAATAAATGTTCTGGAGGGTATGCTGTTGTCGCTATGGTTCTTAATGAAGGATTGGTTGCCATGAGAGATCCTAATGGTATCAGGCCACTAGTAATAGGAACTCGAGAGGCAGGCAATAAAATTGAATACATGGTTGCCTCAGAAAGTGTAGCTCTTAATGCAGCTGGTTTTAGTTTAATGAGAGATATTCTGCCAGGGGAATCAATCTATATTAGTCAAAATGGAGACTTTTATTCACACCAATGTGTGAAACCCAAAACCTATACCCCTTGTATCTTTGAGTTTGTATATTTTGCTAGACCCGATTCAATCATTGATGGTATGTCTGTTTATAAGTCAAGATTAAGAATGGGAGAATTTTTA
>Ga0209228_1001088_pt1 | contig 13639 bp, 8 predicted proteins | sample METZYME_3_150m_FD_187547 | JGI IMG/M metagenome (GOLD analysis project Ga0209228, IMG submission 187547) | Marine microbial communities from oxygen minimum zone in mesopelagic equatorial Pacific - METZYME_3_150m (SPAdes) (version 2) | ecosystem: Environmental > Aquatic > Marine > Oceanic | place...
AAGCTGTCGGGTCAGATTTCGAGGGACTAAGCTCGCTCGAGGCAGATTTTAGAATATACAGTATAGTTCCCGGCTCAGGTGGTTTTCAAGCACTTGGTTTTTACCTGCACGAGCAGGTGGGGTGGCTCTACTACAAGCTGCGAGGTTGGATTTAGGCCAAGCGTGACGTATGTTAAGATGTACGATTCTCCTATCTACCCGGTCCTCTCCTGCTAGGAGAGACAATTTCCACCTTGCCCCATTTTAAAGTTAATTTGGGACGATGTGGAACTCGTCCCTCCCGGGAGAATTAGCGGCGTTTTCGGCGGCCACCGCCTTTACGGGAAGACATGCCGAAGGAGTAGCCGCGACCCACTGAGCCACCCCGGAAGCGTGGCGGCGATGCGTGCTTTCCGTCGTCGAACAGCGACGTGTATTTGTAATCGAAGCCCTCCATTTTATCCCGGTTGATTTTCTTGCCGATGAACCGCTCGATCGCCTCCATGTGTTGACGATCCTCGGCCACCATGATGGTGAAGGCGTCCCCGGATGCAGCCGCGCGGCCGGTCCGGCCGATACGATGCACGTAATCCTCGGGATGCTGTGGCACGTCGAAATTGACGACGTGGCTGACGTTGGCGATGTCGAGTCCGCGCGAGGCGATGTCGGTAGCGACCAGCACCTCATACTTACCGTCCCGGAAGCCTTTCAGCGAGCGTTCCCTCTCGGCCTGGGTTCGGTTTGAATGAAGGATTGCCACGGAGTGATTCTCTCGTTTCAGCATGCTGCCCAACCTGTCGGCGCCCACCTTGGTTCGGCAAAAAACGATCACTGAGTCGTAGTCCACCTTATCGAGCAGCGCGAGTACGAGGTCGTTTTTCTGGTCGAATGCGACCGGGTAAACCGCGTGCGAAACTGTTTCAGCGACCGATCGGCGCATCCCGATTTCCACCGTCTCCGGGTCGGTCATCGCCCACTGGATGATCGTCTCGATGATCGGCGGGATGGTCGCTGAGAAGAGAGACGTGTGCCTTTTCTCTGGGCAATGCTGGATGATTTTCTTGACGTCCGGCATGAAGCCCATGTCGAGCATCCGGTCGGCCTCGTCGAGCACGAGGTACTCGATGTTTTTCAGCGTCAAATTTTTCTGGGAGACGTGATCGAGCAAACGCCCGGGCGTGGCGACGATGATGTCGGTTCCTCGTTCCAACTCATCGTTCTGCTTGCCGTACTTCACGCCGCCGTAAAGAACGGTTGTTCGCAGATCGGAGTACCGCGAAAAATCCCGGAACGCTGTCTCGACCTGCGAGGCCAGCTCGCGCGTCGGCTCGACGATCAATGCGCGCGGGTTGTTCTGCGGCTTGTCGAGCCTCGTGAGGATCGGCAGGCCGAACGCCGCCGTCTTGCCGGTGCCGGTTTGGGCACTGCCGATCAAGTCGCGGCCCTCGAGAAACAGCGGGATGCCCCGGAGCTGAATCGGCGTCGGATCTTCGTAACCCATCGCGCGAATCCCCTTGAGAATGTTGTCGGAAAGCCCCAGTGAACTGAAAGACATGGCCGTGGGGTCTAACAGAAACGCAGCCGATGATAAACGCAAATCGACGATCGCGCTTGGCCAAGCGCTTGGCCAAGGCTAAAACGCCTGCGTGGAAATTGCCCAGGATCACAACCGGCGCGTATGGGACGAGCGCGCCCGCCAAGGCCTCCTGCACACGCGCACCGCCCGCGACGACGAGTTTGCCGACCCGCTCAAAGCCATCAACAGCCGGGGCTGGATCGACGGCGAGCTTGCCGGTAAACACGTCCTCTGCCTCGCCGGTGGCGGCGGGTTGCAGGCGCCACTCTACGCCGCCGCCGGGGCCAGGGTCACCGTGGTGGACATCAGCCCGGAGATGCTCGAGCAGGATCGGCGCGTCGCCCGCGAGCGCGGCCTCGAGTTGCAGACCCTCGCGGCGTCGATGGACGATCTCCCGATGCTCGCCAACGCGTCGTTCGACCTCGTCACCCAGCCGGTCAGCACCTGTTACGTGCCGAGTCTCGCCAAGGTTTACGACGAGATCGCCCGCGTGCTGCGCGTCGGTGGGCAGTACCTCAGCCAGCACAAACAGCCGGCCAACCTCCAGGCCGCGCCCACCCCCTTCCCCAGCGGCTACGCCGTCACCGAGGATTATTACGCCAAGGGGCCGGTGCCGCCGATGCTCGGCGAATTCGTGCATCGGGAAAAAGGCGCACTCGAGTTCGTGCATCGCTGGGAAGAGATCGTAGGCGGACTGTGCCACAGTGGCTTCGTAATAGAGGATCTCGCCGAGCCAAAGCACGGCGATCCCGCCGCCGAACCGGGGACGTTCCGGCACCGCAGTCAATACATCCCGCCATACGTCGCCATCAAGGCGCGGCGCATCGTCACCCCGCCGCTTGGCCAAGCGGCCACGGCTGGCATCGTCATTCCGTGAATCTGCTTGAGCCGCACCGCCGGCCAACGGTAGCTTGTCGCCCATGATTTTTCGCATAGCACTGATCGTCACCGCCGGCATTCTCGCCGCCTGTTACTCTCCAAAAACAAGCCACACCCCAAAGGCCGGATTCTCCGGCGACTGGGCGGAGTTCGAGCACTTGGCCAAGCGTAACCATACGCGCGTCGCGTTGCCGCCGTTTGAGACCACGCCGCAGGCCTCGCTCGACGCCGTCAATGCAGCGATCGCAGCAGCCAACGAACGGCTCGATGCCATTGGCAAGATCCAGCCAAGCGAAGCGACCTTCGACAACACAATCGGCGCGCTCGACGACTTGGCGTTTGACCTGTCGCTCGTGGCAAACCGCACGTACATGCTCAAGGAAACCAGCGAGAACGCCGAGCACCGCGCCCGAGCCACAGAGGCGATCAAGCAGTTCGACGAGTGGGCCGTAGGCCTCGACTATCGCGAGGATGTCTACAGCGTGGTCAAGGCGTACGCCGACTCATCGCCCAGGCTGAGCGGCGAGGCCAAGCGTCTGCTCGAGCAGACGCTGCGCGATTATCGCCGGGCCGGCCTGCACCTGGCCAAGGCTGAGCGCGACGAGGTCGAGCGACTCCGCAAGCAACTCTCCGCTGCGACCACCGAGTTTAGCACCAACATCACCAACGCGAAGAAGGAGCTGAAATTCACCCAAGCGCAACTCGAAGGGCTGCCGGAAAGTTTCCTCGAGCAGGTCAAGACCGACGACGACGAATACACGCTCCAGGCCAACGTGACGTTTCACTACCTCAACGTTATGCGAAGCGCCAAACCGGAAGCCACACGCAAACGCATCTCCGGGGAGCGAAAACGGCTTGCCCGCGAAAAAAACATTCCGCTGCTAAAAACCGTCCTGCAACTCCGGGCCAACATCGCCGCCAAGCTCGGCTACAAGACATGGGCTGACTACAAGTGCGAAGTCAAGATGGCCGGCGACGGCACCGCCGCGCGCGAGTTTTTGATGAACCTCAAGCGCGGCCTCGAGCCGAAGTGGAAGGCCGAGCTCGCGCAGTTCAACACGCTGAAACGCCGCGAGACAGGCGACCCCGACGCCACACTAAAAATGTGGGATGCCTTCTACTACATGAACCTGCTGAAGAAGGAAAAGTACTCCGTGGACACCGAGCAACTTCGCGTTTTTTTCCCGTACGAACAGACGCTGCACGGCATGTTCCGCGTGTACGAGCGCATCTTCGGCCTGAAGATCGTGGCCTCCACCGCACCGTATAAATGGAACGACCAAGTGACGCTGAACCTCGTTTACGACGCGGCCACCGGCAACCCGCTGGGCGCGTTGTACCTCGACATGTTCCCACGCGACGGCAAGTACAACCACTTCGCGATGTTCCCGCTGATCTCCGGCAAACGGCTGCCGGACGGCGCCTACCAGCGGCCCACCGTCGCACTGATCTGCAACTTCCCCACGCCTGGAAAGGAGAAGCCATCGCTCCTCTCACATGACAACGTCGAGACGCTCTTCCACGAGTTTGGCCACGCGCTGCACGGCATCCTCACGCAAACCAAGTACACCCGTTTCGCCGGCACAAGCGTGCCGCGCGACTTCGTCGAGGCGCCGTCGCAGATGCTCGAGAACTGGATTTGGGACAAGACCGTGCTCGACTCGTTCGCCGCCGACTATCGCGACTCGTCGAAAAAAATCCCGGAAGCCGTCATCGCAAAACTCAAGGAGGCGAAGAAAGCCACGATCGCCCGGCACTATCGCGGCCAGCTTTCGTACGGGCTTGTTGATCTGACCCTGCACTCACTGACGGTAGAGGAGGCCAGGATCGTCAAACCGGTTGCGCTGTCCAACCAAATCACCGAGGCAGTCTATCTTAAGCCGCAGGAGAACACATCGTTCGTCGGCTACTTCGGCCATCTCATGGGCTACGACGCGGGCTACTACGGCTACGCCTGGGCCGACTCGATCTCCGCCGACATGGCCACGGTTTTTGAAAACGCGCCCGACCGCTACTTCGACAGCACGGCGGGGCAGCGACTGCGGCGGGAGATTTACGAGGTGGGCGACTCGCGCGACGTCAGCGAGTCGATCGAGAAATTCCTCGGCCGCCCCCGCTCGCTCAAGCCATTCCTCCAAGACCTCGGCATCCTGGATGAATAGCGCTTGGCCAAGCGGCTCAGTCGACGGCTCCGTTTAGGGCGTTAAGGACGGTGTCGGCGGTCAGCAACTCGGGGAGCATTTCGGGCTCCCTTGTTTTGTCCGCCGGAAAAACCAACACGAGCGGTACGCCCGCCCTGCCCCGGTCGCGCAATTCCTCGGTGATGTAATCCGGCCGCCGCGTGTAGTCGGCCCGGAACGCCTTGAAGTTTTTATCGGCCATTACGGCACCCACTGACTCGATGTCTATGCTCGTTTTTTTGTTCCAAATACAGGTCGCACACCACTTGGCCGTGAAGTCCACCAGCACCGGTTGACCCGCCTCGCGCGCCTTGGCCACCGCTTCCGGCGACCAGCGGTGCCAGCGGATTCCGCCGGGGAAATCCTGCACCACGCCAGCCTTGGCCGCCAACGGGTCGGTCGGGGTGCGCCATTGCATCTGCCCCTCAAGCCCAAACACCACCCCCCCAAGCGTCAGCGCCACGGCAATGCCCAGGGCTAAACCGCGCCGCCCGGTTCCACGCTGAAAAAACTCGCCGAACACCCAGGCTGCCATGGCGATCACGGTCAAAAAAATACCGAACCACAAAACCCGACTGCCGTAATATTCGATACTCACGGTGAAAAGCCAAACACCTGTGGCCAGCATTGGGAAGCCCATCGCTACTTTGAATTTCTCCATCCACAGCCCCGGCTTAGGCAGGAAGCGCAGCAGCTTCGGATTCCAGCTCAGCGCGACATACGGAAACGCGAGGCCAAGCGCGACGGTGACAAACATCAGCACGATCACAGCGGCGGTTTGCGTGAAGGCAAAGCCAAGCGCCGGCGCGAGGAACGGTGCCGTGCAGGGCGTCGCCAAAACCGTCGCCAGCACTCCGTTGAAAAACGCGCCGCCCGCGCCCTCGCGCGTCGCCACCGAGCCGGCCGCAGCGCCCACCGAGCCCAGCGTCACCTCGAACAGCCCGAACAGATTCAACGCCACCAGCATAATGAGAACGGTCAGCAAAACGACGAACTGCGGGTTGGACATCTGCATGCCCCAGCTTGCCAGTTCGCCCGCGCTTTTCACGCCAATCACCACACCGGCCAGCACCAAGAACGAAACGACCACCCCCGCGCCGTAAAGCACCCCCAGCAGCCGCACGCGCGCTGGTGACTCCTTGCTTTGATTCACGAACCCCAAAATCTTCAGCGAGATCACCGGCAGCACACACGGCATGACGTTCAAAATCAGACCGCCTATAAACGCGTACAGCAACATCCGCCAGAGCGACTTGTCGGCGGTGGCGGGCGGTGGGGCTTGAGACATCGTCGTTCCGGCCGCACCCGATGCGGAAGCCAAGATCGGGAACTTGACCTCGAACGCTTCCGTCTTGTCGTGATCTTTCAAGTTTCGGACGGCCAAGCCGGCGAGTTCTCTTGGCCAAGCACCCTCAACCTTCATCACCGTTTTTTTTATACGAACTTTTGCATCGCCGGAGGCCGTCACTTCGCTCTCCGGCGAGACGTCGAACGACTCGTACGGCATCGAAAAGAAATCAGCATCGGCACCCGCTTGACCCACGTCGAACTCGATCAGCAATGTCCGTTCATCATCCTTGACCGCGCCATCCCACCAGGCCTTGACGGCTAACCTGACATCGGCTTTCGGCAGTTTCTTTTTTGTCGCATCGAGCTCAGCGGCGTCAGCCGAGAGATTGGCCGTCCCGGCGATCAGCAACTTTGCGCTCACTTGCTGCTCGCGCGGGATGCAGAGCTCCTTGCATTCGAGCCAACTGACCTTGCCGGAGATCGTCGCTTGGCCAGGCGCGATGTCGGCAGCGATAGCCAGAGGCACAAGTAGGATTGTTTTGTCATGATAGCCGTAGCCGATCGAGCCAAACGCTGTAAACTTCCCCGGCATTGGCCATTGAACCTGTCCGGCGGTCACGCCCTTGGGAAACTTCCATTCGACCGAAGTCGCAAAGCCAGCTTCACCAGCGTTGATCCAGTACGTGTGCCAGCCGTCGTCCATAGTCAACGCCAGCCCGGCCATCACCGTCGTGCCCGGCTTGGCTGCATCGTGTGACAACAGCAACTTGACCGTAGTCGCCGGCTTAGCCACACCCGCTTGGCCACCGCCGAACGGATCATCAAACTGCGCGTTGAGGTCACCGACAAATGTCAGCAGAAAAATAAAACCAAGAAAACAGACCCTCATCGCGGTTTAAGATGCCTCCGGCCTTCGGCCTGTTCAATTCCCGAACGAGCCAATCTGGAAAAATCACATGATTTCGGTTGGGCAATTGGGGAGGGAATCGATGAAGATTTGGCCGTAGCGCTTGGTCAATACTCGGCTGTCGAGTACCACGACGATTCCCTCGTCACTCTTGGTCCTAATGAGTCGGCCGACGCCTTGCCTAAATTTCAGCACCGCCACCGGCAGGGAAAACTCCATGAACGCATTGCCGTTTCGAGCCTCGATCGCCTCGATTTTCGCCTCGACCAGGGGATGATCCGGCACGGCAAAGGGCAGCCGTGTGATGATGACATTTTGCAGGGCGTCGCCCGGCACATCGACGCCCTGCCAAAAGCTGTCCGTGCCGAGCAACACCGAGTGCTCGTCGCGTTTGAACCGCTCGAGCATCGTCGAGCGCGGCACACCGGCGCCCTGCACCAAACAGTCCCAGCCGTGACCGGCGAAAAAGCCCTCTAGTTCCTCCGCGACCTCGCGCATCAGTTTGAAGTTGGTAAACAGCACAAATGCACGGCCTTCGCTCAACTCGATAAAGTGTCGTAATTGCTTGGCCAATGCGTCGCGGTACTCCGGCTCGCGCGGGTCGGGCATCTTGCCGGCGATGAACAGTTTCATCTGCCGCTCGTAGTCGAACGGCGAACCGACCTGCAACGCGTTCACTTTTTCCGCACCGACTTGGGTGGCGAAATAGTCGAGCCCGCCCTTCGCCTTGGCCGAGGTGGAATCGCTCAGGGCCAGCGTGGCGCTGGTGAGCACCACCGGCGAGTTGCAGCAGAACAAACGCCGACGCAAATGCACCGCAACGTCCACCGGCGCGGCGTTCAACGACAGGATCGTCCCGGCCTTGCCGGACTTCTCCACCCAGTAGACATGGTCGTCCGACTCCTGCGAGAGGAACAGCTTCACCCCCTCGCGAAGCTCGCCGACGCGACGGTTGAACTCCGCCAACTCCTGCCCGGTGTCGGCATCGTCGGTGTCGTCGCGCACCTGCACCAGTGCCTCCCGCACACGCTGCAGCGGCAGTGTCAGCGTGTCGTCGACCAGGCCGGCATTGCGCACGCGCAGTTCTTTCCAAGCGCGGACTTTGTTCCCGCCGAATTTCCTCGTTTTGGCCTGCTCCTCGTTAAGCTCGTCACAGGCCATCTCGAGTTCGCCGAAGAACTGCTCCATCGCCGCCGAGGCGTCCTCCACGTTCCGGGTCGCCTTGCCTTCGCGCAGCAGGCCGAGCAATCCTTTCCCTGTTTTTGGATTCCAAAGCCGTTGCAGGTTGAACTGCACCTGGCCACTCGAAACGCTCAAGCCCATATGCCTCGACGCCACCGGTCCAATGTTGTGCGCCTCATCGAGAATCACGAAGTCGTTTTTGAACAGCACACCCTCGTCCTTGCTCGGTTCATCGTCATCACCGCCGTTGTCTTCGAGTAAACTGAAAAACAGGGAGTGATTTAGCACCAGCACATCGGCGGAAAGAACCCGGCTTCGGGCGCGCTGGAAAAAACAGGTCTGGCCCATCTTGGCGATGTCGGAGCTATGGCCGCAAAGCTTCGTCGAGCAAAGCCCCCGCTCCGAGTTGACCAAGTCCCACACCTTCGGGTCGGGCGTGATGTCGAAATCCGAAAGGCTGCCGTCGGTCGTCTCCTTCGCCCACTCGGTGATGCGCTTGAGTTCCCCCATCTCGGAGGAGGTCAACAGTGTCGCCGCCTGTTGTCTCGCGCGCTGGAGCCGCCGTGTGCAGAGATAGTTGCCGCGGCCCTTGAGCATCGTGAACGAAAACTCGACCGGCAACACCTGCTTGAGCATCGGCAGATCCTTCTCGGTCAACTGCTCCTGTAAATTAATCGTGTGCGTGGAGATGACGGCTTTTTTGTTTTGGCCGACCGCGTGAAGGATGGCCGGAGTGAGGTAGGCCAGACTTTTACCGACGCCGGTGCCGGCCTCGACGATGAGATGCTCGCTGTCCTTCAACGCCTTGGCCACGGCCACGGCCATCTGCTGTTGCTCGGGGCGGAACTCAAAATTCCTGGCCTTCGACAACAGGCCGCTGTCGGAAAAAAATGTCTCGGTCGCGGCGACCAAGTCCAAGCCGGTGCCCTGTTCCTCGTCCACGAAGCTGATCACTCGTCGACCTCCCGTTTTTCGATGACGGCCAAATCGGTTTTGTTTTTGACCAAGCACCTGGCCGACAGCACGCCGGTGAAGTTGACGTTCGGGTACAGCACACAGTCACGGCCAATGATCGAGCCGGGGTTGAGAACCGTGTTGCAGCCGATCTCGGTTCGGTCGCCGATCAACGCGCCGAACTTGGCCAAGCCGCTGTCCATCGGCCCGGAAGCCAGGCGGACGTTGACATTGCCGCGGATGAGTCGGTAGTTGGAGAGCATCACTCCGGCGCCAAGATGGACGCGGTAGCCCAGCACCGAGTCGCCGACGTAGTTGAAGTGCGGCACGTCGCAGCCGTTAAAGAGCAGCGAGTTTTTCAACTCGGCGGCGTGGCCGACGACGCAGCCGTCGCCGACGATGACGTTGTCACGCAGCGTTGCGCCGTGGCCGATGAGGCAGTTGCGCCCGATCCAAACCGGGCCGCGGATCAGCGCACCGGCCTCGATCAACGTGCCTTCGCCGATGAACACGTCGCCCTCGATCACCGTCTGGCTGTGCGCCTGGCCAAGCTGCCGTGGCTCGAGCGTGTCGCGCAGATAGCCGCCGATACGCGGCAGCACCTCCCACGGTTGCCCAAGCGAGTCGAACAGGCTCGCGTGCTCGGTTTTCCCAAGGTCAAACAGGTCTTCGGATCGGGGGATGTCAGTTACGTTCTCCACGTGCGCTTGGCCAAGGGGAAACAAAAAAGCCCTTCCAGAGGAAGGGCTTTTTGTAATTTCAGCCTATGTGGCGAGAAACTCTTCCCGCTCGAGAAAGCCGGATAACTGCCGGATACGCGTCGGGTGGCGCATTTTTCGCAGGGCCTTGGCCTCGATTTGCCGGATGCGCTCGCGGGTGACCTTGAACTGTTTGCCCACCTCCTCGAGGGTGCGGGAGTAGCCGTCGGCCAGGCCGAAGCGCAGCTCGAGCACTTTGCGCTCGCGCTCGGTGAGCGAGATCAGCACGTCGCCAAGCCGATCTTTTAGCAGGGCATAGCTCGCCATGTCGGTCGGGTTTTCGGCGCTCTTGTCCTCGATGAAGTCGCCGAAGCTCGTGTCCTCGCTGTCGCCGACCGGCGCCTGCAGCGAGATGGGCTGCTGCGCCATTTTCATGATCTGACGCACGCGCTCGACGGTCAGTTCCATCTCGCTGGCGATTTCCTCCGGGGTGGCTTCGCGGCCGAATTGCTGCACGAGCTGCTTCTGCACGCGCATCAGCTTGTTGATCGTCTCGATCATGTGCACCGGTATGCGAATGGTGCGTGCCTGGTCGGCGATCGAGCGGGTGATCGCCTGCCGAATCCACCACGTGGCGTAGGTGGAAAACTTGTAGCCGCGGCGGTATTCGAACTTCTCGACCGCCTTCATCAAGCCGACGTTGCCCTCCTGGATAAGATCGAGGAAGGACAGTCCGCGGTTGGTGTATTTCTTGGCGATGGAAATGACGAGGCGCAGATTGGCCTCGATCATTTCGCCCTTGGCCTGATGCGCCTTGCGGGCGAAGTGCTTGAGTTCCTCGTAGGTCGTTAGATAGTCCTCGGCCGGCTTCCGGACGAATGCCTCGAGGGCGGTGAGCTTGCCTTCCTCGCCCCTGAGCATCATGTCGGTTTGGGACGACTTTGAAGCCTTTTTCAATTGCTCGATAGCTCGGAGGTTCTGCTGCATTTTGTCGTGGATGTTGTCCGCGACCAGTCCCATTTCATCGATAACCTTTTGTTTAAATAAAAACTTGGGGAAGTTTTTCTGCAACTTGTCGTTCAGTTGTTCGAAGGCTGCGCAGGCCTTCTTCGACTTGGCCTTGGCGGCGCGTCGCCAAGCCAGATATTTTTTGTCCACCTCGGCATCCTCCTCCCTCACCTTTTTGATGAGACGATGAAGCGCCTTGATGTGTTTCTCGCGGGTCTCGATGACCTTGTCGATCGTAACCCGGTCGAACCGTTCCTTGGGGGGATCGGCTGTCAGCTTTTCGGCCAGAGCAATATGCTCCTTGGCGGTGAAGCCTAAGCTGTACAGGATGCGTTTGACCTCAAGTTCGGCAGCCTCGATCCGCTTGGAAATCTCCACCTCCTGCTCACGGGTCAACAGCGGCACCTGCCCCATCTGCTTGAGGTACATGCGAACCGGATCGTCCAGAATATCCAGCCGGCTTTTTTCGGCTTCGGTCGCCGACTCGACCGGCTTTTGGCGGGGTGCCGAGTCCAACTGCTCGACAATCTCCACTTCAAGACTTTTCAACTTGGCTAAAACCTCATCCAGTTTCTCGGGAGTCACCAAATCCTTGGGTAGAGCCTCGTTGATGTCGGAAATGGTCAGGTGACCCTGGTTCTGGGCCAAGTGCATCAACTCCTTGATTTTTTCCTTTAAGTTGAATTCCTCATCCTTGGAGAAATCCGGCTCCGGAGGCAGCCCATCGACCAACCCTAATTCATTGACACCCTCCTTCTTTTCACCAGCGGGCGGTGGGGTTATCTTTTTCCTGGCCTTGGGTTTCTTGGGCGCTTTCTTGGGCGCGGTTTTTTTCGACGAAGCCTTGGAAGCCGGCTTGGCCGGTTTCTTGGCGGGAGCCTTTTTGGCCACCGGTTTCTTGGCGGGAGCCTTTTTGGCTACTGCTTTCTTGGCCGGTGCCTTCTTTTTTGTGGTCGCTTTTGCAGCGGTTTTTTTTGGCGATGCCTTTTTGGCTGCCGGTTTTTTGCCTACCTTGCTGACCGATGGTTTTGTTGTTTTTTTGGCGGCTGTTTTTTTCTTCGCGCCAGTCGCCTTGGATTGCGCGGGGGTTTTAGCCTTTTTGGCCGGTGCCTTTTTTGCGGCTGTTTTCTTGACTACGTTTTTTTTGGTTAGTGCTTTTGCCATTCCGTTAATCTCGATCAGGTGAAGATGCACTCCACCTCATGACTCTAGAAGGAGTCCCGCTGGACAATCAGGACAGCACCCAATTGTTTCACAATTAAATTCGCCTGTCAATCGGCTATTCGTTTTTTAGTGTAACGCCGCCGTTTGTTCATTATATAATAGGTTTAACCCAATGGAAGCAAATGGCTTGGAAGTTTTATTTCAGGAGCCAGGCAATCGCTGCCACCTGACCCAGGCCCAGCAGGAGCAAGGCGACCCAAATCAAGGCTTCAGACGCTGAACGGTCGGCTTGGCCAAGCGGCGCGAGCCAGAATCGGAGCTTGGCCGCGCCCAATCCTACTAGGTCGCCGTGTTTCAATCGAACAGTTTTGCCTTGGGAAACGCCGTTGATGATAACCAATGCGTCGGAGCAGGGGGTGGCTGTAATCCCTTTTTCGCCGGCATTGTCCAGTATCAGGTGTGTGTCCCAAACGCCCTTGGCTAAGATCTGTAGATCGCAACTCTTCGCTTGGCCAAGCGTAAAAGGAAAACGGCGGGCCTCTATTGGGTCGCCCGCCGCGGTGCCGTCAACTCTCTCGAGTCGAATCTTCAAAAAAGCCTTCGTCCCACGACGATGTTATCACCCGGATAAACGGGCAGATCCCTTGTTGGGTCATCCAGAGCCGCCTTGCAGTCGATGATGTCCACTTTGCCGGTGGCCCGTATCACTCGCACCTCCCGTTGATCCGCGAAATCGGTGAAGTCGCCCGCAGATTGAATCGCTTGGGTAACCGTAATCCGGCCGATGAAAATCTGGCGACTGGGCTGCCGAACCTCCCCTCCCACGTAAAAGAACCGGTCGGCTGTCCTGATGGTAACGTTGATGGTTTTGTAGATCGCGGGCACGTACTCCTTCTCGAGTTCCCGCTCGAGTTCACCGATTGTTTTCCCGGCGGCAATGATGGGTTCTTTCAGGTATGGCGGACTGATGGTGCCATCCTCACGGATGCGGCAACTGTAGGGAATCGGGACCGTACTCAGGCCGCTGAAAGTGATGGTAATTTGATTTCCGGGCTCAAGGCTGTCCGTGGAGTTGACAGTAAGCGGCACTTCATTCGTCCGGGCGACCGGATTCACGGGCCCTGGGCGTGGTGTTGTCTCGCAACCGGCGGCCATCAGCACGGTCGCAACCAATAAACCTCTGCAAACATATTTCATCAAGCTATCAACAAAACCCATTTTATATTAACCCTCGAACTGAGTTCTCGCGCCCAATCAGTACTTGGGCTTCTCATCTTCCCCGCCAGTTTTGGCACTCGCCAGCAGCTTGGTTTTCTTACTGCTCTTGGTATCCCCCTCGGCGGACTCCTCATTTTCACGGCTCTTGTAATAGTTATCGTAATAATAACCGCTGTAATAGTAGTAGTAGGAATCCTGGGAAATATTGATGTTGTTGAGAACGACACCCACAAGTTCACCGCCAACCTTGGTCACCATTTCTTTGGCCCGCTGGGTCATCATTTGAGGGTATTTGCGGTACTGCACCACCAGCACACACATGTCCACCATGCTGGCCAGAACCGAGGCATCACTCACTCCCATGATGGGTGGAGCGTCCAAAAACACGTAGTCGTACCGGCTCTTCATTTCGGCCACGAACTCCTTCATCTTTGCCGAACTAAGGATGCCCATTGAACTGCTGGGCAGCTTGCCGCTGGGGATGAAATGGAGCGACGGTAATTCCGTGGTCTGGATGACCTCGTCGATGGTGACCTGTCCCAGCAGGTAGTTAGTCAGGCCAATGTTGTTGGACACATTCATGTAACGGTGCATCGAGGGACGA
>Ga0209228_1001091_pt1 | contig 13611 bp, 16 predicted proteins | sample METZYME_3_150m_FD_187547 | JGI IMG/M metagenome (GOLD analysis project Ga0209228, IMG submission 187547) | Marine microbial communities from oxygen minimum zone in mesopelagic equatorial Pacific - METZYME_3_150m (SPAdes) (version 2) | ecosystem: Environmental > Aquatic > Marine > Oceanic...
GCGGAGATCGAAACGGTCTGCGACGTGGTTTAGGTAAGAAAGTATTTCTGGTTGTTCTGGATACTTTCCGCTCCAGTTCCAATCTTGAAGCAGGTCCTCCGAGAACGAAAAGCAATAGATGTAACTCTCGGAGTCGCAGCGTGCACCAGGGTAGCGGTTCCAATACCAGGTACCGCCGACTCCTGCGCCCGTCTCGTAGACTTGGACGGACATACCGTGTTCCTCCCGGAGTCGACGGAGCATACCCAAACCGGCAAAGCCAGCCCCAATCACTACGGCATCATAGTCCGGAAAATTTTCTGAGTCCGACATTTGGTCCTCCGGGCACTTCTTCGATCAGTTAATGGTTCTCACCAGAGAGCTAGCTCTCGTTACTTGTTGGCTGAGCTTTCCCTTTTCTGACAATGCATGCCTTAATCGCTTTAACGACTTGCTGGAAACCTAGCTCGCTACCATGAAGCATAAGGAGAGTAAAGAATCCATGCATTTGGCCAACGTATCTTTGGAGATCAATGGGCACATTGGCGTCCTGCAAACGTGATGAGTAGGCCTCACCTTCGTCCCGTAGGACATCGTGCTCCGCCGTAAGGATGACGGCCGGTGGAAGTCCTGATAGGTTTTCGGTGCGGAATGGAGAGGCGTCCGGCTCGCTGCGGCGAGAGGGATCTGGTAGGTAATGGTCCCAGAACCAGATCATTCCATCGCGGGTTAGCAGTAGTTGATTTTCTGGGTCGGTATATGAAGGTCGGTTAAAATCTGCATCGGTGGCGGGATATATGAGCACCTGCAGGGCTATCGACGGTCCGTTTCTATCACGGGCACGTATCGCCATTACAGCCGCAAGGTTCCCGCCGGCGCTATCACCGGCCACGATTAGTGGCACCTCTCGCCCTGCGATATCTATCACGTGATCTCTGACCCATTTCAGTGCCGCGTATGAGTCATCGACCGCGGTTGGGTAACGGTGCTCTGGCGCAAGTCGATACTCTACTAAGACGACTGCGCAAGATGTCCGCTCTGCGAGTTTGCGTGCGACCGTGTCATATTCGTCGATCGAACCTAAAACCCATCCGCCTCCATGGTAGTAAACCAGAACGCCGACGGGATCATCGAGTGGGATAAGGACCCGGAGTTTGGCTTGGCCATCCGGTTCCTTTAAGTTGTGCTCCTCTGCACGCCGCATCTCCGGTGCAGGTCCGGCAAGTTCTGACAACTTGGACAAGAAGGCCCGCGCCTCGTCTGGTGTGCATTTGTGTAAAGGCTTGCCATCGTCTTCTGCCATCTGTTTTAGAAACCGGACAGTCGCGGAGTCAAGCGCCATTAACAATCCCTACCCGTATATTACTGGCATCTCTGAGCGATCGAATAATACCAGAATAAATGCGTGTCCCCCATGTGCTATTAGAGCGACTCTTCGCAGTACACCTAGATGGTCTAATACTTTCGTGCCCATGATTTCGCTAGTGTTGAAACAGTTTGTTCTTCCATGGGCACCTGCACCCTCCTTTGCGGCACCGCTGCTGCGGCACTGCTGCGTTCACCACACCCACTAGAAATAGGCCGACTGATCGTCTTGCATCAGGCGAACGGATCGGAGGTCCAGGTGATTATTATTGTGCTGTTCGGCCGCCATCTATTATCAATTCCGTGCCAGTAACGAAAGAAGATTCATCGGAAGCTAAATAAAGAACGCCATAAGCGATCTCTTCTGGAGTACCTATTCTGCCCAACGGCACTCGGCTTACTCGGTCCGGGTTTGCTGCTCCGGCTCCGTGAAGCATGGGAGTACTAACAAGCCCGGGATGAACTGAATTACATCGGATTTTTTCATGAGCATACTGGATCGCGGTTGACTTGGTAAACAGGCGCGTCGCGCCCTTGCTGGCCGCGTAGGACGCCGGAGTTTCTTTACTCGGCACGATACCTGCGCCAGACGAGATGTTAACGATTGAGCCCCCTCCGGAGACGCGCATCATTGGAATGGCATACTTCGTACCTAAAAACGCGCCTTTGGCATTGATATCCATTACCTGTTTCCACTCATCTCCGGTGATGCCTTCCACGCCAAGTGACCTCCCATATTTAGGGACGATACCGGCATTGTTTACCAGAATGTCTAATCTTCCGTATTCGGCCATAGCAATGTTAACAGCGTTTTGCCAGTCTTCCTCTTGTGTCACATCCAGGTGGACATATGTGGCCCGCCCACCCGATTTTCTTATGTTTGCCTCAACTTGTTGCCCCATCTTGTCCAAAATGTCGCCAAATACCACACGGGCCCCTTCTACGGCGAACATCGTTGCCTCTACAGCGCCCATGCCCCTTGCCCCGCCACTGATCAGAGCGACCTTATTTCTTAGTCTCATATTCTGCTATAAGGGTTACCTTTTTATGATGGAGGTGGCCTTTTTATCACCCGGTAGATTGTCTCAGCTGTCCTCACTGACTAAATCAACGCGTAGATTATGGAGGTTACCAAGGCGTAAGGGATGAAGCCGACTATTGCTACTCCGACCGCCCGCCAAGTGGATGTTAAGTCGAGAGCCTGTCTAATGGCTATCACCATGGCCACCAACTGCCAGATCGATGCTATCGCGAAGAATAAAGGGCCGATGCCCGGAATAAATCCAACGGCCTTAAGCACACCGGGGGATTGTGCGAACCCTAAAGTCCGCGCTAGTTGCCCCCAGTTGGCCTTCGTTTCAGTGGTCTTCAATATGGTGGTACCTACGAAATAAGTGATCCACGCCCAGAGTGCCCAAAGACCTATCGATACTGGGATACCGACCACGAGTCCAACCACACCACCTGTCCCGAATGTGCCGATTCCTGTTGCCAATGATACCAACACGACTACCGCCATAGCTTGTGCCGTCGCAGACGAGTCCGCTTCGACCTCTTCATAGGTGGCCGTATCTAACATTGCAGAGGCCATCATCCGTTTAATCATGTTGCCTTCCATCCTCCAACGCGGTGGTATGCCGTGATTCCTCTGTCGTTATGGGTTCCAGTCGTTCTATGGCCTGGCTACAAACAGAATCCGATACCGAGTTTATCGGTCGGCTAATCTAATTATAGGGTGACGGCTAACTTTTGGCATAATCAATCTTCTCATTATCGGAGGGTCGGGATGGATAGCAACGGATTGTCGCTACGGATATTGGCTACTGTGTTGGGGGTGAGCCAGTCGTTCTTTTCCCGGATGCGTACGGGGAAACGGCTATTACCTGAGATTTTGAGAAAGAAGATTGAGGTACTTGGTGCTTATCATTTGCTTATTAGCGATAAGCATGCCGGTACCGCTGTGGATGATATGGAGAAGGGAATGAGGCAAAATTCACGTCTAGAGATTGGTGGCACCGACTGGGTTCGAACCAGTGACCTAGCGCTTATGAAGCGCCCGCTCTAACCACTGAGCTACGGTGCCACCTGGAGACCATCCGGCCAGCCGCCAGGATGCGCCTCGGTAAAAGGCCGAGGTATCCCCGAAAGACGGGGGCTCGACCAACCAATGTTAATAGCGGCTGTTTCACAGTGTCAATTGTCGTGAGGCCTTCTGGCGGGTTAGTATTATCGGGCAATGAATCCGCCCGAAGAATGCTATGAGGAAGGCTCGGCCTCCTACACACCACCGGAAGAGCACTCTCGACAGACAGCTGAAAGTCTCCGGGAGAGTGTGTCGAAATTGGCATCTCAACTCCGACCGTTCCCTCCGTTCTTTGGCATGAACACGCTTCGGGCCATAGAACTGGAGCTGCCTCCCGGTTCCGGTTTTCAGCCACCACCTGAATTGGGATGTGTAGTTGTGCTGGAGGATGGCGAGATTTCAGAACTGGACCTGAAATTGATCGGGGGACCTGATAATTCGGCGGACTTCGATCAGATCGAAGAGTTCACCGAGCTTGACCTTTCGTCGGATGTGTTTATCGCCTACGCCACGGTAGCAGTGCAGCTATTGCAGGCCGAGATTGAACGCCGAGATCACCCAGCAACCGACAATGAGTGAAGTCAAAGTAGACGAAGACAGAGTAGTTGGGCGGGTCAGAGACCGAGATTTGAAGGTAGATGTTTTCCGCCCGGCGTGCCTTACCGGACTTGTTCCAGGCATTTTGTTCTTGCCTGGTGGCAGTTGGTTCACCGCTAACCGCGCCGGCCTCAAGGACCGGTTTGGCGTGCCCTTGGCAGAGAAAGGCTACGTCTGCGTTGCAGGTGAATACCGGGTCGCGGCGGAAGCGCCATGGCCGGCCCAGATACAGGACGTAAATTCAACCATCCGTTGGATGCGGGCCAACAGCTCTGAGTGGGGAATAGACCCATCGGCAATCATGGTGGCCGGGAAGTCGGCAGGCGGCCATCTGGCTCTGCTTGCAGCTGCTACCACCGGAGTAGCGGAGTTTGAAGGAGACGTCGGCAACGGCGGGGTAAGTAGTGAAGTTTGTGCCGCAGTAGGAGTTTCTCCGGTGGTGGACATCTCTTGGGCCGTCGGGCGAGAAGACCTGGCGCCCGTTCTAGGGGAAAACCCATCTCCTGAGGCGATTAGGGCCGCCAGCCCTCTTGAGAATGTGCAAGAGGATAATCCCCCAACTCTTCTGATTCACGGCACTTCGGATAGTCGGGTCCACCACTCAATGACCGTAAGCATGTACCAGAGGTTGGAGCAGGCTGGAATCCCAGCGGACCTGCACCTATATGCGGGGCAGGACCACTCCTTCGACGCTGACCCCAGATTTTCCCAAGCGATTGTTGAGGCGATCGACCTTTTCATATCCAGATTTGTCTCGATCAAAGACTAGATCCTAAAAAGAGAGAGCGTAATGGCAACTACCCAGTACAGCCTTGAATACTACTTTGACGCCGCCCATGAGTTGGCCGATAAAGTGGCAGCCAGGGCGGACCAGATCGATGAGCAGCGGCAGATTCCTGCTGAACTAGCAGCCGAGTTAGCCGATAAGGGTTTCTTCCGGCTTCTGCAGCCCAGGTCATCGGGAGGCGCACAACTGGAGCACCCAGATTTCCTGAAAATTCTCGAGATATTCGCCGACGCCGACGGCAGCACCGGCTGGTGCATCAACCAGAACAACGTCCACGCTACCAATATCATGCGAATGACGCCCGAGGCAGCCAAGGAGATATATTCCGATGACCATGCGGTAGTGACCAACGGCCCACCCACCTCCGCGGTCAAGGCCGTCCCTTGTGACGCCGGCTATCGGCTGAGCGGACGCTGGAACTTCAGCAGCGGCATTACTCATGCGACATGGGTAGCGGCAAGGGCGCCTATCGTGCGAGATGGTTTGGAGGAGTACCGGATTCTACTGATTCCCAAGGACGAAGTGACATTTGTGGATTTTTGGCCGGTCCATGGTCTGAGGGGCACGGCCAGCTTTAGTTTTGAAGTGGATGACCTGTTTGTTCCAGAGCACAGGGTGTACGACCCGAGTGGTATACCTCGCGAGGAAGGCCCGGTGTTCAGTATTCCAACCACACTTTTGTTTGCGACCGGTTTTTCAACTGTGGCCCTTAGCATTGCCAAAGCCAGCTTGGATATAGCTATGGACCTGGCAGGAAGCAAAGTACCGGGCCGGGCGACTAGGCTTCTCAAGGACGAGACCACGACCCAGAGAATCATCGGCGAGGCTGAGGCGGTCAGGCTCTCCGCCAAGGCATTCCTCAAAGAGGCCCATGGATCGGTTTGGGAGACAGTGACCGGGAAAGAACCTTTGACTACCGAGAAGAGGGTCATGTTGCGGTTGGCGGCCACATTTGGCATACAGAAGGCCAAGGAGGTCGTTGATACGGCCTACAACCTGTGTGGATCCAATGCCATCTTGGACACAAATCCGATACTTCGCCGGTTCCAAGACATACACGTGGTCTCTCAGCATATTCAGGGCAGATCCACTCATTTTGAGACTGCGGGCCAGTTCTTTATGGGGATGGACCCTGAAGGCAATTTCTGAGTAAATAAGACTGACGGTTCTGGAAACACACGCCAGTGAGATACCTGCCCCAGTTAAAAGAGATTGTCTGATTAACTTTCTAAGATAATCTCTCCGCTGCGGCCGCCTCTTTTTTCGACCAGGCGGACGGCCTCGATTCGCATACCGCGGTCAACCGATTTGCACATGTCGTAGAGCGTCAGCGCAGCAACCGTCACTGCCGTTAGCGCTTCCATCTCAACCCCGGTTCGCGCGGTGGTTCGGGCGGTCGCGGTGACGTCGATACGGCATTCCGCATCGTCCAATGCCAGTTCTACCTCCACTTTGTCTAACGGCAACGGATGGCAGAGGGGTATAAGCTCTGACGTCTTCTTTGCGCCCATTATGCCTGCTAATTGGGCGATTGTCAGAACGTCGCCCTTCTTCATCAATCCTTCTTTGATCAGCCGCAGGGTCTCCGGCTGTATGGAAATGTGTCCCCGGGCAACGGCCTCTCGGCTGGTGACATCTTTATCGCCCACATCGACCATCTTTGCGTTGCCCTGGTCATCCAGGTGGGTTAGGTGAAGGTCAGGATCGTTGTTAGTGGTGGACATAAGTTGGGTTACTCCTAGGCCCTATGACGAGCTCAGGACGAATGGTTACTTGGCGGTGCCAGCCTCTTTGGTAGCCAAGGAATCGGCCAGTTCGTTGCCGAGGTCGCCGCTATGGCCTCGCACCCAGCGCCAGGAAACGTCACGGCTCCGGACGAGGGCGTCAAGGCGCTCCCAGAGGTCATGGTTGGCCTTACGTTTCCAGCCTTTGGTCATAGTGTTGACCACGTAAGTACTGTCTGAACTGATCAACACTTTGGCCGAATGATCGACAGCTTCCAGTCCTTTGATGACGGCTGTCATCTCCATGCGGTTGTTGGTTGTCTGGGGTTCCCCGCCGGAGAGCCGAATTTGGTTGCCGTTCTGTTCGATGACCGCGCCCCAGCCACCTTGTCCCGGGTTGCCTTTGCATGCGCCGTCGGTGTGTATGACTATATCGTTATTCTGCATAAGGGCTGTCAGCTAACCGCCTATCTGGTACATCTCGATCTTTCTTGGCGCGCCTGGTTCGCTGGGGTAAGCGGCTCGTTCCTCCGAGTACCTGTCGGAGCGAGCGGTCCAGATACCTGTGATGGTGTCTCTAAGTTCGTCGTTGGATGCTCCGGCCCGCATCGGTTCCATCAGGCTAACTCCGTCGCTAGCGAAGAGGCAGGTGAAAATCTTGCCGTCGGTGGACAATCGTACTCGAGTACAGTTGCCACAGAACGGCTTGGTAACTGATGCGATGACACCGATCTCGCCGCTGCCGTCCTTATAACGGTATCTTGTGGCGACTTCGCCTTGATAGTTGCTTTCGGCGGGTTCTAGGGGCATTTCGGAATCGATGCGAGTGATGATCTCCTCAGCAGGCACCACGTGCTCTGACTGCCACCCGTTGCGGTTTCCAACGTCCATGTATTCGATATAGCGGACGATATGTCCGGTGCCCTTGAAGTGGCGGGCGAGATCGACGATGGTATGGTCGTTGACGTCCTTCTGCACAACGCAATTGATCTTGATAGGCGAGAGACCCACATCAGAAGCAACTTCGATGCTTTCCAGAACCCGATCAGGGGTGAAGCCGCGGCCGTTCATAGCCTTGAAGACCTCGTCATCCAGGCTGTCCAAGCTGATGGTGATACGTGAGAGTCCGGCATCCTTCAGCGGTTGGGCGAACTGGCTGAGAAGATAGCCGTTGGTGGTTAAGGTCAGGTCGTCTATGCCATCTATGCTGTTCAGCATGCCCAGTAATTGGGGTAAGTCATTTCTCAGTAGGGGTTCGCCGCCGGTGACGCGCAGTTTCTCTATTCCGAGCTCGGCGAAGATACCGATTAGCCGGGTCAGCTCTTCAAAGGTCAGGATCTCAGCCCGAGGCAGAAACTCATAGGCCTCGCCATAGATCTCGGAGGGCATGCAGTAGGGGCACCGGAAATTGCACCGGTCGGTGACGGATATGCGGAGATCCCGCATAGGCCTGCCGAATGTATCAGTGAGCATTTGGGTCTATCAGATACCAGTATTCAGGGTTTTCAGGGCTTCGACCGCTATTTCAGCGGCTTTGGCGCGGTGGCTAATCTGGTTTTTCACGCTTGGGGGAAGTTGGGCAGCGGTCTGGTTATATTCTGGCAAATAGAACACCGGGTCGTAGCCGAAACCGTTCTCCCCTTGAGGGTCGTATTGTATCATTCCGGCCACGAAGCCCTCGGCTTGGGTGACGAGAGTGGATTCATTGCCAGCAGGAGTGTGAAATCCTTCCTGGCCCCATTTTGTTGTAAGACGGGAAGAGCTTCCCTTTTTTGCAAGGGGGTTCGGGAGAGAAGGGCCGGTACCCGAGGGTTCAGAGATAGCAATCACACACTGGAATCGTGCGCCACGCTCTTCCCATGGCACATCCTTCATATTATCGAGCAGAAGCGCCACCCGGTCCTCATCGCTGGTACAGGAATCGCCGCCGTAGCGTGCTGAGCGTACTCCCGGCTGACCAGCAAGAGCGTCAACTTCCAAGCCAGAATCGTCGGCCAGAGTTAGAAGCCCAGATATAGAGGCGTACTCAGAAGCTTTCAGCCAGGCGTTCTGTTCAAAAGTCTTGCCGGTTTCTTCCACTTCATGTGTGATGCACAAGTCCTTTAGGGACACAAGTTCGTAAGGTAGCCCTGCCAGCAGCTCGGAATACTCTTGCATCTTGCCGGGGTTGCCGGTAGCGATCAGGATTTTGGTGACCATGCTATATGGTCCCTTGCCGGTTCATCTCAGCCAGTTCTTCTTCGCACAACCCTAACCATGACGCGTAGATGTATTGGTTGTGCTCGCCGACTACCGGCCCGGCGTGTTCCACTGCTCCGGGTGTTTCGCTGAACTTGGGGACGACCCCAACCATCTTGGTTAGGCCCAACTCAGGGTCGTCGATATCAATGATGTCTTCTCGGGCCTGGTAATGGGGGTCGTCCATTATCTGGGCGGCGTCGTAGACCGGGCCGACCACTCCTCCGGCGGGGATGAGTTGATCCAAGGTCTCCTTCATCTTGCGTTGGCTTAGCCAGCCATTCAGTTCGTCATTGAGCGCGTCACGGTTTTCCAGGCGGGCGGCGTTGTTTTTGAACTCAGGACGTTCTAATAACTTTTCCATACCCATGGCCTTGGCTAAGCTCTCAAATGTGCTCTGTGAGGTGGCCGAGAGCCCAAGCCATCGGTCGTCGGCAGTCTTGTACAGACTGCGGGGTGCGGCATCCGGGAAGTCGTTGCCCACTCGCTCTCGATTGATGCCCAGCATGTCGAACATTGTGATGTGGGGGATGCAGAGCCGGAACAGGGGCTCAAACAGACTTACGTCTACCACTTGTCCTTTCGCATCGGTATCTCCCGAGGCGTCTCTATGATAGAGCGCCATCATTCCGGCCATGGCTCCGAATACTCCGGCAATCTCATCAGCGAGTGGGATCGGTGGGAGGACTGGCGGCGTGTCCTGGAAGCCAGTCATGCCTACAAAGCCGCTCATGCATTCGGCGATGGTGCCGAATCCTGGCCGGTCTTTGTACGGGCCGGACTGCCCGAACCCAGAGTAGCGCAACATGACCAACTTGGGGTTCACCGCTTGTAGGTCGCCCGGACCCAGCCCCCAGCGTTCCATGGCGCCGGGGCGGAAACCCTCGATTAAGACATCCGCCTCTTTGGCCAGCTGTTTAAGGAGTTCTTGACCTTCCGGCGTACCTAGGTTTAGGGTTACGGATTTCTTGTTTCGGGAGTGGACCTTCCACCACAGTGAGACACCATTGGCGAAGGGACCCCAATTACGGAGTGGGTCGCCCGTGCCGGGGCGTTCCACTTTGACTACCTCAGCCCCGAAGTCGGCCAGCAGGCTGCTGGCGGTGCCTCCGGCTACGATGATTGATAGGTCCAGGACTTTCAGCCCAGCGAGAGGCCCCTGGTAAGTGGTCAATATATTCTCCTGTTCTGAACGTAACTGGCGTGACCGGATTCAGGTTATCAATGGTACCAGCCGGCCTGCACCCAGAAAAGGTCGAAATAACGTGTCCTAGAACCGCTGGATCTAGCCTGTAACCGACTAGGGGTCTCTGCTATAATCTGGAGCGATTCTGGGGCCGTCTGCCGCGGGCTCTGTTTGCCTGTGGTAATTCGTGCCCTAGTTTTGGGGTAGATGATCGCCCATGTTAGATAACTATTTCCGGGAGTACGGACTCATCGCCATATTCATGGTGGTGGCCATCGGTGTCCCCACCAGCATGCTGATGATGTCGTCCATGGCCGGCCGAATCGGACTCCGCCCGAACAAACCCACTGAGGTTAAATCTGACACCTATGAGTGCGGAGTTGAGCCCATAGGTGGCCGGTGGGAGTTGTTCAACTTCCGATATTACATGTTCGCAATCCTTTTTGTGATCTTCGATGTTGAAGTTGTTTTCCTCTATCCTTGGGCGGCTAAGTTCAACCAACTTGAGTTGTTCGCTCTGATTGAGATGGCTGTGTTTGTGGGTATCCTGGCCGTGGGTCTGGCTTACGCCTGGCGTAAGAATGACCTGGACTGGGGTTAGGAGCACTCATGTCGTTGGAGTTGTCACCGGGCGACGGCCCCCTGCAGTCACGAACGTGGGACTTGGACCGGTATGAAGGTTCGTTGGTACAGGACCTCAAAGATTCGTCCATCGAACCTCTGGCCGAACCCACTATAGAAGTCCCAGACGACCTGAAGAACAATCTCATGATTACGTCGGTTGACGCCTTGGTGAACTGGGGTCGGAAATCGGCTCTCTGGCCGGTGACCTTTGGATTAGCATGCTGTGCCTTTGAGATGATCGCCAGCGCCATGGGCCGGTTCGACATCGCTCGGTTCGGCATGGAAGCCTTCCGCGCCTCTCCTCGCCAGGCTGATTTGATGATTGTGGCAGGGACAGTGACTTGGAAAATGTCCCCGGCCATCCGCCGTATCTACGACCAGATGGCCGAGCCAAAATGGGTGATCTCCATGGGCGTCTGTGCCACCAGTGGCGGCCCTTACTACGGTTCCTACAGTGTGGTGCCGGGCGTTGACCACATCGTCCCCGTGGACGTCTACGTTCCGGGATGCCCACCACGACCTGACGCCTTGCTCTACGGGATCATGGAACTTCACGAAAAGATCAAGAAGTACCACAACTTGCCCAACGGCCCATTTGGGCGCGGCGCCAAGTCGGAGAATTACTAGATGGCGGTTCAGCAACTTAGCGGCGAGGCATTGGCAGAGAAAGTCAGCGCTGGCGTCCCCGATTCCCTGGACCTGGCCATAGACAACCCGGCAGAGAACGTACTCTGGGTGAAGCCATCCAGAGTGGCGGATGTGGCCAGTTTTCTGAAAACTGACGCTGGTCTGGATTTCAATTTCTTGAACTCCATCACAGCCATCGATTACATCAACCATTTTGAGGTCGTCTACCATCTGACCTCGCTGGATAAACAACACACGGCGATAATCAAGACCCGGCTGGACGGTCGAGAGGAGTTGAGTCTGCCCTCGGTCTACCACCTGTGGCGGGGAGCGGATTTCCAGGAACGCGAGATATGGGACTTGATGGGAGTCAGCTTCCCTGGGCACCCCAACCTGAAACGAATCATGCTGTGGGAAGGCTTTGAAGGCCACCCACTTAGGAAGGACTACTTATAGCTCTCAGCTTGTAGCTGAAAGCTTTCTTGCCATGCCGATCCAAACCGAGCCGATGACGGTAAACATTGGGCCGCAGCACCCCAGTACCCACGGGGTGTTTCGGCTGCGCGTTACCTTTGACGGCGAAGAGATACTGGAAGTTGAACCTATCTTCGGCTACCTCCACCGGGGAACCGAGAAGCTGGCCGAAGAGCGCAACTACACCCAAATTGTCACTCTGACCGACCGTCTGGATTACGTTTCCTCGATGATCAACAACCAGGCCTACTGTCTGGCCGTGGAAGAACTGCTGTGCGTGGAAGTGCCGCAGCGGGCCAAGTACCTGCGGACGCTGACCGCCGAGCTACAGCGGGTGGCCAGCCACCTGATGGGCATTGGCTTTTTCCTCCAGGATTTGGGTACCCTTGGCACGCCTCTGATGTACGCATTCCGCTCGAGGGAAAAGATACTGGACCTGTTTGAGATGCTCTGCGGAGCACGTATCACCCTGAGTTATATGCGTCCTGGCGGCGTGTTCTTCGACGCACCAGACGATTTCTGGCCCGCCCTGGACCAGTTCCTTCGGGACTTCGATACCGAGTTCAAAGAGCTTGAGCAGTTGATCCTTGAGAACGAGATCGTCATGGTCCGAACCCGCGGGGTCAGCGTGCTGCCCCTGGAACTGGCCATCAACGCTTCAGTAAGCGGACCGGTGCTTCGGGCCAGTGGTTGTGACTGGGACTGGCGAAAGAAAGCTCCCTATGATGCCTACGACCGCATGGAGTTTGACGTACCAACGGCCACCGGCGGAGACAACTACGACCGGTTCTGGGTGCGTATCCAGGAGATTCACCAGAGTATCCGCATGGTGAGACAATGCATCCAGCAGATCGAGCCGGGCCCGACCCGCGCCGATGTTCCCCTGATCCTCAGGCCAAAACCTGGAACAGAAGCCTACGGCCGAGTTGAGGCTTCCAAGGGCGAACTGGCCTTCTATGTCGTTTCTGACGGCGGTATAAGCCCCTATCGAATGAAGGTACGCTCGCCGTCGCTGATGAACCTGACTGTGACTGAGCATTTGCTAGTGGGCTGGAAACTGGCGGACATGATCGTGACCCTGGGAAGCCTGGACATCAACTTGGGTGAAGTGGACCGATGAACTGCGTTCTAGGTTCCGATAACATCCTGAATGATACCGTCTTGTACCGTGTGATTTACGAGGCTGTTGGCCGCGTATTGCCCTGTGAGCTGTCCTATGTCCTGGCCGGAGTGGTCATTATGCTGATACTGGTCAACGGCGTGCTGCTGGGTGCCGGTCTCTTCTCCTGGGTGGAACGCAGACTTATCGGTCGGTTCCACAACCGCATCGGGCCGAACCGCTGGGGCCCATTTGGCATGCTCCAACCCATGGCCGACCTTGTCAAATTACTCACCAAGGAAGACCTGACTCCCAGGGGTGCCGACCGGATATTATTTGCCATCGTTCCCGTGGCCATGGTGGCTCCGGTGATACTGACGATGGCCGTGGTGCCCTTTGCCAAAGACACGGCACTGACAAACTTGAACGTGGGTGTCCTGTACATCCTGGCCGTGACGTCCATAACGTCCATCGCCATATTCATGGCGGGTTGGGCCTCGGATAACAGATACGCCATGTTCGGCGCGTCTCGCGGCGTTGCGGTCTTGATCAGTTACGAAGTTCCGGTGGTCATGTCGTTGCTTGGCGTGGTTCTGTTGGCTGGTTCCATGTCCCTGGATGACGTGGTTTCTGCCCAAACAGTCCCGTTCCTCCTGGTACAGCCGATGGCCTTCTTTGTCTTCCTGGCTGGAACATCGGCAGAATTGAACCGGACTCCCTTTGACCTGGCCGAGGCCGAATCTGAGCTTATTGCCGGATTTCACACCGAATACAGCGGTGTGAAATTCGCTCTGATCCAAGCCGCTGAGTTTGGCGCAGTGCTCACAT
>Ga0209228_1001093_pt1 | contig 13590 bp, 11 predicted proteins | sample METZYME_3_150m_FD_187547 | JGI IMG/M metagenome (GOLD analysis project Ga0209228, IMG submission 187547) | Marine microbial communities from oxygen minimum zone in mesopelagic equatorial Pacific - METZYME_3_150m (SPAdes) (version 2) | ecosystem: Environmental > Aquatic > Marine > Oceanic...
CTCTTAACTTTTCTGATCCTTCTTGGACTTTTAGGTTCGCTAAGTCCTATCGTCCCTATTTCTTCTCATAATATTATTGTTTTGCTCGCGGGGTCGTTAGTTTTGTTTTATGCATTAAGTTTGATTAACTCGAAAGATATGGATTACAATCTAATCCAGCTCTCCCCTTTATCAATTCTATTTATTTTATTTTTATCCTGGTCAGCATTGGGTTTTCTATATTCAGCCGATCCCGAAAGAAGTTTATATCTGACTATTCAATCGCTAGGCGCAATCCTTCTATATCTAGGGCTTGTTCTGCATATCCAGAAAAAAAATCAGATTGAAATCATTTTAAAAATTTTATTATGTTTTGGTGGGTTTTTTGCCCTAGTCGGGATTCTACAGCAGTTTTTATTGCCTGTTTTTAATAACCCATGGCGGATAGATGCAGCTAATAGCTCAACTTCTTTTTTTGCACATAAAAATATTTTTTCTGGATATCTTGTATCACTAATCCCCTTGTCCTGTTTGGCTTACTTATTCTCTTCTTCTAAAACCTGGAAATATACATCTAGTATTTTCTTTATTCTCTTTGTTATAGCTTTAGGGTTTTCATCATCACGAGGAGGTCAGCTTGTAGCTATTTTTTCTTTAGTGGCGATTATAGGATACTTCATTTTTAACAAGGACCGAAAGAATATAATACTTCTAACCCAAGCAATAGTTATTTCGATAACCCTATATTTTATAATTGACCATATAGTGAAAACACAACCTAATCTCCCAGTTGATAATAAACATGGCACTTTCATAGATCAGCGTATGTCAATCACCAAGTTTTTAAAAGTAGGCACTCGGGGGCAATGGTTTAATAGAGTTTGGTATTGGAAAGGAGGATGGGAAATTTTTAAAGACCATTGGCTCATAGGGAGTGGACCAATTTCTTTTCATTTGTTATTTCCAAAATATCTAATAGATTTAAACCCCACTATAAACAATCAAATTTATACTGGGGGTAGCCCGCCTCACGCTCACAATATTTTTGTGCAGACAGCTTCAGACTCCGGGTTAATAGGTGTTGGTCTGATGATAGCCTTTCTGATTTTATTTTACATACGAACCTATAAGCTACTTAGGTCTTCTAGTCTAGAAATTCGTTCTTTCGTGTTTTTCATTGCTACTGCTGTGACTAGTTTTTTATTTCATCACATGGCTGAATACAACTGGCCGGGTCCAATGTTTATTTATAGTTTTACTTTTTTTATTTTTATAATTGATTTTATTTATCAAAAACAATTTAATCTTAAAAAAGATAATGCCAAAGGTATGACTACCTTAATGTCACCCGCCTTAGGGATAATTGTTATTTTTTCAACTTTGATTTCATGCAATCAATACTATAAATTTCATAGTAATTTAAATTTGCATGCCTCGGCAAACACGAATTTAGAAAAGTTTACATCTCTTATCGAGCAAGCAAAACAAGTTTGCCCAAGGTGCGATAGACCCTATATGGAAATGGCGAAAAACTTGCTATTTCGCTACAAAACTAACTTAATCATGTTCCATAAATCTGAGAAAGAGCTTTTAATTAGGGCAAAAAAAGAACTGCAGGAAGGGCGCAAGCTTAATCCATATAGCCCATACTATTTGGGGCACCTTGCACAGGTATTTGCTATTGAAGGAAATTACAGCAAGGCCTTGCAATTGCTCAAGGAAGCTTTAAAATTCAACCGGACCCATCATATTTCTAATATGATGAAACGATTCGGTTTTAGCGCGGCTGACCTGCAAAGAATGGATCGGAGAAAATTTACTAATGAATTAAAATAAAATCCGGTTATAAAACGAGTTTAAAAATAACTACCAATGTCTATGAATTGACCCCGAAATATTTTTTAGGGGAATTTTGTCATTTATAATAATTATGATTTGAATTTTTTGTATTTTTCTTAAGGGAATCTTATGCAAAAGTTGGGGGTGGTGAGTTTGGGGTGTCCGAAAAATGCAGTCGATACGGAACTAGTTCTCGGAGATCTGCAAGGTGGTGAATACGAAATCACTGCCGACCAAAAAGAGGCTGATGTGATCATTGTCAATACTTGTGGATTCATTGAATCATCAAAAAAGGAATCCATTGATGCAATCCTTGACATGGCTGCCCTTAAAACAGAAGGTAAATGCAAAAAACTCGTCGTAACCGGATGTCTTTCCGAACGATACAGCGACGAGCTTCTTAAGGAAATTCCGGAAATAGACCACATGCTGGGCGTAAACCAGTACCCACGTTTAAAAAAAATCTTAAAAGAATCTGATTCCCAGAAAGAAAATACTTCAATAAACCATGTTCACGAGCCGGCAGAGTATTTCGAATCATACATGAACCGCGTATTGACGACCCCTTTTTACTCTTCCTACCTTAAACTTGGGGAAGGGTGTTCCAATAAATGCTCCTTCTGTATCATTCCAAAAATTCGTGGACAATTTAGAAGTCGTTCACCCGAATCAATCATCGCCGAAACCAAACATTTCGCCCAGCATGGAGTCAAAGAATTCAACTTAATTTCACAAGATACAACCATGTATGGCGTGGATCTAAAAATGAAAAATGGTCTGGTCCAGCTTCTAAAGTCTCTTTCTAAGATTGATGGAGTTGAATGGATGCGCTTGTTCTATTGCTATCCTACTTTCATTAACAGTGAGCTAATCGAATATATCGCCTCTGAAGAAAAAGTCTGTAATTATGTCGACGTTCCTCTTCAGCACACGCATGATTTTATGCTTAAAAGAATGAAACGTCAGGAAACAGAAAAAGGTGTCCGCAGTATGATCAATGAACTCCGCACCAAAGTTCCAGATATAGCTTTACGCACAACTTTTATTACAGGATTCCCGGGAGAAACCGATACCCATTTTAAGCATCTTCTTGAATTTGTTCGCGAAATTGAGTTTGATCATGTTGGTGTATTCACTTATTTTCATGAAGAGGGGACTACCGCTTACAACTACTCGGATCTTGTTCCCAATGAAATTGCTGTTTTACGACGAGATGAGTTAATGAGCATGCAACAACAAATCAATAGAAAAAAAAATAAGGCACGGGTTGGTGAAGTTTTGCCCGTGTTGATTGAAGGGACCGATGCTGAAGAAGAGTATTTAGTAACCGGACGCCTCGCTACACAAGCTCCCGAAATTGACGGACAGGTTATCATTGAAGAAAGTGATGTGGAAATCGGACAAATCCTACCTATGCTGATTACCGGATCAACAGATTACGATCTGGTCGCTCGTCAGGCTGAAAAAATTTCAACATAGTTTTTGGGTACTTTGTAAAATGACCCTTTGCCGTAAAAGCTACAGCAGCGGAAAAGTTTGGTAACATGGTGTCCCTAAAGACGCCAAATCTCGTACTAACCCCTCTCAAAAATCTAGCGGGCTTGGCTAGAACAATCTCTCCAACAAACCAGCTAATAGAAAGTGCCGAATCAATCGGTATTAGCCTTGGTCGATCCGCTCAATAGATACCCCCTGCAAAATCAATCCATTTTAATCTAAAAACTCACAGCTTGATTCAAACCTAAAGATTTAGCTAAATCCCTTAAATCTAGCCTTGTCTCCTTAAAAACAGTATGTTAATCTGTCGAGCAATCCGCTTTTTGTCGGGAAAATTTTTCCGAGAATAGTATTTTATCTCGCACGCAACCGGATCGAGCCTAATGGTGACCGCAAGGTTTTAGGTTTGAAATGACGGTTGCGGTGGACTAACCATTTTTCGTTTATTAAAGGAGTAGTAATGTCAGAAATCACAATGAAGCAGTTGCTGCAAGCCGGGGTTCATTTTGGTCATCAGACCACTCACTGGAACCCAAAGATGAAGAAATATATTTATGGCGCCCGTAATGGAATTCATATCATAGATCTTCAGAAAACACTTAAGATGTTCCGCGAAGCTGAAGAATTTATCAGGAAAACTACTGAAGCCGGAAAAAAAATTCTTTTTGTTGCCACAAAAAGACAGGCTCAAGATCTTATCAAGAAAGAAGCTGAACGATGTGGCATGTACTTTGTCAACCAACGCTGGTTGGGCGGAACGATGACAAACTTTTCAACAATCCGTAAGAGTATTGACCGGTTATTGCAATTGGAAAAAATGGAAGAGGAGGGTGCATTTGAGCATCTGCACAAAAAAGAAGCTCTCAATAAACGAAAAGATATCGAGAAGCTCAATAAATTTTTAGGTGGAATAAAAAATATGCGCGAACTTCCTCATGCTATTTTCATTATTGATACGCAAAAGGAACGCATCGCTTTGGCGGAAGCAAAAAATCTTGGAATTAAAACATTTGCCTTGGTTGATACCAATTGTGATCCCAATGGAATTGACTTTCCATTCCCGGGTAATGACGACGCAATCAGATCCATCAAATTATTTACAACACGGATTGCAGACATTGCGTTGGAAGGCCAAGAAATTTTCCAAGCCAGCCGGAAAAAAGCAGAAAAGCCTGAAGAAGAGAAACCGGAACCTTCTGCAAAATCTTCTGATCAAGTTGAAAAGGTTGGAGCAGAACCCGATCAGGATTCTCAAAGTAAAGAAGAAAAGATTCCGGTCTAATTTCACCTACTCTTGAAGGTTACTCCGCGATGACGTGGACATCTAATTTTTAAAGTTTTTTATAATGAGCCTTGAATCGAGGAAAAAGATTTTCTCCCCTCATTGATTTGTAGTGCGCCTTGTGTGGTGGATTTACGAGATAGGTCAAAAACCTCTTCGCAAAGGGATCATTAAAAAGTATAAACCCGTAAAAAATAAGGATAGGAAGAATGGAAATCACGGCGGAAATGGTCAAAAGCTTGCGCCAGCAGTCAGGCGCGGGCATTATGGAATGTAAGAACGCACTCAAGGAAACTAGCGGCGATATCGAAGAAGCTGTCACATTCCTTCGCAAAAAAGGGCTTGCCAAGGCAGATAAAAAGGCTGACCGTGAGACGAGTGAAGGAACAGTATCCACTTATATACATCCCGGAAATAAAATTGGGGTTATGGCACAGGTCCTCTGTGAAACAGATTTTGTTGCAAACACACCAGATTTTCAGCAATTGTCCAAAGATATTTGTATGCATATTGCTGCCTCTAAGCCGAGATTTGTTTCCCGTGAAGAGGTAACGGAAGATGTGTTGGAAAAGGAAAAAGAAATCTATGCAGCCCAAGCAAGAGATTCAGGTAAACCAGAAAAAATAATTGATAAAATAGTTATAGGGAAAATGGATAAATTTTATGAAGAGAACTGCCTTCTAGAACAGAAATTTATTAAAGATTCTGACTGTACTATTCAAGAATTGATCAAACAAAAGATAGCAACCTTGGGTGAGAATATACTGGTTAGCAATTTTTGCAGGTTTGAAATCGGTAATTAAAATATGGACAAATCCGTCTACAAGCGAGTTCTTCTTAAATTGAGCGGTGAAAGCCTAGCTGAACAGGATGGTGGATTTGGTATTGATGTTGGAGCTATTAAAAACCTTGCGAAGGAAGTTCTTGATGGGAAGAACCTTGGTGTTGAAATGGCCATTGTTATCGGTGGCGGCAATATTTTTCGCGGAGCTACGGCCAGTAATCTGGGAATGGAGCGCGTAACAGGTGATTATATGGGCATGCTAGCTACGATCATTAATGCGCTCGCATTACAGCATGCCTTAGAGGATGTCGGCATACAAACTCGCGTGCAAACGGCGATCGAGATACCTCAAGTAGCAGAAACATATATAAGAAGAAGGGCAATCCGCCACTTAGAAAAAGGCCGCGTGGTAATTTTTGCTGCTGGTACCGGAAACCCATACTTTACAACCGATACTGCAGCGTCTTTACGAGCCGTAGAAATAGGAGCGGATGTTATTTTTAAAGCTACAAAGGTAGATGGAGTTTATTCTGCTGATCCTATGAAAGATAATTCCGCAGTGAAGTTTAGTCAATTAAGCTACTTGGAAATCTTAAAAAAAGGTTTACAGGTTATGGACTCAACCTCAGTATCATTATGTATGGATAATAAGTTACCGATGATTATTTTTAATGTTCGAGAAAAAAATAGCATCAAAAAAGTTCTTATGGGTGAAAAGATTGGAACCCTAGTAGGAGTAAATTAATAAATGGAAAATTTATTCAATGAATGTGAAAGAAAAATGAAAAATTCTCTGGATCATTTACGCCTGGAGATTTCAAAATTACGAACAGGGAGCGCTAATGGGGCCATCTTGGAAGGTATCAAAATAGACTACTATGGAAATCTGACACCGCTTAATCAAGTCGCAACTTTGGGCGTTCCAGATAGCCAAACTATCACAATCCAGCCCTATGATGTATCAATTCTTAAGGATCTTGAAAAAGCAATTTTAGCATCCGACCTTGGTCTTACCCCAAATAATGACGGTAAAGTTATTCGGTTAAATGTTCCGCCACTCACAGGAGAGAGGCGCCAGCAATTGGTTAAAATTGTGAAGAAGTATACAGAAGAAGGCAAGGTCGCGATTCGTAACGTGCGGCGTGACTTTAATGACCAGCTCAAAACCATGGAAAAAAATCATGAAGTTTCTGAGGATGAAGGGAAAAAGGGCTTAGAAAAACTACAGAAGATAACAGACGAATGTATTAAGGAAGCTGAAAAACTCTCTGAAGCCAAAGAAAAAGATATCCTTAATGTCTGATGATTGTCCTATAATAACATCCTAAATTTTTTTTGTTTTGTAAGGCAGGTAACCAATGATCAGAGCTAGAAGCTTGAGTGATATAAAACTCTATAGATAAATCTAAATCTATCCTTAAAGTTTCATAACCATATTTATTCCGATGGACCTTTCCTCGATAAACTCACCATTACTTAAGAAGCTTGACCTAACTCAAATGCCAAGGCATATAGCGATCATCATGGACGGGAATGGACGCTGGGCGAAAAAAAATTCACTCCCAAGAATACAAGGTCACTGGGAAGGAGTTAAAACAGTAGACCGCATCGTTTCCTTATGCCGTAAACTCGATATTGAAGCTCTCACTCTATACTCCTTTTCAGATGAAAATTGGAACCGGCCTCCAGTTGAAATTAATACTTTGATGAAAATTCTAGATCATTACCTTAATAAGGAACTGAAGCGGATGAAAAACGAAAACATCCGTTTTCATACTATAGGTCAAGTAGAGGAGCTCCCCATTGAAATTCAAAAACTTATCGAACACACGAAAAACTATACAAAAAACTGTGATGGCATGACACTTACTTTAGCGCTAAGTTACGGAGGACGGCAGGAAATTTTAAAATCGGTTCAGGAAATAGCAAAAAAAGTTCGTAATGGTGAATTGCGCGTGGAAGACATCAATTATTCTGTTTTTGAAAACTTTCTACAAACTAGCTCTCTTCCAGAACTAGACCTATTGATAAGAACCAGCGGTGAAATGCGAATCAGTAATTTTCTTTTATACCAAATCGCCTATACCGAACTCCATTACACCAAGGTACTCTGGCCAGAATTTAAAGAAGAAGATTTAATTGATGCTGTTATTGATTTTCAGAGACGCGAACGACGATTTGGTATGACCCAAGAACAAATTATAAAAGCATGATAAATATTTTTCTAAAAATCTATTTCCCCCAATAAATCAAAGAAGAGAATAACCATTGAAACGTGAGTTAACAGGTCTTATTGCCGCTCCCTTTGTTATAGGAATCGTGTATTTCAGTTCTCCTATATTTTTTATGTTTTTTGTAGTAGTTGTTATCCTAATGGGTGTAAACGAATACTTTACTATCATTGAACGGGTAGGTGTTAATGGTTTCCGCGTCCCGGGTATGATTTTGAGTTTACTGCTTCTCCTTTGTTTTTATTTTGACGAGCGTTTTATTTTGGAATGGGGACTACTCGCGAGTGTGACTCTTTTTGCAGTGTGGTTTTTTCAAGGTGATAATGTCAAGGATGCTATAGACCAAATTTCATTTACACTTTTTGGAGTTCTTTATGTTGCAGGTCTTGGCGGCTACTACCTTCTCATCCGAAACCTTGAAGGTGGAGAGCATTTAATTTTCTTCCTGCTTTTCATTGTGTGGTTAGGTGATATTACAGCGTACTACTGGGGGAAAAATTTTGGCAAAAAACCTCTAGCCCCTATTGTCAGTCCTAATAAAACTGTAGAAGGTAGTATTGCCGGTCTTGCGGGAAGTTTAGTGGCTGCTGTTCTTTCAGGATTATTTTTTTTGGATCATATAGCGATGATACACTGTTTACTTATTGCTCTTATTTGCGGTACCATCGGGCAATTTGGTGATCTTGCAGAATCTTTATTGAAGCGTCATGCGAGTATTAAAAATTCCGGCGATGTTCTTCCTGGCCATGGTGGAATTTTGGATCGTATCGATAGTCTGTTATTTGCAGGACCCGCATTTTATTGTTATCTCAAATTCGTAATTTAGTCAATTTCCTTCGTCTGATATAAGCTAAAATAATTTAATATCTTTAAATTAATTCAAGAGTTTAGATCTACATTTATGAAAATAATTTCTATTTTAGGATCTACAGGATCTATTGGCGTAAACACCCTCGACGTCGTGCGGAAAAATAGGGACCATTTTACGGTTGCAGGTATGGTCGCCGGAAGTAATATTTTGCTTTTTGCGGAGCAAGTTAAAGAATTTAAACCCTCTGTTGTTTCTATCTTTAATTCTTCTAAGATTGGCGAACTTAAAGAATTACTTCAAGGCGAAGATGTGGAAGTTCTTTGTGGTGAAGAAGGTTCGATTAAAGTTGCTACCCATACCGATGTATCGTTGGTGGTATCAGCTATCGTTGGCAGTGCCGGGTTAGTACCTTCTTTAGCTGCTATTCAGTCGGGTAAAGACCTGGCCCTCGCAAACAAAGAAACTTTAGTGGTTGCCGGGGAGCTGATACTTCGTGAGTCTAAAAATAAAGTGAACCTTATCCCAATTGATAGTGAGCATAGTGCTATTCTTCAGGCCCTTAATGGCGAAAAAAAAGAACGCATTAAAAAAATTATTCTAACAGGATCCGGTGGACCATTCCGCACCTTCACTAAAGAGCAAATAGCAAGCGTCACAATCAAGGAGGCGCTCAATCATCCTAACTGGACAATGGGGGCAAAAATAACAATCGACTCTGCAACCATGATGAACAAAGGACTTGAATACATTGAGGCCAAATGGTTATTCGGGCTCGATACTCCCGTCGAAATCATTGTCCATCCACAAAGCATCGTCCATTCTATGATCGAATTTGTTGATACTTCTATCATAGCCCAATTAGGAATACCTGATATGCGAGTTCCCATAGCATATGCTTTGACTTATCCTGACCGAGTGAAATGCACATTACCAACTTTAAACTTTTCAGAAATTAAACAACTGACCTTTGAAAAACCCGATTATGAAAAGTTCCCCTGTATCAAGTTGGCCCAAAAATCTCTGGAGGAAGGCCTCAGCAATCCAGCAGTCCTCAATGCCGCAAACGAAGTTGCTGTCCAAGCGTTTCTTGATGAAGAGATTTCTTTTAAAGATATTTCTGAAACAATCCGAATGACATTAAATAATCACAAACCTCATACTATAGATTCACTTGAAGACGTCCAACGTGCAGACCGTTGGGCAAGGGAAGAAGCAAACAAACTGATTTCTGTCACAACCCATTGACCTTAAAAATTTAATTCAGCTATGTATAGAATAGGAAACGGATACGATGTTCACCGCTTGGTAGACGGACGTAAACTTATCCTTGGAGGTGTAGAAATTGCACATAGTCTTGGGCTGGACGGTCATTCCGATGCTGATGTCCTGTGCCATGCCCTATGTGATTCGCTTCTTGGTGCTTCCGGTGCTGGTGACCTTGGAAAATACTTTCCTGATAGGGATAAAAAATGGAAAGATATTTCTAGTTTAGTACTTCTTGAAAAGTCTAATAAGCTTGTCACTGAACGCGGGTATAAGATTGCCAATATTGATACCACTATTGTTGCTCAACAACCAAAACTTAGCCCATATATTGAATCAATGATTACGAATATTGCAGAATCCCTTAAAATCAATCCTAACCAAGTTAACATCAAGGCAACCACTACTGAATGTCTAGGATTTGCAGGACGAGAAGAGGGAATCGCAGCCTACGCGGTTGCTCTTCTTCAGACAAAATAGCTACTAAAGTTCGACTCCTATTAGTATAAAACATCACCATTAACTTTATCTGTCTGAATGTATTTTTTATGAGACAAAAAACTCATAATCTCAAACTTCCATTTTCTCCAATTGACATAAAAAAAGTAATTTGTATTTTACTAAGTGCATTAGTATTAGCAGTATATTGGAAAGTTCAATATCACGAGTTTATCAACTATGACGATGGCCGTTATATAACAGAAAATAAACATGTGAAGTCGGGTTTGTCCAAAGAAAATTTTATCTGGGCATTCACCCATTCACATTCATCTAATTGGCATCCAATCACTTGGTTGTCTCACATGCTAGATTCTCATTTTTATGGGTTAAATCCGAATGGACATCATCTAACTAGTCTAGGACTTCATATAGCCAATTCACTACTTCTTTTTTTAGTCCTTTGCCGAATGACAGGGGAAGTTTGGAAAAGTTGCTTTGTCGCCTCTTTATTTGCCTTTCACCCTATCAATATTGAATCTGTTGCATGGGTGTCAGAACGTAAAAGTGTCTTGAGTACATTTTTTTGGTTAATAACAACGTGGGCGTATGTAAATTATGTACAGAAAAAAAATTTTATTAGATACAGTATCGTCTTTCTTTTTTTCATATTAGGTTTAATGTCTAAACCGATGCTGGTAACCTTACCATTTGTTTTTCTACTGCTTGATTATTGGCCTTTAAATCGTTTTAAAATCCCGCCCGCTAATAAACCTCCTTCCGCTAAGGAGGTAAATCAAATTAAAAGTAGCCTGTTAAGCCTATTTATTGAAAAAATTCCCTTTTTAGTTTTAGTAGTTGGTTCTAGCACGATCACACTAATAGCTCAAAAGTCATGGGGGTCCATTGTATCTCTTGAAACTGCTCCGTTGACATCCCGTATTAGCAATGCGCTGGTTTCGTACTTAAAATATTTAGAAAAAATGGTGTGGCCTAATAACTTTTCTATTTTTTATCCCTATCCTACAGATGGATTTGTTTTATGGAAAGTTCTGATGAGTGTGCTAGTTTTAACAACCATTACATTTGTATCAATTAGGCTAATTAAGAAGGCCCCTTATCTTGCAGTTGGTTGGTTTTGGTACTTAGGAACTTTAATACCTGTTATTGGACTAGTACAAGTTGGACAGCAGGCCATGGCCGATAGATATGCATACATCCCTTTTATTGGAATGTTTATTATTATCGCATGGGGCCTTCCAGAACTTTTAAAAAATTACCTTTTTAGAAAGAAGCTAATATTATTTTTGGCGGGAATATATTTCTCTGTACTGATGACTTTATGCTGGATCCAGTTACAATACTGGGAAAATAGTATAAAAATTTTTCAACACGCTATTAATGTAACCGTTAAAAAATATCCGAGTTTTGTTGGCATTTACAATAATCTTGGTGTCGTTCTAATTGCACAAAACAAGTTTGAGGAAGCCAGGACTAATTTAAAAAAGGCTGTTGAACTTCAACCCAACTATCCTGAGTCACAGAATAACCTTGGTTATGCTCTAAGTGAGCTAAATCGTTTTAGCGAAGCTAATATCCACTATAAGAAAGCAATAAGGCTTAAACCTGACTATGCCGAAGCACATAATAATCTTGCTAATTCCTTAAGTAAAAAATCTAATTTTAATCAGGCTATTATTCACTATAAGAAAGCTATCCAACTCAAACCAGAGTATTCCGAAGCGCATTTTAATCTTGGAGTGACATTAAATAAATGGAATCATTCTGAAGAGGCTATTAGCCAATTGGAAGAAGCAATTAGACTTGAACCTAATTTTTTTCAAGCTCACTTGGCCCTTGGAAATATTTTAATTTTAAAAGATAAGTTTGAAAGAGCCCTATACCATTTAGAGATAACCATCAAAATCGATCCAAACAATTCGATCGCCCATAATAGTCTTGGAAGTATTTTGGGCCAACAAGGAAATTTAAAAAAAGCCATTGCTCATTTTAATACCTCGTTAAAATTAAACCCCTTTTATGAAGAAGCCCACCAAAACCTTGGAACTGCCCTAGCAGGCATGGGATTACCCGAACAAGCTGTTTATCACTTAAAAATTGCAAAAGAACTAGAAAGTAAAAAAATAAAGGGTGACTGAAAATGAGATGTCATCTCGCAAATATTTCACCACATAAAATTAGACAGAGTTTAGGTTTACAGTTCCTAGATTGATGGATTAATAGGCAACTATTTAGTACTTACTCTAGGACGGGAACGAAAAAATTAAAAAAAATGGGGCCAACCACAAAAGGTTGACCCCATAATAATAATCCAATAAAACTTAGTTGATACCTCTTCCCATTCCAGCAGAACCCTGTTTACCATTACTAGCCGTCCCTATAATCCCATGGGCCGCGGTCAGACCGTAACATACGCCATTAGTGCCGCAACCGCCACCAATTGTTCCGGCAGCGGATGAATCGTGCATATCCCCTATAAACTCAAGAGCAAAACCAGCACCGTTATCTGACTTATAAACTACACCCCACATAGCAAGCTGGGAAACATTATCAAACCTTTTAAGTGTTGCTGTGCCACCTGTCTCACCGGTATAACAACTATCCGTGCGACCATCGTTTGTGTTACACCCATTGGAACCGTCATTAGTACCACGATTTTTACCTTTGGTTTGAACGATTGGATGCGTGTGAATTCCTGTTATCTTGATATTACCGAATTGAGCGGTATTCGCGGTGGTAATAATAGATGTATTCGAACCAGTGAACGCATCGTTGGACGCGTTAATGGTTGCGTGATTCTGATTAACAACAAAAACTCGGTGGGTTTGGCCAGCATCCACAGTGAATACTGCAGCTCTTCCTGCTGCGGTATTTGGTACCGTTTGCATGTCCAGTACTTCAAGAACTACCCCGATAGAAGTATGAGCTGTTGCTAAAGAGGGATGAGAAACACCGATAAAGGTATACGACTCATTAGGCACAACCTGCGCATAAGGCGAGATAGCATGACGAGCGTTCACAATCTCACTTCCACCTGCTCCGACAGCGGTTGCATTCGCCGTCAGCTCTGCTTGAGTTGGAGCCTTTGTTATAACAACTTCGTTCGATGCCGCATGTGCGTTTTGAAGCATTCCAAACTGGAATATAACAAACATCAATAATAAGGTTAATCTTTTCATTAGTTTTCTCCTTCTATATCTTTAGCCAATCACTTGGCGCGGATTCAAATTATTAAAAAACTCTACTGAAGGTTGACACCTGAGCCCATAAAGTTATTATCCTTTAAGCCATACGGTGTATTACTATCATTCATGTCGCCAACAAATTCCATAGCGAAACCTGTAGTATTAGCCTCAATTATGACTGAACCCCAATAGGTGAGCATGGTTACGTCTCTAAATCCCGCACCATTATCCCTATGATGCGCTCCGTTGGAATTTTCATC
>Ga0209228_1001095_pt1 | contig 13584 bp, 11 predicted proteins | sample METZYME_3_150m_FD_187547 | JGI IMG/M metagenome (GOLD analysis project Ga0209228, IMG submission 187547) | Marine microbial communities from oxygen minimum zone in mesopelagic equatorial Pacific - METZYME_3_150m (SPAdes) (version 2) | ecosystem: Environmental > Aquatic > Marine > Oceanic...
TGCCATTCGAGGGTGGCCAGGGCGGTGGTCAACGAATGGCCGACCTCTTTTTCCTCGGGCTCGTGGTCGCACACCGTCGACCCGTCCTCGACCCGTCCCACACGGGACACCGTTCCGGCCCGGTAGAGCATCGCCTCGGCCAGGGACGTCTTCCCCGATCCGGGCGGCCCCACGAGGACCACGTTGCGGATGCGATCCGGCTCGAAGGCCTTCACGGCACACCTCCTCCGCCAGCGGGTCGGTCACCCTCGCCGCCGGCTCCGTCCGACGTGGGCCGAAACCGTAGCCCTGCACAACGGCCATGGCTAGTGCCCGGCCTGCTCGAGACAGAACCCCTCAGACCCGGCCGAGTCGTCCAGGCGTAGCCCCCACCAGTGGGTCCGGTCGGCACACCCGAGCAGCAGAGTCCGGTTCCGTAGGATCGGTGGCAGAGTTCGGTTCCGTAGGATCGGCGGCCATGGACTCCCGCGGCCAGCCGACATCCAGTCGGGCAGGATCTAGCCGCCACCTCGCCACCCTCGTCGGCGCCGGCTCCCTGTTGAAGAACGTTCAATGGGGCGAGGTGGCATCGCTTCTCGTACCGCTGGTCGCCGTGCTGTTCCCGCTGGCCCGCATGCTGGGCACGGCAGCCACCTCCATGGAGGAGGGCAACGTCCTCGTGGTGGCCTCCGGGATCCTCGACGGTCGCCTACCCCATGCCGACGTTTCCTACCTCTATGCCCCGGGCAGCGCATGGACGGTGGCCGGGGCCTTTTCGGTGTTCGGCGCCTCGGTGGTCACCGAACGCCTGGTCGGGCTGGCCTACCGACTACTGCTGCTGTGGGGCGTCCACAGACTGGCCCGCCGGTGGGGGCTGTCGACCGCGGCCTGTGCCACCTTGGCCACATGGGCCGTACTGGCCCCCTTCGGACTCATCGCCTATCCGTGGGTAACCGGCCTCGGCCTGCTGGCCGCCGGGACCGCTCTGGTCCTGGACGGCGAGGACCGCCGAACCGCCGCGGTAGGTGCCGGCCTGTGTGGTCTGGCCGTTTTCCACCAGGTCGTGCTGGCCCCCGCCGCACTGCTGGTGGTGGTCCCCGCCTTCGCCACGGCCACCGACGAACGACGGACCCGCCTCGGCACCGGCTTGGTGGCCGGCCTCTTCCCATTCCTGCTCCACATGGTGCTGGTCGGGCCACGCGCCATGGTCGAGGGCATGGTCGTGGACCCGGTGGTACGGCTCCGGGCTGGCCGACGCCTCCCGCTGCCCCCGGACCCCGACGACAGCGGTGACTTCTTCGCCCGTCTGGACGACCTGGTGCGCGGCCCCGACCGTCTACCAGGCCTCGACCGCCCCGCCCAGATTGCCGCCCTCTTCTGGTTGCTGCTGGCCGCCACCCTGATCCTGCTGGTGGTGGCCTGGCGGTGGCGGGGGTCGGGCCGGTCGCGTCTGACCACCATGGCCCTGGTCGGTGCGGCACTCGTGCCCATGGTGTTGCAGCGGCCCAGCCCCAACCACCTCAAGTTCGTCGGGGCGTGGACGGTGGCCGTGTGCGTGGTCGCCATCGCCGCTCCGCTGGGTGTCCTCACCGGTCGCCCATCGAGCCGCGGAACGGGCCGCCGGCTGGGTCACCTGGGGCCACCGTTGGCCCTGATCGCCGTGCTGGGTGGATTGGCCGTGGTGGCCCCCCACCACATCGGACGCTTCACCGTCGACGCCTTCACCGACGCCCCGATGGACGGCACCACGGCCACCGTGGTCCACGACGGTCGGACCCTGCCGGTGGGCCGGGGAGCCGGCGCCGACGCGGTGGCCGACGAGATCGATCGTGTGGTGGACCTCGTCGACGCCCTGACCCGCCCCGGCGACCGCGTGTTCGTCGGGCCGACTGACCTGACCCGGACCAACTACTCCGACACGTTCCTCTACTTCCTACTCCCCGACCTGGTCCCGGCCAGCCGCCACGTGGAGATGAACCCCGGCCTGGCCAACCGTTCGGGCAGCGGCCTGGCCGCCGACCTGGCGACCGCCGACGTGCTGATCCTCACCGACCGGTTCGACGGCTGGTCCGAACCCAACGCCTCGACCGAACCGGGCGACCCGGCACCGGCCGCGGTGGTCGCCAACCGGTTCTGCGACGTCGGCGGTACGTCCACCTGGCGGGTCCTCACGCCGTGCACCGACCCGGGTGACCGGTAGCGTCGGCGACGCATGGCCGACGACGGGGCACGCCCCCGCTTCTCCTACATCCCGGGCCTCGACGGCATCCGGGGCATCTGGGTCGTCATCGGCCCGTTGCTGTACCACGCGGCCACGGACACGGTCACCGGCGGCATCCTGGGCATCGACCTTTTCTTCACGCTGTCGAGTTACCTGATCATCTCGATCGCCCTGAACGAGTTCGAGAAGACGGGACGCATCGACCTCAAGGCCTATGCGGGCCGGCGAGCTCGCCGCCTGCTCCCCGCCCTATTCGTGGCCCTCGGCCTACTCACCCTCTACCTGGTGCTGGTCGTACCGCCCGGAGAGTTCGCCCGCTGGACCGGAGCGATCTTCTCCACGCTGACCTACAGCGCCAACTGGTACGAGATCTTCTCCGACGTCTCGTACTTCGAGGACTTCCACCACTCGCCGTTGCGCCACGTGTGGTCGTTCTCCATCGAGGAGCAGTTCTACATCTTCGCCCCGCTGTACCTGATCGCCGTGCTCATGATCTTCAAGCGGAGAGCCCACATGGCGCTACTGGTCACCATGATCGTGGGCACCGCGGCCTCGGCCTGGTGGATGGGCCACCTCTACCCGGGTCACGGCGACCCGTCGCGGGTGTACTACGGCACAGACACCCGGGCCCACTCGCTGTTCGCCGGGATCATCCTGGCCGTGGCCGTCCGCATGTACGGGCCGGTGCGAAGCCGAGCCGGCCAGTTGGCATGGGTGGCCAGCGCCTACGGGGCCACGTTCTTCTTCGCGTGGGCCATCTTCGAGATCTCCGAACGCGATGCCTGGATGTTCGAACACGGCGGCTTCCTGCTGGTGGCCGGCATCTCGTGCCTGATGATCTACGGCGTGGCCCAGCCCGGCGAAGCGCCGTGGCACCGTCGGCTCCCGGCCTTCCTGTCGGCCGACGACGCCCCGTGGTCTGGACGACTGACCTGTGGTGCCCTGTACGCCGGACTGTTCACCGCCGGTTGGGCGGTGGTCAGCGTGGTCCGGGGCAACGCTCCGTTCGACCACTGGCCTTACCTGCTGGGAGTAGGTATCGGCTGGTTCTGGTACGGGGCGGCCCGGGCCGCGGTCGGACCACTGCACTGGTTCCTGGAGTCGACGCTCATCCGGTGGGTGGGCAAGATCAGCTACGGCCTCTACCTGTACCACTGGCCCATCTACCTGCTGGTGACGCCCACGCGGGCCGGCCGCCTGATCCCCGGCGTAGCCGTGGTGGAGGGCAACAACCTGGTCTGGATGCACCTGGCCCTTACCTTCGCCGTCGCGGCGGGAAGCTTCTACCTGGTCGAACAACCGGTGATGAAGCGACGATTCCCGTTCGTGAACCGGCCGATGACGGCGGTCAGCGGAACGGCGGCCGGTGCCACCGCAGTGGTCCTGATCCTCATCGGCCTGCTGTGGGTCAACACCCGACCAGCCGAGGACGGGGCCTTCGCCTCGACGGCCAGCCCATGCGTCCAGCAGGGGCTGCTGCCCCCGCCCGACGACGACCAACTCCGGGTACTGGTAGTCGGCGACTCGGTGGCCCTCCAGATCGGCGAAGCCCTCTGTGGCTGGGCCGTGGACCACCCGGGCCGAATGGTGGTGCTCAACGAATCCCACCTGGGCTGTGTGGTAGGGCGCCACGGCCTCAAGCGCATCCCCGAGGGCGACGAGGGGACCGTCGGCGAGATCTGCTCGGCGTGGAACGAGGCCGTGCCCACCCACGTGATGATGGATTCCGAGGTGGTGTCGTGGCCGTCGGCCGTGGCCGCCTTCCGGCCCGACGTCGTACTGGGCCACGTGACGGCCTGGGACGTCACCGACCGGCTGGTGCCATCACTGGGCGACGAGTGGGTATGGGTGGGCGTCCCCGCCTACGACGAGTACATCTCGGCCGAGTACCGGCTGGGCAGCGAGGTGCTGGGCGCCGAAGGGGCCCAGGTGTACTGGTTGGAGGGTGCCCACATCCGGCGCGAGATCCGACCCCAGAACCACCCGGACCGCATCGACCGACTCAACGAGTTGGTACGGGAGGCCACCGCGGACCTCGACTTCGTGACCATGGTCAGCTACCGGGAGTTCACCGGACTGAACGGCACGACCCGGGAGCGCGAGATCCGCGACGACGGGGTGCACCTGTCCGATGCCGGTATGGCCCAGGTGAGCCAATGGCTCGTGGACGAAGTGTTCGACGAGACCCGTGAGGCCATCACCGACTGACCGGGCTCAGCCCTGCTCGGCCCACCAGGCGTCGAGGCGAGCCTCCAGTTCGGACCGCTCCAGGTCGCCCTCGGACCGCTTGAGGGCCAGCAGGAAGGCCAGCGCCTCACCGATCTCGCGCCCCGGTCCGATACCCAGGTGGGCCATCACGGCGGCCCCGTCCATGCCCGGGCGTTCGGCGGCCCTCCGGGCCTCCTCGGCCAACTCGGCGATCCTGTCCTCCAGGTCGTCCATGAGGGCCTGGATGCCAGCAGCCTTGTCCCGGTTGCGAGTCGTGCAGTCGCACCGGATGAGGTGGTTGAGCCGCCCCAGCAACGGGCCGGCGTCGCGGGCGTAGCGGCGAACCGCTGCATCCGACCAGCCCTCTGCATACCCCTTGAACCGGCCGGAGAGCCGGACCATCTCGCACACGTCGTCGACCACCCCGTCGGAATAGCCCATGGCTGTAAGGCGCGTGCGGGCCATGCGGGCTCCGACCACCTCGTGGTGTCGGAAGGTCACCCCACCATGCTCAAAGCTGCGGGTCCGGGGCTTGGCGATGTCGTGGAACAGGGCGGCAAGCCGCACGGTGATCTCGGGCTCGGTCTTGGCCACCACGGCGATGGTGTGGCTGAGGACGTCCTTGTGCCGGTGGATGGGGTCCTGTTCCATGCGCAGTGCCGGTAGCTCAGGCACCAGATGGTCCATCTCGCCGGAGTCCACCGAAGCCCACAGGCCGGGCACACAGTCGGGCTCGAGCAGGATGGCGCTCAGGCGCTCGCCGGCTGCCGGATCCATTTCCGGTTCGCCACAGGGCGCGTCCGGTCGGGAGGCCGTCTCGGTCATGTCCCGAGTCTACGGAAACCCGATGGACGGCCCCGTGGGGCTCGGCCGGGTCAGGCGACGGGGCAGTCCTCGATATCGAGGCTGAGCATGCGTGCCGCGTTGCCCCGCACGATCTTCCACACGACGTCAGCCGGGAGGTGGCCCATCATGTCGGTGGCCACCTGCTTGGTGTGGGGCCACGTGGTGTCGGTGTGCGGGTAGTCGGTCTCAAAGGTGATGTTGTCCACCCCGACCTCCTCGAGGGACCGCAGCCCGTGGTTGTCCCGGAAGAAGCAGCCGTAGATCTGCCGGTAGTAGTAGGTCGACGGGGGCTCCGGCACGATGTCGGCCACGCCACCCCAAGCCCGATGCTCCTTCCAGACGTCATCGGCCCGCTCCAGGATGTAGGGGATCCAGCCGATCTGGCCCTCGCTGTAGGCCAACTTCAGGTCCGGGAAGCGCACCAACACGCCGGAGAACAAGAAGTCGCTCATCGAGGCGATGGCGTTGTTGAAGCTCAGCGACGCGGCCACGGCCGGCGGGGCGTCCGGCGAGGCGACCGGCATCTTCGACGACGAGCCGATGTGCATGTTGACGGTGGTCTGCGTGTCCTGGCAGGCCGCGAAGAACGGGTCCCAGTAGCCGGTGTGGATCGACGGCAGGCCAAGGTTGGGGGCGATCTCCGAGAAGCAGACGGCGTGGCAGCCCCGCTCGGCGTTGCGACGGACCTCGGCGGCAGCCAGGTCGGCGTCCCAGAGCGGGATGATGATGAGTGGGATGAGGGCGCCGTCGGAGTCCCCGCACCACTCCTCGACCATGTAGTCGTTGTAGGCCTGCACGCAGGCCAGGCCCAGGTCGTGGTCGGACGCCTCGTAGAAGGTCTGGCCGCAGAACCGGGGCATCGTGGGAAACGACAGCGAGGCCTCGACGTGGTTGGCCAGCATGTCCTCGACCCGGGCCTTGGGGTCGTAGCAACCGGGCCGCATCTCGTCGTAGGTGATGGGCGACATGGTCATCTCGTCGCGGTCGAACCCGACGGCGGCCACATGGCGTTTGTTGGGGTGCACCAGATCCTCGTAGAACCAGATGTCGCACCACGGCGCGTCGGGCACGTCCAGCTCGTATTCGTACATCTTGGCCCCACCGACCCACTTCATCTCGCCCAGGCGTCGGCGCTCCACCCGGGGACCACGGGCGCGGTACTTCGCCGGGAGCCAGGTCTGCCACAGGTGGGCCGGCTCCACGATGTGGTCGTCGACGCTGATGATCGGCGGGATCTCGGTGGGCTCGTTCGTTGAAGGGGCGTTCTCTGGAAGCGCTTTCCCTGTAGGCATGGCTCGTCCGGTTTCCTGGGAGTTTCTGACGGTCCGTCAGATTCTAGGCGCGCTGATGGACCGGCACCCCGCGGGATCCCACCCACCGACGACTACCGTCGCCCCCATGAGTCAAGGGGAACGGGCCGAGCCCTCGGGCACGGCCGCCACCTACGAACGCGACGGCCACGTGGCCACCATCACCTACCACCGGCCCGAGGCAGCCAACACCGTGAACGGTGCCATGCGCCGCGACCTGAACGCCGCCTGGGAACGATTCATGGCCGACGAGGAAGCCTGGGTGGCCATACTGACCGGGGCCGGTGACCGCCACTTCTGCGGGGGCGCCGACCTGCGTGACCCCGACGGCTCCACCGGCGACTTCGCCGGCACCTTCTGGGAGGTCCCCACGGTCAACTCGTTCGAGTCGGGTCTCGAGGTGTTCAAGCCGACCATCGCCGCGGTCAACGGCGTGTGCCTGGGCTACGGCCTCACCGCCGTGGTGTCGTGCGACTTCGTCGTGGCCTCGGACCGAGCCACCTTCTCATGGCCGGAGGTCACCATCGGCATCCCCACCATCGTGGGGGCCATCCGCCTCCCCCGAAAGGTGGCGTGGGCCGACGCCATGGAACTGCTCCTCACCGGCGAGGCGATCGACGCCCAGCGGGCACTGGACATCGGCCTGGCGTGGCGGGTCGTTCCCCACGACGACCTCATGGCCGAGGCCCGGGCCCTGGCCGACCGCCTGTGTCGAGCCGCCCCGCTGGCCGCACGTGCCACCAAGGAGGTGGCGGTCCGCACCCGGGACATGGGGTGGACCGAGGCCGTACGGTTCGGCGAGACGATGCGCCGGGTGGCCGGCACCACCGACGACGCCGCCGAGGGCCGGACCGCCTGGCGGGAGAAGAGGTCCCCCGAATGGGAGGGTCGTTGAGCGGACTGCCAGACTCGGTCCGTTTCGCGGCCACCAGTCGCCCAACCGCCAGTTGCCAGCACCCCGGGAGGGTCCCATGAAGGTAGGAATCGGATTCGCCAACATCGGGCCGTTCGGCACCGCCGAGGGTGGGGTGGCCATGGCCCGAGCCGCCGAAGAGGCAGGCATCGATTCGCTGTGGACCGTCGAGCACGTGGTGTACCCCGACGACTACGGCTCCACCTACCCGTACGACGAATCAGGCCGGATGGCCATGGCGCCCGACACCGACCTGACCGACCCTCTGACGTGGCTGACCTGGGTGGGCGCCCAGACTTCGACCATCCGTCTGGCCACCGGGATCCTCATCCTCCCGGAGCGCAACCCGGTGGTCCTGGCCAAGCAGCTGGGCACCATGGACGCGCTGACCGGCGGCCGGATCGATCTGGGCATTGGCGTGGGCTGGCTCCGTGAGGAGTTCGACGCCCTGGGGATCCCGTGGGAGCGCCGGGGTGCCCGCACGGACGAATACGTGGCGGCCATGCGAACCCTGTGGAGCGGTGACAGCGTTGCGTTCGAAGGCGATTTCGTCTCGTTCTCCGGCGTGTCGTCGAACCCCAAGCCGGTGGACGGCACCGTGCCCATCATCGTCGGCGGCCACACCGATGCCGCGGCCCGACGGGCTGGGCGGCTGGGTGACGGCTTCTGGCCGGGAACGGGCGACCTCGACCACCTGCTGGACGTCATGCGCCGCTCCGCCGATGCCCACGACCGTGACCCTGACGCCATCGAGGTCACCTGGGCCGGGGACCTGACAACCGGAGACGACCCGATGGCAGCCGCCGAGGCGTTGGCCGCCAAGGGGGTGAGTCGGGTACTGGTCCCCTCATTCCTCTTCTGGCGAAAGACCGAGGAGCAGCTCGCCGCCTTCGGCGAGGAAGTGGTCGCCCCCCTGGCCGGCCTGTAGCCCTGCTAGCCGAACTCCGGCAGGCAAGGCTCTACCCTGACGGCGTGCACGCCTCGGGGAACCACCAGTCGGGAGCCCACCGGTGACCGGCATGATGCGCGACCCCCGCTCGTCGCGGGGACGCGAGTTCGGCCCGGCCTTCGGCATGGGTGGCCGTGGTCGACCAACACGGGGAGCAAGCCGTCGTTCGCCCGGTGGTCTGCCCGGCAGCCCCAGCACGTGGCTCCTGGTGTTGGTGGTGGTGGCGTTCTTCGCCGTGGTCCTTCTGGGCAGTGACGAACCGGCCACCGAACGAGCCAGCGAGCAGGACCTGATGGCCACCGTCCAGGGGGCCATGGTCCAGGCTGGTCTACCCACCGTGGAGGTCCAGGTCGTGGACTGGACGGTCATCCTCGACGGGAGGGTGGCCACCGCGGAACTGAAGGAGGCCGCCGGACGGGTGGCCTTCGCCCAAGCCGACGTCATCGCCGTGCAGAACCGGCTGTTCGTGCCGCCGCCGGTGGACGATCTGGTCCCCACGTCCACCACGGTTCCCGACCTACCGGCCTCACTGGCCGATCTGGTCCTGCAGGCCCGCCTGAGCGCGGTGGCCGCCCATCCTCCCATCCAGTTCGAGAGCGGCGGCGACCGCATCACGCTCGAGTCGGTACCCACCTTGGACCGCCTGGCCGACTTCCTGGGGTTCGAGCCGGCCATCCGGGTCCAGATCATCGGCCACACCGACAGCGACGAGCGCAACCCCGGGGACAACCTCTACCTGTCGGCGGTACGGGCCGAAGCGGTGCGCACCCAGTTGCTGGCCCGCGGGGTCGAGCCCGACCGGCTGATCACCCTCGGTATGGGTCACGCCGATCCCATCGCCGACAACCTCACCAAATCGGGCAAGGCGGCCAACCGCCGCATCGAATTCCTCCTGCTCCGGCCCGGTGAAGAGGGCCTCCCACCGCCTCCCGACCCGGGCATCCCCGATCCGGACACCGACGACGAGGGAAAATGACGGGGACAGGTCAGCGAGGATCGCCGTCGAGAGACGGTGACCGGGTGCTCAACGGGGAGGGCTCGCATGAAGACCAGCCACAGGGGACCAATGGGTCTGTGTACCGAATGTCGCCGCACCGGTGCGGTCGAGGTGGTGGGACTGGTCTGCGACCGGTTCGGCGCCTCGGCCCAGCCCACCGGCGTGTGCATGGAGTGCCGCATAAGGCAAACCGCACTACACACCTGAACCTGATCTGCTCCGCAGGAGCGGGCGACCAGCGGTCCGGTCGATGAGCGGTTGGCGACAGCGGGTCACCGGAGCGGCAGAGGGGTTGTTCAGCCACGCCCCAGACCCACTGGCCTCGACCTTCGACCACCCCGGCGACCCCGGGCTGTTCGGACCCGGATCGGTGACCTGGCGGGTCATGTGCGACTGCTCCACCTTCGTAGGCGGCGTTCGTGCCCTGCTCGTCCAGGCCGCCCACCCGGAGGTAGCCGCCGGAGTTGGCGACCATTCCTCCTACCGGAGCGACCCTCTGGGCCGCCTGTCCAGGACAGCGTCCTACGTGACGGCCACCGCCTACGGATCCCTGCCCGAGGTGGACGACGCCGTGGCAATCGTCGGACGCCTGCACGGTCCCGTGTCAGGTACCTCACACCGCGGCCTGGCCTATTCGGCTGCCGAGCCCGGAATGGCAGCCTGGGTGCACAATGCGCTGGTCGACTCGTTCCTGGTGGCCCACCGCACCTACGGGTCAGCACCCATGAGCGATGCCGACGCGGATGCCTACGTGGCCGAACAGGTCCGCCTCGGCGAACGCATGGGGGCCGACCCGCTTCCCGACACGGCCATGGACCTCGCCCGGTGGCTGGTCGACCACCCCTCGTTGGGCCCGTCGCCGGCCGGAGCCGACGCCGTCCGCTTCCTCGCCGGACCACCCCTGGACTCACCGGTCCGACTCGCCTACCGGATCATCCACGACGCCGCGGCGGCCACCGTGCCCACCCCCATGCTGGACGTTCTGGGAATCCGCCGCCAACCGGGCGCGATCCTGCGGGGGCGTCTGCTGATCCGTACCCTGCGGGCCGCCCTCGGGGCCTCGCCGGCATGGGCAGCCGCCCTGGAACGCTGCGGTGAACCTCGGCCACCGGGGGTGCGCTTCCGCAACGCCCCGGGCACCAGTAGTTAAAGGACCGGCCGCTGGGAATCAGGCAGCAAGCACCGGTTGGCTGGGAGTGAAGGCCACCGGCAGGTGCTTGATGCCGTTCACGAAGTTCATGCGCAGCCGATCAGCCGGCCCGGTAACGACCATGTCGGGCATACGTGTAGCCAGGCCTTCGAAGATCAACTTCAACTCGAGCCGGGCCAGGTTGGCCCCCAGGCAGAAGTGGGCCCCACCGCCACCGAACGCCAGGTGGTGGTTGTCGGTCCGGGCCAGGTCGAGACGGTGGGGGTCGGCGTAGACCTTCTCGTCCCGGTTCCCCGACGGGTACCAGAGGGTGACCTTGTCTCCGGCCCGGATCTGCTGGCCGCCCAGTTCGGTATCGGCCGTTGCGGTCCGACGGAAGTAGTTGACCGGGCTGGTGTACCGCAGGATCTCGTCCACCGCCTCCTCGGTCATCTCACGGGTCTCGACCACCGTGGCCCACTGGTCGGGGTGGTCCATGAAGCCCATCAGGCCCAGCGAAATGGCGTTGCGGGTCGTCTCGTTGCCGGCCACCAGTAGCAAGGTGAAGAAGAGGTCCCGTTCGAGGTCGGTCAGTTCGGTGACCGTCCCGTCGTCCAGTGTCACCGTGGCCGATGTGAGGACGGTCCACAGGTCGTCCTCGGGCTCGGCGCGCTTCTGGTCAGTCAGCCCGTGGGCGTACATGGCCATCTCGACCATGGCCGTCTCGTAGGTGCTGCTGTGGTCGCCCTCCGTGCCATCGGCGTCCACCGGGTCCTGGTATTCGGGGTCGCTGCCGCCGATGGTCCGGTTGGACCAATCCAGGAGCCGGTGCCGGTCCTCATCGGGCACGCCGATGATGTCGGCGATAGCCATTAGTGGCAGTTCGGCGGCCACGTCTAGGACGAAGTCGGCGCTGCCCCACTCACAGATGCGGTCCAGGATGATGTCGGTCCGCAGCCGCATCACCTCGTCCATGCGTCGCACCATGCGGGGGGTGAAGCCCGTGTTGACAAGCTTGCGATAGCGGGTGTGCTGCGGGGGGTCGGTCATCACCATCTGGAGGCCCGGCCCGCGGCCCTCGGCGATGTCGTTCAGCGCAATGCCCCCGGCGCCGTCACGCCCCGGGCCCGTCTGGTGGGAGAAGAGGGTGCCGGAACGGTGAGCCTCGGCAATGTGCTCGTAGGACGACACCACCCAGAACGGCTCGGGATGCTCGTCGGTCGCCGGGTGCTCCCAGACCGGGGCCTCCCGGCGGAGCAGGTCGAACCAGTCATGCGGCATCCGCTCGGCGAACACGTCCGGATCGGTCAGGTCGATATCGGCCAGCGTGGGCACGGTGCTCCTCTCAAACTTCTCTTCCCCGGAAGATATCTTCCCGGGAAGACTTCTGCAAGGTCGACCGGTACGATCGATCCGTGGCCGACACCGCCAGCCCTCCCGGCCCCCGAGAACGCTCCACCGAGCAGGCCGCCTTGGTCGACGGTGCAGTCGACCGGCTGGTTCCCACCGGTGACGCCCCCGAGGCCGCTACTGCCGGCACCCTCGTGTGGGCCTACCTGGCGGGCCGCCAACTGGAAGTGTGGCTGGCCGACGCCCTGGGCTCCACCGGGCTGACCACCTCGGAGTTCGGGGCCCTTGCCGGCGTGGCCTTCGCCGGCGAACACACCCTCACCGCCGGCGACCTGGCCCGGTGGACCGTCCAGACCTCGGGCGGCACCACCAAGACCATCCAACGGCTCGTCGACCGCGGCCTGGTCCGACGGGTGGCCGACCCCGACGACGGCCGCCGCACCTTGATCGATGCCACTGCCGACGGCCACCATCTGGCCGCCGTCGTGGTGACCGATCTGGTCGCCCGCCTGGACTGCGACCTCGGCCCACTGGACGCCGATCAGCGCACCGACCTGCACGACGGGCTCCGGCGACTCTCCTCTGCCCTCGGGTGGCGACCCGACGCAGACGGGCGTACCGCCGGGGACTAGACGCCGACCGATGGCCTCCCCTCAACCCCGATCAGGACACGCTGAGTACCGGATCTCCCCAGAGTGACTCGTCGGGGGTGATCCCCAACCCGGGCCCCGGAGGCAGGTCAATCCACCCTCCGTCCAGGCGAATACCGTGTTCGGCGTCGTAGTGGCCGTCCACGTATGGCTCGGCGATCCAGGTGCCCTCGAAGTTGGCCGGGTCCACGGTCGCCCCGACGTGCAGCGACGCTGCCGCCACCAGGTCACCGCCCCACGTGTCGTCCACGGTGTGGGGTCGCCGAGCTGCCGCGCACACGTCGCGTACGGCCCGCATGGCGCTGATGCCACCCACCCGACTGACCTTCATGCCGAAGCCGTCGGCCACCCGCTGTCCGATAGCCGTCACCACCACGCCCAGGTCGGTAGCCGACTCATCCAGGTAGATCGGGTGACAGACCTTCCCGACCAATGAGGCGTTCTCCTCATAGGTGTCGCACGGCTGCTCGATCACCATGGGGATGTCCCGACAGGCCTGTGACACCTGAATGGCGTCGCGGGTAGCCCACCCCTTGTTCGCATCCGCGGCTAGACGCACACCGGGGCGCAGGGTGGCAGCCACAGCCCGAATCGCCGCGACGTCCTCCTCTACCGGCCGACCACCGACCTTGAGTTGGATCCGGGAGAAGCCCTCGGCCTGGCAAGCGTCAGCCTCGGCGACCTGATCCTCAGGTGACGCGATCAGTACCCCATGGTAGGACGGCACCCGCTCGCGCACAGCCCCACCAAGCAGATCGCACACCCGCACCCCGTACGCCTTGCCGGTGGCGTCCCAGCAGGCCACGTCCACGGCGGCCTTGGCATACCGGTGCCCCATGAGGGCGGCGTCCATGGCCGCCTCCACCCGGCCGACCGCCGTCGGATCCAGTCCAAGGAGGTGGGGAGCCAACTCGGCCAGTGCGGCCCGGGCCCCCAAGGCGTGCTGGGGCTGATAGACCGGACCCAAGGGGCAGGTCTCTCCGTAGCCCACGGTGCCGTCGTCGCACTGAAGGCGAACGATGGTCGTGTCCA
>Ga0209228_1001096_pt1 | contig 13583 bp, 8 predicted proteins | sample METZYME_3_150m_FD_187547 | JGI IMG/M metagenome (GOLD analysis project Ga0209228, IMG submission 187547) | Marine microbial communities from oxygen minimum zone in mesopelagic equatorial Pacific - METZYME_3_150m (SPAdes) (version 2) | ecosystem: Environmental > Aquatic > Marine > Oceanic | place...
CAAGTTCGAAGGGCAGTTCATTGAACGCAGCCGGCAAAACAAGCCCTCCCATCCCGTTCGCGGTGTCAGCCACTATTTTCAACGGTCTCAGTGCACCAATATCAATGAACGAGTGGACGTGTTCCACAAACTTGTCAAGCAAGTTGATTTGCTGGATCCTGCCCGCAGTAGGGGCAGACCTGGCGGGTTGCGCAGCAAGTTGACGTATGTCGGCAAGCCCGGTGTCAGCTCCAATCGCTTGGGCACCCGAGTGACAAAACTTCATGCCGTTGTATGAAGCAGGGTTATGAGAAGCAGTCAACATGACGGCGGGTGCCTGCAAATACCCCGAGGCAAAGTACACAAGGTCTGTAGATGCGAGGCCGACATCTCGTACGTCAACCCCTTGAGACACAACTCCTTCACTGAAAGCCTCCAACAATCCTTGTCCGGAGGTCCTCATATCGCGGCCAACTACAACCGTTTCAGCGTTCGTAAAGTTGGCGAACGCCGCCCCCAAGGACCTAGCCGTTGGCTCATCAAGTTCATCAGGAGTCAATCCTCTAACGTCGTACGCCTTAAATACCGCTGCCAAGCGAGAACTATCGGCTGGCGGGATCACGACTTGAGGTTCCATCGCACTAGGAAGGCTAACCATGCCTCGGCGGCAAGTCGCTGTATCTGCCAAGGTTCGACCACACGCGAACCCTGATGACGTCCCAGAACATACGTATTGCTTGGGGAATGAACTTAACTGTGCTCTGCTCAACGTGATCCAGAATCACCGGAATTTCTGTGATCACACACCCTAATTTTCGGGCCAAAAAAAGAACCTCTACGTCAAATGCAAAGCCGTCTACTTTGGCCTGACTGAAGATGGTTTGGGCTGCTTCGGAAGTAAAACCTTTGAGCCCACACTGAGTATCTAGGTGGGGGCTGGGTACCACTATCCGAGTCAGTCGATTGAATACACGACTTCCCCACTCTCGCGCCACGCCGGGCGAATTCACCTCTCGACTCGCTAAGTGCCGTCGACTACCTAGAACGACATCTGCACCGGCGTTAAGAGCTTCAATCAATTTGAGAATTTGAGACGGTTCATAAGCCAGATCGACGTCGGTAAAAAGAACATAGGTGCCTGATGCAATTGATACGCCAGCTCGGACTGCTGCTCCTTTACCTCTGTTTTCTTTCAGCTCAACTACATGATCTGCGTCGGCTTGCCGTGCCGCATGGGCGGTACCATCGTCAGATCCGTCGTCAACAACGATAATTTCAGTCTCTATGTCGATTGTCGCGTGCTGAATCCTGGCAATGGTTTCAACAATGGTTGGTGCTGCTCGATAAGCGGGAAGGATGATGGAGACCAACTGATCGGTCATACATCTGTCTTTCGACGTTTCGACCGGATCGACAATGCAATGACGCTGAACCCGGCGAGGGTTATAAACCATCCAAAGTATTCAACCCAGGTCGCTTCAAATTCTAAAAGGACTTCGTTCTCGGTGGGGACGACAACCATCCAATTCGGTGTGGCCCGGTATGGTCCCAGCCCGCCTTTGACTGACCAGTTCGGAAAGTAAGATGCTTTGACAAGCACAGGAACACCTGTCTCATCGACAGAGAAGCTAATTCTGTCGCCTTCCTCCACAATGTTTGTTACCGAAATTGCAGGTAGCGGTCGTTCCTCCGGGCTAGCGAAACTACTTCTGCCTATGAATGACGGATCGTCAAGGCCTACGCGATGCCACTCACCTGGCCCTTCAGCCGTAACCATGATTCGCGATCGCGTTGAATCGTTAAACCACGCCATAGCGGGGTCAGTCCAGGCGCGCCCACCTTGATCCCCTTCAGATGACACATTGGGTTCATAAGCCAATCCTTCGACGAGTGACGAGTTAGCAACCAGATAGATCCACCATGGATCGGATCGGGCAATAAGTTCCAAATCATCGGGATACCGGTTTGCTTGTTCAACAGCATCAGCGCTGAACGCCAGGTAGTAACGAACTCCCGAGAGTTGCATGTGTCGAATACCCGACTGCACGTCTAGACCTCGATAATCCAGTCCCCTCATTGGCCGTGACGGGTTCGCCGACAACTCAGATTGCATCAAGAAGTGGAAGGGCACAGTCGCTGAGGATTCGAAGTACAGGCCTTCCATCGACCCGATACATCCATCAGTCCAATACGGGAGCAACATTGGAGCCATCGGCGTCCCATAGGAGCCGAGTTCGTCGCGATCGTATTCCCAAAGTGCTCGCCCACATCCGACATCCTCACCAACCTCGCTCATCGTCTTCACAAGACTCTGATAGATCGGAAACTCAGAGCGAGATTCGTATCCGGTGAAGTTCCAAGCCGCCCACCCAGAAACAAAATTTCTATCTTTTGAGGCGACGGTGACCGGACCCCATCGAAAATCGCCGTCTTCTTCATAGCTTCCTCCCGGCGCAATCCCCAGAGAAACAGACACGAAAATGCAGGCCGCTATACAAGCAAGAATAGGAGTAGCTACCGGTAACCAAAGGTGATGAATCCGAGTGGTTCGATTCTCCAACCTTGTCAAATCAGTTGATTGAAGTGCCTTTGACAAGAACCAAACGCCCACCGCAGCCAGAAAATATAAAGCTAAATACCAAAAGGGAAGCAACCGAGCGTTCCACAGACGATGTTGTGGCCATACCGCAAAAGCTATGCCAGCGGTGGCGGCTAGCCCAATAAACATGATCGCAGGCCGATACCAGTTCAATAGCCCTGCAATGCCTCCCAGCAGTGCCAGCGCGATCAACCAGATAATGGTCATCTTGGCGCTATCACCAGCCAACCGGTTAGGAAAAAACAGATTTTCTCTTACATTGTCAAGTTTTTCCCACCCCATGTCGTTGAGGTAAGACCGGCGAAGCAGAAAAGGAACTGTCCAAAACGCAGAAAGCGCGCCAGCCACCAGACCTACAGCTAGGACTCGCATCGCACCCTTGAATTCGGCGACGAGAAAGACGAAGGCGACTATCGCGCAAATCACCAGGGGCAGCAGAAGTTGTGAGGTTATGAACGAAACCCCAATCAGCGGAAGCGCAGCCACCAACAACAAGACGGCCGTTGCTTTCGAACCGATTCTCGTCGGGAGCCTATGAATGGACCTGCTAATCACTTGGATCACACTGGCCGTCACTGCGAACAACAGTGTGATCGGGTGGCACAACGCGACTACCGCCAGTGCGACTGCAGCTCTACATCTGTGCGTTCCCGCTTCTAATACCCGGCTAACGAACCCGAGATACACCAGCGAGACAGCTAACCCTATGGAGAAAGCAAATTCACCAGCCAACGTTGAGGCGATGTTGCCACCATAAATAGTGAAATTGAAGTCGAAAACGAACAACATCGAAGCGACGGCAAGAAGGGCTGGTAGCGGTTCCTTCCATCTTGAAAGTCTCCCCATCAGCCACGCGGCAACTGGCATGAGAACTACACCCGATACCGCCACCAACTTAAACGCGACTCCATAGGGCGCAAAAAGATCAACAAAGACAACGAAAAGGTATGGCAGCACCATATAGAAGTGCATCGCCGGAAATCCCGCATACCAATCAGAACTCCAACCCCGCAACTGAAGCGATGGAAGTAGCTCATCTCGAAGAAAAGCTGGGCCCCACACATGAGCCCCCATGTCCCCACCAGTGGGAGTGCTGTTAATAAATATCTCCGAAGGCCCTAGACCCCAAAACACCATTCCAGCTGCGGCAACCGCAACCAGTAACGACGTCCAATCTTGGGCGTTATAGCTAAGTCGCGAAAAGACAGACCGCACTAAAGCGGACCTTTGACCCGGAGCTACTTCGACAGCGGCCATTCAACTCCATGTTGTCATCCGTCAGCCACTAAGAGGAATCGGCACTCAAACAAGTAACCAAATACCAGCCGTCGCCCGGCCTGCTACTCCCTAACCGCGTATTCCTTATCGGCTGTACCGGTAGTCAACTTTTCCGCCCGAGTGTCTTGACATGACCACCCCTGAGGGGGTCGGAACCGGTCAGCATGGTCCACACACAACTCCATAAGATTCGCATCGCGAGCGTCACTTATGGCCTGGAGTTCAACTAAACGAGTTTCATAGTCAAACAACAGCAAAACCTGGGCGTCACCGGCACACAACGGGCGACTACAGAGTCGGGATCGAGGAATCGTCACCTAGCTGAAGATACAGAAGTCATGAGCAGTTACTAGGGATCCAACAGACAGATGATTGGGTCCCGTGCACCTCTAGCATGGACATATGGCGTCCGAACCACAGGAACCACAATCTGAAGGTAGTGAACGCCGCCGAGAAGGCTGGCCCCGTTGGTCCATCTGGATGCTCATCGCCTTGGTGCTGGCCTCGGTCATTGTGCCAAACCTACTCAACCGCGAAACCGGCACGGCAATTGAATACAGCAGCCTGATAGACGAGGTCACTGACGGCAGAATCGATTCTGTTGTCGTAACCAACCAAACGGGAGCTATCAAAGCTGAGGCCATAGATGGAACCACTTACACAAGTAAAGGGCCCATTGAACTACCTGAAACTGACCTCAAGCTTCTTCGCGATCGCAATATCGATGTCGAATTTCGGACCGAAAGTTCGAACCCATTCCTCAGTCTGCTCCCGATCTTGTTGCCCTTCGTGTTGATCATCGGCCTTTTCTGGTGGATGCAACGTCGAGCGCAAGGCCAAATGAACGGGATCATGTCGATAGGGCGAAGCAAAGCCCGTACCTACACCACAGAAAGACCCGAGACCGGCTTCGACGATGTTGCCGGGTACAAAGGTGTGAAGCAAGAAATCACTGAAGTCGTCGACTTCCTCAAAACACCTGACCGATTCGCCGCCGTTGGCGCCAGAATCCCTAAAGGTGTGTTGCTAGTCGGTCCACCTGGAACAGGGAAAACACTGATTGCTCGGGCAGTCGCAGGCGAAGCGGGCGTTCCTTTTCTATCGGTCACAGGTTCAGACTTCATGGAAATGTTTGTTGGTGTTGGAGCCAGCCGAGTTCGTGACCTATTCCAAACTGCCCGCAAGCTAGGCCGGGCAATCATTTTCATCGACGAAATCGATTCGATCGGCCGAAAACGCGGCGCTGGGTTGGGCGGAGGACACGACGAAAGAGAGCAAACACTCAACCAAATGCTCGCCGAAATGGACGGATTCGAAGCCACAGAGGGCATCGTCATGATGGCTGCAACCAACAGGCCCGACATATTAGATCCAGCCCTTCTTCGTCCAGGCAGATTCGATCGTCAAGTAGTAGTTCCCCTACCAGAGTTCGAAGAACGCAGCGCAATTCTTGCGGTTCACATCAAAGACAAGACCGCCTCCAAAGACATAGACCTCAACACCGTCGCTAAGGGAACACCTGGCATGAGCGGCGCAGACCTCGCAAACCTCGTCAACGAAGCGGCGCTTAACGCTGTCCGAATGGACCGTGAATCAATAACTCAAGACGATTTTGAAGCGGCTCGTGACCGAATTCTGATCGGGCAGCGACGCGAATCGGTAGCAATGACCGATCGAGAAAAAGAGGTCACCGCGTACCACGAGGGGGGCCATGCTCTCATAGCAACACTGTTCGCAAACGCAGATCCAGTCCACAAGGTGACGATTCTTCCCACAGGCCAAGCTCTCGGCGTCACAATGCAATTACCCGAAGAACGACACGCCTACTCACAGGACTACATCGAGGACCGGCTCGCAGTTTTGTTCGGAGGCCGAATGGCAGAAGACACAGTCTTCGGAGTGACGTCGACTGGTGCCGCAAACGATCTCATACAAGGAACAGAATTGGCCAGACGAATGGTCGCTGAATGGGGCATGAGCGACCGTGTGGGTCCAATGGCCTGGGGTTCCGACAACCAAGTGTTCTTGGGTGATGGTTTGGTTAGCGGCCGAGACTACAGCGATGAAACCGCTCGAGTTATCGACGAAGAAGTCGAAAGAATCTTACGAACCCAAGAAAATCGTGCTCGACAAGCACTGCTAGAACACCGATCTGCTCTCGACCGAATTGCCGCAACACTCCTCGATAAAGAGACAATCAGTGGAGACGAGGTTGCTCAACTGATTCCTGATCCGGTGCCGTCCAGTGAGGACGGGGACCCGATTTCAGAAGCCGTGAACCCTCCGTCAATCGGTCAACCTGGGTCAGACTAAACGATCTCGGCGAGAGCAGCCGCGAATTCACCCACATCAACTCGCCCTGTCCAACCACCTACGACGCTTCCTTCGCGGTCTACAACCAGAGTCGTCGGCACCGTATCGATTCCGAACCGTCTATGGAGCGCAGGTTCTGCGCCAAACTCAACGTCTGCTACTGGAATTCCCGCTCCAGCAGGACCGCGGATAAGCCGAACTACCTCTTGGCAACTATCACACGTTGATTCAGTAAAAATGATGATTGCAGGACCAGCATCTAAACCGACTTCAGTGGCAGGAATTCTCGTTGGGAGGGCGTTACGACGCACGGAAATGAGTTGCGATGAACCATTTCGGTTAACAAGGATGGCTGTTAGAGACACAACAGCAGCGATAGCAACGGCAATCAACAGTCGAGTCATTAGTCATCCTCAGCGAATCTGATTCCGAGAATCGAACTTAATCCGGCGCCCTTTGGTTCTTGGTGAATAGCAGCTACCACCACTTCCGATTCGGACTGAACTTCTATTGTGTTTCCCCCAGCTAATCGAAGGTGTTGAATGGCAAAAGCGGCGAGTTGCACCTCATATTGTTCCCGTTCGCCATATCGAGAGATAAACGCAGTTGCGACCGAAGATGTCGTGTTCTCAACAGCAATTACAACTTCCCCAGGGATATCGGGCAAAATTAAGAGCCAGCTGCGAGAACCACTGGGCGCTCCGGGGGCTATCGAAAGACCACTCTCTCGACCAACTGGAAGATTTATAGATTCTGCTTCGTTAGGTGCTGCAAGAATTTCCTGCTCTGGGCTCTCTTTGCCGGGCGAACCGTTGGGGCCAGATGCAAGCTCAACACCAGAGACGATGGGAATACCGCTCGATGATTCCACGATAATTCCAAACGACTCAGCTGACGTAAACAATGTGTTGGCGATTAACGCCTCCTCTGCTTTAGGTAAGACTTGCATTTGGATCACGTCATAGGGACCGATGCTGGTAATTGCCGACCCAATTTTGCCCTCGCCACTGACCAAAGTGACCTCAACATCCGCCACCACGTCGGTGGGATTGGACATCACAACCGAGACACGTTCTTTTTCTCCTAACACAACCACGGGGTGATACCAGGAGGTTGAGGTGGCAGCGCTAGCAAGCGTCGCCGAAAACCCTACTCTTCCCGAAGATCCATCGAATCTCTGGATGTGATCAACAACTACCCGCCCCAAACGTGCCCGTACAGTCGCGCTCAAAACATCGCGGCGGCGCACGTGCGCACCTATATCTATCGAAATGGTATTCGCTGCTGGTACGACCAGCCCGACCAGTTCCGGAGGCACGTAAACACCTGCCTCGGCTTCGCTAGCGAAACTCAGATCAACGACGGCATCGGTAGGAAGCGGGTTGTATACAACTAGATAACTGACCGCGTCAGCTTGAGTGTCGCCAGACACGACATACCATGCGTCGGCTACAACGGATGAGCAAGAAGCAACATCAGAACCGTAGGTCGAACGGATACGGCGACTGACCGTCACCCCCGATATCGGCGCTTCAACCAAGGCTGAGACCAGTTCGTCCGTGATGTAATCCGCTACTTCCAGTGAACGGCTAGACAGCCCTGGTACTTCAAGGTGAACCAAACGACGGGCACTCGTCGGGCTAACCAAATATATCGACGCTCTTGTTGGTTCAGCAGCAGTGTTGGTAACCACAAGCTCGCTTCGGGCTTCCACTCCCCCAACTTCTAGTCTGCGGCTATAAGCCGTCGGGCAATACCAAGTGGAGGTAAGAGATTTGCCGCCAGGTACTGCGCTCTCAGTCTCGACTCCGACCGCATTCTCAGCACCATCAGCGTCTAACTGAAACCGGGCGTCAACTAGCAATCCAGCAATCACTACCGCTGGCAAAACAAGTCGCGCAAGCCACAACAATAAAGTCATACGGAAACTTCAACTCCGCGTCTCTTCCGTCGTTCAGAAACTGCTAGACGAGCAACAACCGCCCACAGGACCGCCTGGACAACCGCTCGATCAGCCACCGAATCAGGCCTGATATGCCATAGCGCCGCCCGACCTGCAATCGGGCTTTCGAAACGCATCGCCCAACCGAAAGACGGTTCAGGAAACATCACTTCCCCGCCAACTAAAAGCCTCCAATTCGGATCAAAGGACTCCGCCACCAAAACCTCACCAGCGCCGACAAAGCCTCTCTGCTCTCGGGAGGACCGGCGGTCAGTCAAGACTGGTATTCCTGAAGTGAGATCAGTGACGACTAACTCACCAGGCTCATCAAGACCTACTAGTCGAACTGGACTTCCAAACTGAGCTCTGCTCGACATCCACGACTCATTAACTAACACCGTCACTGACGGGTCAGTTGCAAGCGGTCGAAGATCTAACTGCGAACCAAGAGCCTGACGTGTTCGCGGTCCGATTGGCCTATCAAACCCACTCGAGAACGAGGGTGTTGACCGCTCCACCACAGCGACGTACCTGATCCCAAACGGGGCAAGTAAGCGACCCATCCTTGTTGTATTTCCAGATAGTCCGATCTCCACAGCATTCAAGAGCTCACTCTGCCCATCAGTCAGCGCGCCAACCCACTGATGTCGAATATCGGGATGCCCCCTTACCGAGGTCCCTACATGCAAACCTTCATTACCAACCGCCCAACCCTTCAACGGCAGCACGTCCTGGTCTCCAAGCCAAAGAACTCGGTAAGAGGGACCAATATCGCGATCATCCAACAACGACAAGGAGACCCTCAAATCATTAGTAGGCGCCCCCCATCTTCCGTCAGCACTTTCAACCAGGAACACACCGCTACTAATGATCAATGATGCTGCCCCCACCGATACAGCGATTCTTCTCACAATCGCCGGCGAAAAATCCCCATCAACCTTGATACTCGAAGGCCCCACAGCCGCGCACCAGCACACCCCAACCGCCGCTAAGACAATCGAACCCTCACCGACAAGCACTTCCCTGCCGAGCAGATCCGTCAACCACCCTCTGTGAGAGGCCCAGGACAACCCATAACCCGAAAACGCAACAACTCCCGCCATGACTGCCAGTCGCAGCCTGTCGCCTCGCCCCAGAAGCAACGGGAGAACCGCTACGAACATCGGACACCATGTGACCCAACCATTCCCGTAGGCACCAGGCGAGAAACGTAAAAGGTCAGCTAGTTCGGCAGAGTTCTCTGAGGGTGATCGAACTAACAGATACCTCATAACCGTTTCTGAATCACCCAGTACCGCCACCCAAGGAAGATGCATCAACGAGGCAACACCCAATGCCACAAAGGCAATTAGGAATCCTCTCGCTATTGCCCCAGGTGATATTGCTCCGACACTAGTAACTACGAACGCCAATGATGCGAGCAGAGCTAGAACAAGGATAAGTGGCTCGAAAGCGGCTACAACACCCAACAAAAAACCCAACGACACCATTTGGTGCGCCATGCCTGTGCCCGCTAGGTCGTAAGGCGATACTCCGAATGCTTTGATAACTCGACAAATCACGAATGGCGCTGTTGCGAACAAAAGGAGCGTTCCCCAGCGACCATTGGCCAGCGCGTTGTATGAAATAGGCAACGCAGCGTAAAGAGACGTACCGATAATTCGACCCCAGAGAGCATCCACTGGTTTGAGTAGCCGCCACATACCCACTAACCCAATCAGCAGTGGACTCAGGATCAGAATCTCTCGAACAAGGCCCATCGACCCCGCGCTCAACCAGCTAAGACCACCCAGTAAACCCAATGCTGCCGGACCAATGCCAGCGGCCCCAACACCAACTTCTCGCCAACCACTCCAGTACCCAGAAAGTAACGAAGAAGTATCTGGAAAAGTAGAGAACTGACCATATACAGGAACGCCTTGAGTTAAGAGATGACGGCTCCCGAAAACCAACACGACTGCTATAACAGTCCACGCCAACAAGGCCACTCGGCGCGGCCCAGCAGAAAAACTTTCACTGACTCGACGTCCAGCACGCCCGCTGATCGACTGGAGGGCTATATCTCCACCTATCCGTCCTTGCAGGAAGCCCCGCAACCGCGTCGACCCTGGAGCTTGACGTTGGCGAAGAACTCGGTCACGGGTTTCTCGTATCTGAGCAACCTGCCGTCGCGAACTAAGAACGTTTCTGACATGCAGCAGATTCCATCCCCAAGCTGCCAAGACGTCGCGCGCGTGACTAAACCTCAACGTGACCAAGCTGTACGCAACTTCAAGTAAAGACAAAACAATGGCAGCAACCATGATCGGAACTAAATGCATCCAGCCATAACACTTCGCCATGACGTGATGACGATGCCTCATTTGGGACCGTCGGAGATTTTCCGGTGGTGTTTCAACCATCGCGCTCTGAGCACGCACCGTCGCATTTGGGACAACCAGAACTCGCCCGCCTGCTATTTGTGCCCGCCAACAAAGGTCTAGGTATTGTTCACCACTCGTAATCCGAGGATCAAAGCCTCCGATAGTTCTGAATAGATCACAACGAACTAGGACGGCCTCGCCCGTGACGGTGAATGCCTCGCGAACTCGATCGTGTTGTTGCTGATCCAACTCACCTGATTCGACGAAAGGTGTTTCGACCCCGAAAGCATCTACGAGACAGCCCATTGACACGAGGCGGGTTGGGTCATTCCAGTCAAGAACTTTAGGACCCAATATCCCCGCATTGGATTCCAGAGCCTCGTCAACTAACCGAGTGACCGCATCGGGAGCCAAGACTGCGTCTTCACGTAAAAACAGATAGAAGGCAGCCCCTTCGACCACACTTTGAACCGTGTTTGCTGCCTCCCCAAACCCTTTAGAACTAGCAGCTTCTCTAACCACGGCTTCGGGAATTTTAGATAAGACCTGCTCCCCCACCCGGTGTTGGCCGCGGTCAACTACAACGACTCGGAGGTTCCCATAATCTTGTTCGCGTACAGCATCAAGGGCTTCTTCGAACCAAGCTCCTAGTCCATCTGTAACCAGCACGGCGACGACTGGTGGAGCGAGTTTGGATTCGGAGGTCACGACGGTCCGAGAGTACCTCGCGCTGAGAGGGTGCTTCGATCACCGGCGTCGAAGATCACGGAACAACTTCAATAGCAACGACTGTGCGCTTGGCTACGCTGCTCGCAAAATCTGGGGCGTCACCGAATGGAAAGCTGGTGCCATCATCCCAGATCAACCAGTAGCCATCATTTGTATTGGTTACCGCCATTCCCGCGGTCGATCGACGGTTCTTGTTCCCGCCCCGGGATCCGAAGAACTCAACGGAGCCGAAAGCAAACACACCGCCATCAGATGCGACGAACCAGTACCCCCGTCCATCCCGCGCCGCCGTCATAGAGGTGATCGGCTTGTTGAGCACTATGTTCCCTGTTGATCCAAAGAATCCAGCGTCGCCGAAACTAAAAATTCCTCCGTCTGATGCGACCAGCCAATACCCGTTACCGCTTCTGGTTGTCTCCATGCCTACAACTGGCTTGTTGAGGGCAATGCCAGCCATCGATCCGTGGTACCCAGCATTACCAAATGAAAAGACCCCGCCGTCCGCGGTAGCAAGCCAATATCCATTTCCCGTTGGGTGTGCGGTCATAGCAACGACGGGTGCAGCAGAGACTTGGCCGCGCAGATCACCATGGTGCACTGCGCTTCCGTACGTAAACACTTCACCTGCATCAGAAACCAGCCAATACCCTTCGGCACCGGCTGGCGCTGCTAAATCAACAATCGGCCCTGATCGGTCAGCTTGTTTTGCATCACCGAAATGTTTGGCTGTGCCCACAGCCAATACTCCTCCGTTGCTTTTCGCAACCCAAAAACCAGGGTCACTGTATTCAGGGAATTGCGGGAATCGATACCAATCAGACTTGAGACCCAAACCTCTACGAAATGGGTCTTCAGCCCAATTTGAGATGTCGACGGTTGTATTAGCAGCTGTGCCCCTGAGAAGTAACTGTCGGGTTCTTCCTCCCCACTCTCCAAGACCATTTCTTAGGGTCACTTTGATTTCTTTTAGCTGACCGATTTCTGGGTATCTCGATTCAACGTCGCTGCGCCGAATTGTCTTTTCCCAAAGGTGATGAGGGTTAGCAGCAACGTCATCTCCCTCATCTACGACTGCAGGAAAAGCGGATAGCTCCGACTGGGGAGTGGTCCAGCCTCCACTGCTAGAGCCGAACTCTGCAAGGGGTATCGAACCGTCATAAGAAACGCGAATCATTCCTGCCGTGTCAGTTACAGCTGCTGTAGTAGTCCAAAAGTCCGTTCCGTAATCAAGGGGTTTGCCTTTAGCGCTCGCCCCGAGATACACCTGACAGCCAACCGTGTCACATGTATCTGTCATATAACCCTTGGCTTGTCGTCGTTGCGAGATGGCTTCTAGATACGTACGTGCTGCCACTGCTTGGGCTCGCAAGGCTTGCATCCCTGATCCTCCGCCCATGGTGCCCCATGAGGATGGAGTTTCTTGGGGCACAACCCCCCGAAGGTATTGCTCTCGCAAAACCCGATTAAAGGTGTACTGGCCGTTTTGTTCGATGAGTCCTAGCGACCCTCTGTAATGTCTTCGAGACACCTCAACTGCCGGGTTGGTCCGGTCACAGGTGATGAGTTGTAATAACTGGTTGAGGTCATCAACCGACTGGTTGGTGCTGTAGGGCACAGCCTCGACAAAGGTCCTACCGCTGGTATCCATCTGTCCTGGGTGACTGATGTACATCGGGTAACCCAAATCAGCACATCCCGCCGACTGGTTTATGTTGAAATTATGTGGGCCATTGGCAGAAATGCGTACTATTTGTCCGCCAAAAAACTGGATTCCTTGCACCGTAAAAGGCATGGCGGAGGTGATTAAAAGGTCCATTTCGTTGTTTCGAGTGATGTGAACCTTGATTTCCCGATCAGATACATACGAGGTACTGGTGTTTGAGTAGTAGTGCTGCAGGATTTGTTCGTATGACCAGAAGTGATCTATCGCGTAGCCCAGGGCTCCCCATTGTTGAAGTCCGCGTCCATGTCCCCAACCTCGCCCCTCGACCAAAATGTCGTCAGGAGCTATGGCCTGAGCGAAAGCGCCGGGATACGTAATCTGGCTCAGCAGACAAACAGCGACTAGAGCGACAGCTCTTCGGACTCCTCTTACCATTGGCTGACTCGACTGGTGGCATCGATAACACGTCCGCTGATTACCATCGACGCCCCGCTTCCAAGAAACGGGGAATTGAAGTTGAACACGCCACCGTCTTCGGCGACAAGGTCGTAACCGAGTCGTGTTTGTGTCACCGACGTGATTGGTTTATTCAACGTCATCGCTCCGGTTGAACCGTGAAACTGTGCGTCACCAAACGAAAAGATTCCGCCGTCAGACGCCACCAACCAATAACCGTTACCAGACGGAGTGGTCGCCATATCGACAATCGGTTTATTC
>Ga0209228_1001097_pt1 | contig 13564 bp, 14 predicted proteins | sample METZYME_3_150m_FD_187547 | JGI IMG/M metagenome (GOLD analysis project Ga0209228, IMG submission 187547) | Marine microbial communities from oxygen minimum zone in mesopelagic equatorial Pacific - METZYME_3_150m (SPAdes) (version 2) | ecosystem: Environmental > Aquatic > Marine > Oceanic...
AATTAATCTAAACCCTTATAAAATAGATACAGAAATATTTCTCGAACACAATTAACGAAAATTAATTGAAATTTTATGCGTTTATTATTGATCCTGTAATAGGGTAGGCGTAGAATTTGAGCAGTACTTATATAAGGAAAATTTTAAACCAGATGAAAACAAACAAAACATTTATTCCTCTAGCAATTTTGTTGGTGACCTTCATGGTTACCGGCGAGGCGAATAATTTTGTCTATGCTTCGTCTGATTACGATCGTGCTCTTGAAGAATTTTATGCCGAACAATCCGAACCTACCCAAGTAACAAAAACTCACTCGGTAAAAAAAGGTGAGACCCTGCTGGGTATTGCTGTAAAAAAAGGAGCAAGGCTCTCTGCGTTCACCGCCCTTAATAATATTGAAGACCCGAACCACATCTGGGTTGGTCAGGAATTAAGATACATAGATTATTCTGGAGATACTGTGAAGATCGGACCGGTTGTCTCGACTCCGAAAATATTTCCCCAGGGTAGAAAAATAATCTCGCATGTAATTCTTCCCGACAAAGATGATGTGTTTGCTCCTTCACAACCACAATATGTTTACGAAATTGTAGAAATGATCACGGCGCCCAAGGAACCTGTTGGGCAAATAAAAGTTTTTGAATCTTTGATGGCGTTTTTCAAATGGCTGGATGGTTCTGACTATTCCAAACAGACCAAGGGTTCTGGAACCCATCGAGCAGACCCCTCATCGTCATCGCCTTACATGGTATCTTCCAAGTTTAGTCTCGATACCGTATTTAACGACTACTTATCGATAAACCCTGATCGCACCTTTTTTGATTCCTATTTTCCGGATACGTCAAGCCCCCCTCCGAAGCAAGCGTAAATTCTTAAAAGTTTAAACAAGAGGAATGGTATCGCAAGACTTGTGTCTTCGAATACGTCCTTTTTGTAAAAAATTCTTTATAAGGACTTACGTTATGAATACAACGGTAGAGTGCCAAGTATTATTTCACCAGTTCGTTGATTTTATATCGCAGAACAAGAATGTCAGCATTCGTGAAATTAAACGAGCCACACCGACAAATGATATAGATAGCAAGGTGAGACAACTTGAGTTCAGCTATGACAGTGATTCAAGTATTTCCATAAAAGCTCCCGGTAAAAAAGCGATCCCTTATGATTGCCGGCACCTGGGGTTTCGGGACAGCGAAACAAAAGCCTGGCAATATCTTATGGATATCATTTCTGGTAATACGCATAGTTTTAACTGGGGACCCGCTTATGAATATAAGGAGGGCTCTCGAGTCAGGTATAAAATTAAAAACTATGATGCCCAGTGGAAGTTATGCGATGAAATCTGCAAGAGGTTCAAAAGGTTTTTTGAAAAAGAATTTGGATGGAATTTCCCAAAAGGATACAAGCTCTATGAATATATTGCTATGGGTCCCGTTGGTGAAAGAAGATTCAAGTTTAGAATCAACAATTCAAAAACAGCCAGCATCGATTTTTCATCAGAGGATAGTTTAACCGCCTTGGAAGAAGTAGACCTGTTGTCTAAAGTACAAAAACTTAGCGACGACTACAAATCTGACCCGGAGTTATCCGATGGCCTTCTGGATGAGTTGGTGGTTGCATTAAAAGTAGGACAAAAAAAGTATGGATGGTCTGAAAAATATTTAGAAGAGATGGTCGCAGCATAGAAACAAAGACACATTCATAACCCCTGTCGGCTTTAGGCTGGCGGGGGTTTTTTTGTTTGGCATTCATCCTGTTCGAGTACCAGTTACTCCCCCTCGTATTTCCTCTCAAGACTCAAGACCAGTAATTCATAGATAACTAAAGTCTTTCAGATTGAAACTTTCATTCTCGAACAAACCATTCGAGTTCTCGAACTATACCTATTGAAAGGAGAAATTATGGATATCACGGCAATAGTCTTAAACGGAGTCCTGGGCGGATCGTTAGCAATGCTTTTTATTTTCGCCTGCGATCTAATCGCAATATCGATGAAAAGAAAGGAGCAGGTATGTGTAACTTCAAAGAAAGGAATCAAGCAATGAATGATTCGGTACCGACGACCATGGAAATAGAAACAAGTAAGAGTTCATCGTCAAATTACGACTCGGACCGAAACGGTCACGTGGTGTTCTCGGTGTATGGCAACTTTGATCGTAAAAATATAGGGAACGTGTTCGAAGGAATCACGCCTTTATTTCAAGAAGAAAATAAGAGAGTGACGATGGACCTCGAGGGAGTGACCCAGATAGACAGTTCGGGGATTGCGGCAATTGTTGAGTGCGTCCGCATGGCCTCTGACGCTGGAACAGAATTTCACGTGGTTGGAATCAACAACAATATTAAAGAGGTCCTGGAGCTTAGCAAGCTCTCATCACTTTTTAAGAATATGGAGTTCAGTACGTTTTGTTCCAGCAGCAGACCCGGAACACTGGGTTGCCACGTGAAGTCAAAGATGTACGCCGCTGATCACTTACCAAAAATAAATTAACTAATAAAGAGGACCAATGAAATCACTGTTACCAAAAAGAGACGCCATCGCAGTAAGCATTCTTCAAGCAATCATCTGTAAGCGAGAGGATATTCGTCCCAGTCCAAAAGAGGCAGCTGAACTTGCAGTAGACCATACCGATCGCCTGATAGAGGAGTTAGATAAAAAAAGCAGAGAAAATATTAGTTATCTCGAAGACTGGAATAAAAGAAGACTGCAGCAATAAAAAACGTTCACTAAAACTTTTATCTGAATCTATGAATAGTTTGTCGATCAATCTTAAAGATAAAACCACCATTCCAAAAATTATTTTTGGGGTGGCAGCATTAGTCTTGGCCGTCGACCCTGTCTTATGGTTGGTCCGGACCTGGGGCGATCCATCCTACGATTCCAGTGGCTTCATTGTTTTTTGTGTTTGTGCCGGAATATTTCTGTGGAGTATCACTAGCGACAAAGAGAGCCATAAGGTAAACCTGCGATTGCCCTTGTTACTTCTTACAGTTTCTTCTCTTACAAGATTGGTGGGGCAGGTTCTTGCCATCAACGTCATAGGTGCCATAACACTTGTTCTTGATGTCTATGCAATCGGGCATCTCGCCGCAGTTGGATCAAGAAAAAGACCCATCTCCCCAGGATGGTTAGCTATATGTTTCGCTTTTTCACTCCCCTTGGAGCGTATTATTCAGCGAACCATAGGCTATGGTCTTCAATCCGTTTCTGCGGATGGCGCTTGTCTCGTATTGGAAAATATATTTGATAATGTTCGCTGTAATGGGATTCGTATCCTGATCAATCACCAGGACGTATTGGTTGATCTTCCGTGTTCAGGTGCGCGCGCGCTTATTTTAGTTTTACTTTTCTATTCTGCGTGTATGAGTGTATGCCGTCCCGGTCTCGCAAAAGGGGTTATTGGGTTTGGTATCACTCTTTTATCCGGAGTCTTGGTCAACGTATTAAGGATTACCTTTCTTGCCACGGGAATTGCTTACCCGGATTACTTTATGGGAATAGATGTCATGCAAACACCGTGGCACGACTTGTCGGGTTTGGTTTTTCTTGCCATCGGATGCTTGCCTGTTATTTATTGGGCGTTGCTGGTTTATAACCCAAATCCTTTCCAGGGGAGCTCCAATAAAAAAAATCAAAAGCAAATAGACAAACCATTATTGCCGATCAATCCCCTTTACCAGGCCCTTGGGTTTTTGGTCATTGCCTTCGTTGTTATCAATTTACCAAGAACACCCATCGATGTAGCTAAACCTAACATCAAGATCAGTCTCCCATCGTGGATTCATGGACATATTGCAGCTCCGGTCCCTCTGTTTCCAAAAGAAAAAGCGTACTTCATAAAATATGGCGGTGCTGCGGCTAAGGCCATATACGGGGAGCATGGTCTTTTAATTGTTAAAACATCGGCCCCACTGCGCCACCTTCATTCCCCGGAAGCATGTCTGAGGGGATTGGGATTCGATGTTCAATATAAAGGCGTCAGCCACAAAATATTACCCACCGCAATTTATAAGGCAACCGCATCCGATGGTACAAGCTACCGGGTTGCGGTCAGTTTTGTGTCCAGCCATGGACATGTTGTCAGCAATGTTTCTGAAGCTGTATGGAATTGGATGCAACACCCGGGAGGTACCTGGAGTGCGCTACAGAGAATTTCTCCATGGAACCTGGAAGATATTGAAAACAGTCAATGGGACCACGCGGTGAAGGCGGCCATGGACATACGTGCCAATCAATCACTTATTCAACCCACTAAACTATAAGAGAGAGACCATGACAAAATTAAAAAAATATCTAACCATCACGTACCTAGTAACTCTTTGCTTTACATCTCAATTGGTAAGTAACGTTTCCGATGCCGATGCAAAAACAACTATTGGAGGAACCATAACGTTTAAAGGGGCCGGGGGTCAAAAGCTGAACCTGCCTTCACTAAAATCAGATGTAGAAGTTGATATAGAAGCGGACCTTGCCAAGGTGACCGTGGTCCAAACTTTTATTAATCCAACGAAGGCACCACTCCACGCTACTTACCTTTTTCCACTCAACAAAAATGCAGCGGTTCATGGCATGCAGATGGAGATAGGTAATGAAATCGTAGAGGCAAAAATAAAAAAGAAAGAAAAAGCGAAGGAGATTTTTAAAAAAGCAAAGGAGGAGGGCAAGGCAGCCTCCTTACTTACCCAGCATCGTCCCAATATGTTCACTCAGAAAATTGCCAACCTGATACCGGGCCTACCGATCAAGGTCACACTAAGATACGTTCAAACGATTCCAAAGATCGATAACGACTATAGGTTGGTTGTCCCATTGATTGTGGGTCCAAGATACCAGCCTTTAGTTCCCGACGATGCTCCCATAATAGGTAACCCGATGGCGGTCGGGTTAAAAAAAATAACAAACAAGACCACCTATGGTCAGTGGGAGATAGATGCGCTTCCGGAGTACCCCATGGTTTTTGGCCCAAAGGTAACGTCTCAAGTTGATAGGGACCGCGTCTCCATAAAAGTACATCTTAAGGCAGCTATCCCTTTTTCAAAAATTGTAAGTAATACACACGAACTAAAAATATCTGGAACTGGAAACGAAAAGGTAGTCACCCTGTTAGGTGACAGAACAATCGATAACAGGGACTTTGTTTTAAATTATCGTTTGTCAGGAGCAAACACACAGGCAGGGCTACTGGTCCACCGAGATAAGAAGCAAGGGTATTTCAGTTTACTTATCGAACCTCCGGCAATTCCCAGAGAACAAGATATCACGCCAAGAGAAATGGTTTTCGTTTTAGATACCTCGGGCTCGATGGAAGGAGAACCGATGGATGCAAGCAAGGTATTTATGCGTCATGCCATGAGGAATTTGCGTCAAGACGATTACTTTAGAATCATCCACTTTGGAGATAACGCTTCGGAACTTACCAATGGCCCGGTAAAAGCCACTCGAAAAAATATGCTTCAAGGGTTGTCCTATATAAGTAAATTAAAGGCCAGCGGCGGAACAGAGATTACTCCTGCAATAAGAAAGGCATTTTCAAGTCCCCGTATCAATCAAACGGTTCGTGTCGTCGTTTTTTTAACCGACGGATATATCGGTAACGAAAATGAAGTATTAAAACTCATCCATAAGAAAATAGACGATGCACGTATTTATGCATTTGGAGTTGGTACATCGGTAAACCGTTTCCTTCTATCAGAGATGGGACGAGTGGGACGAGGTTTTGCGAGGTATATTGATCCGACAGAAAACCCAAATGAGGTTGCTATTAAGCTCGCGCATAAGTTGGAATCACCCATCCTCACAGATATTTCTATTGATTGGAGAAAATTAAAAGTTTCTGATGTTACACCACAAATTATTCCAGACCTTTTTTCAGGTGATTCGATTCGTATCCAAGGAAAGTATGAGGGAGAAGGCTTAGAAACAATCCAGGTCCAAGGGAAGGTTAGAGGCAAGAATGGTTCTTTACCCCTGCTACTTAACTTACCAAAGGATAACTACTATGAAGAATCGACTTCCGCAATTCCATTAGTTTGGGCACGATCCACGATTTCCGATTACATGCGGCAGATAAATACACCAAAGGCAATGAAAGTATCCGGGTTGAGTAACGAGGAACTGGAATTTAAAGTCACTACCCTGGGACTCAATCATTCCTTAGCAACCAGGTGGACTTCATTTGTTGCGGTATCAAGAAGAGTAGTCAACCCAAACCCTGGAATAACTCCTAATCGCAAAGTTCCTTTACCTATGGTGAAGGGCACAACGACCAACGCTTACCCACCTTCTATCAGCATTCTTGGAGAAGACATGGCCGGAAACTCTACTCCGGAACCCGCCACAGTCATGGGTATGTTCATTATAGGAGCTGCTGGTCTTATTGCGTTGTGGGTCATTCGTCGAAAAAACCAGATAGAAAGATTCTCTATATAAATAAGAATTTGGGTAGGGAGGTGCGATTGGCCATTTAAGATGAATTGTTCGAGCAGAATAATTCTCGAACGAAAACCAGTCAAACCTTACCCACCCAAACGCCATTATTAATTAAGCCTTTCCACCTAATTAAAAAAAAATTACCCAAGTCACTTCATAAATTTCGATTTCTCGAACTATATAAATATAAAGACAAGTTTAAAAATATAAATTCATAAAGGGGAAGGCCAGTGAAAAAAACATCATTAGTAAAAATACTGACAATAGCAGCATTGATCTTCGTGACATTCCCATCTCATTCAAACGCTGACAATGGAACTTCGTCAATAATAAGTTTATTTCAAGCTGTCGTGCTCTCGCATGACCAAAATCCGGAATTAGATATGCGTGTTGGAAGATATTCAGTGAGAGAAGGCAATGTGAAAACTTTCTCTCCTGTAAAAGGAACACCCATCAGTGGTGTGACAATATTTTCGATGACCCGTTATGACGAAGTCTATCTTCTCGGTAAAACAGACCATAACGGAAACCTAAACTTTGAAGATGGTTATAAACATGTCATGCACTTGCTCCCAGGCGGTGGGTATAGAACAACAGAAAAATTTCATTCTACAAAGGATATCGATCTTGTGATCGCAATGGTTGGAAAGAAGTCATCGGCCGCTCTATTTAAAAAAGCACAATATTTAAAACCAACTTATTAATTTTATAAAAAGGTGAAAGCATGAAAAACAAAATCTATCTGGCAGCTTTATTTCTTAGTTTGAGTTGCCTGACCACGAGTGCAAATGCACAACAATCTCAAGAAAGGTATGAAAATTTACAGCAGCAAGAAGAGAACATAACTAAGTATCAAAAACTTATTAAGGCAGATTGGCATAACACAAAAGCTCACAACGACCTGGGTGAGGTGTATTTAAAGATGAAGCGATTGGAAGAGGCTGAGCAGGAGTTCAAGGCAGCTCTTGAAACCGATCGTGTGTATTCAATGGGTCCCTTCCTGTTTGGAGATATCTATACGGATGCAGAACGCTATAAGGATAAGATTTCAGATTTTCAAAAAGTAATTGATCAGAATAATGAATTTGCACGTTCTCACAATAATCTCGGTACGGTCCGATTGGTCGATAAAAAACTTGAGTTGGCCGAAGAGGCATACAACGAGGCATTAAGAATTAACCCGAAGTACGCACACGCCCACAATGGTCTTGGAATGGTTCATGAGCAATGGGGTCAACTCGACAAGGCTATCGAGGACTATAAAACTGCATTATCACTCGATGAAAATAATACAGAAGCTAACTATAATATTGGTCTTGCCTATAACAAGAAGAATGATCTGAAGCAATCCATTCCCCACCTAACCAAGGCAAAAGAACTTTATAAGCAAGAGAATAATGAAGGCCAGGAAAAGTATCTTGCCGGATTGATTGAAAGCCTAACAAAGATACAGGAAAAACCATCTGAAAATATTCAATCGGCTTCAAATACATCACAAGGCCCCAAAGAAACACTTAAGCTGCGCCTTGATCCCGCACCAGAAGACCCAGAGATATCTGTAGCAAGTGAAGAAGAAAATATTCAAGTAGCCAGTAAACAAAATGTTGTCAACAAGGCAGTAGATTCAATTATAGAAGAAACCATTATGGAAGATGGTCAAAAGACAAAGGTGCTTAAGGTTAAGACTGCTAATGGAGAATTTTTGGCAAATGAAAGAAAGGCATCATTAGACAATTCAAAAGTAGCAAAGAAGGTAGTGGTTCAGAAAGGACCGCAAAGTAAAAACGATGATCCTTTTGTTGGCGACTGGATTTTTGAGTATCCAAAATAATTAAAAAACTTTTTCTGCGGAGGTTGGTTTCGTGAGCTATTGGAAAAAAATACTTGTTGTTGGGTTTGTGCTGGTTATTTCAATAATTGCCTGGGCTCAAATCAATAACTTAACGGGGCCAAGCTCTGCGCCAATACCAGTAATACAAAAACTATATTTTGAAGGAACTGTAGGCGGAAAACATGCACTGACTATATCGATTGATCAGGTCGGAAGAAATATTACAGGGACGGTCATAAATACCCATAGGGAAATAAGGAAACTAAAAGGTTCTATTAGCAAGGATAAAACATTTCTTTTTAGTGAATACCTTAAGGATCAAGTGACCGGAACATTTGAAGGAAAGATACTGAGCAATGGAAATATGAAAGGGGTCTGGTCCGCTCCTCCCGGTAGAAAACAGTATCCATTTTATTTAAACAGAAAACAAAGAGTCTAGTCCTATAGAAACAGAAAAAATGGGCTGATAGGTCAGCTTACCTGAGCATCGTTGGAATATGACCTGTCCACTAAAGTGCCAGGTGGTCTCCTCTGATTTTATCCGGGTCACCTCCTGCCGGGATGAAATTTAGTTGGCCTGCCAGCTCAAAAAATTTTATCGAGGTTGGAAATGAACAAAATAACTTTAATGGTTATAGGAGCAGTAGTTATGTTTGGTTGCTCGACTACAAATAAAGAAATAGTAATTCAACCGGAGATGTTGGAATTAAAATCTGTCACGGCAGTCAAGCCAGAACAAAAAGAGAGGCCCTCCTGGGTCTTAACTGGTAGTGGAGTCTCCTTGTTAGATAGTAATGAGTCACAAGACGCCTTTTTTGGAGTAGGGGTAAAAAAATATAGAGGGTCTCCTGAAGAAATCCAAATGGATGCTAATGATGCAGCACGAAATAGCTTGGTCCGTGTTCTCGGTAATTTTAATAGCGGTTTGATTAGATATCACAAAGCAGTAAAAGACCCACGAGAACCAGGATGGATTAGTAAAGAAAAACTTCAAACCGTAATCAATGATACAACCTCCATTTTGCTTCTTGATTCAAAGATAGTGGGTCACTGGGATCAATCTGATTCCAACACAAGTTTCTCTCTTGCACGCCTTGATTTTAAAAAAGTTCAAACAGCGCTTGCATCAAGCAATCATCTCAACGGGAATGAGAAAACGTCCATAAGATTTATAAGTAAGTGGGTTTTTAAAAATATGCAATTGGTGAGAGAACGAAAATTTCTATTCAGAAAGGTAAATCAGACCATAGCTACGGAATAGGTGGTCTTGCCTGGTATCGGTTAGACAGTGAAATTATTTCTACTCAAGTAAAGGAGATAAAGCCAAGTGAAGTTAGTCCTAAAGAGCCTAGTCCTGATACAACTTTTTTTCCTGGGATTTCCGATGTTGATATTGCTTCCTTTATTACATCTCTAGAAAACTTTTCGTATGAACATAATAAAATTATTTAAAAAATACGCTTTAGGCATTGTTTTTATATCTGGGTTAATCGTTATGTCTGCTGTTGGGGTTACTTACTACCAGATAAAAGACGAGTTACCAAGAATCCCTAAAAATATCAGCTACTTAAACCAGCAACCACCAACTGAAATCTATTCACGGGATGGAAAGGTATTAAAAATACTAGGTAATCGAGGTCATATGAAACTGGATCGGATTTCGCCACATTTTCAGAAGGCCATAATTTCTGTTGAAGATTCTAAATTTTATGAACATCACGGACTCGATCCAGCTGCAATTCTTAGAGCATTTTATAAAAATACGGTAAAAGGTAAAACCGCGCAGGGTGCCAGCACAATTACCCAGCAATTGGCTAAGAATCTTTTTTTTAGTTTTGAAAAAAATTACGAAAGGAAAATAAAAGAATTATTAATGGCGTTTCAAATTGAATCGACTTTCAGTAAACCAGAAATACTCGAGGCCTATGCTAATCAGGTTTATTTTGGCAAAGGTGCATATGGAGTGAGCCGAGCAAGCCAAGTTTATTTTGGCAAAGACCCAAGCGAATTAAGCCTTTTTCAAAGTGCAGTCCTTGCAGGAATACCCAAGTCACCCAATAAAGTAAATCCTATAAATGATAAGAAAGCTTCCGTCCGTCGTGCAAGTTACGTTTTAAGAAGAATGGTGGATGAGGGTTACATCAGCGAAAAAGATAGAAGTGAGGCTCTTAAATCTGGCCTTAACTTGAGAAAAAAAAATAATAAGAATAATCCCGATAGTTTCTTTGTGGACTACGTACTAAATGAAATGGAAGAAAAGTATGAAAAAGACTTTATTCACTTTGGAGGATTAAAAATATTTACGACGCTTGATTCAAACATGCAAAAAGAAGCACACAATGCAGCCACTCATCACATTAAATTTCTTGAAAGCCGAATGGTCAAGGAAGAAGGTCAGGAAGGCCTGGAAGCAGCAGTGGTCACAGTCGATAACCAGTCGGGCGCGATTCGGGTCTTACTCGGTGGGATAGACTATTCGAGAAGCCAGTTTAACCGAGCAGTTTCAAGTAATAGGTTGCCGGGTTCCTCATTTAAACCATTCGTATACATGAGTGCATTTGAAAACCTTGGTTATCATCCTGGAACACTATTGGTTGATGAACCAATCTCTTTAGAAATACCTGGGACCAGCGCATGGGAACCCAATAACTTTAACGATAAGTATAGGGGGCCCGTCATATTAAAAGAGGCTCTGGCTAAATCCCTTAATGTCATATCAGCAAAGTTAATCTATGAATTAAGTCCTAAAAAAGTAATTAAAACAGCACGTAAGTTTGGAATTAACTCCCCTTTAAATAATAACTACTCCCTTGCATTAGGATCGTCAGGTGTCTCGGCCTTAGAACTAGCATCTGCTTATAGCGTTATTGCAAACCTTGGAAACTATAAGGAACCATTTATGGTGGCCAGAGTGGAAGATTACGGCGGGAATATTTTATATGACCACTTCCCAGACAATTCAAGACGTTTTTCCGAAAAAGAAATTTACCCCTTGCTCGATATGATGAAAGGGGTGGTCGAAAATGGATCGGGGCGTGTGGTCCGTCGAGTTGGGTTTGATCATCCTGCAGGGGGTAAAACTGGAACTACAAACAATTTCAGAGACAGTTGGTTTACCGGGTTTACAGAAAATTACTCAACGTCTGTGTGGGTAGGATTTGATAACAATAACTCACTTATCGGCCCTAATGGCAAAGGACTAACCGGGGCTCATGCTGCAGCTCCTATATGGGGAATGTATATGAAGAAAATTCACAAAAATACAAAGAAGAAAGAATTTAAATTACCAGAAGATGTTCGTTACGAGCAGGTCAACTATCACAACGGATTCTTTGCTCCGACAAAGTCAAAGGACACGATGCGGGTTGCTCTTCATTCAGGAATTATTTTGCCTCTCAAACCAAGCGAGATCGTTGTTGTTGCGAATAATACAAAAAGAGAAAAATCTATTCAGACGGTTCTTCCTATAAAACTAAAATTAAATACAAGAAATAAAACTACGAAAACTAAACGACAAATTCCTGTTTTGGCATCGATCCCAAAGCTTACAACAAACCAAGAGAATATAGATACCCAGATTTGGTACATGCTCAACTTGAAAAAAGCATCCTTTGGTCAAAGTCAAAGAGTTCCAACAGGATTGCTAGTAAATTTTTTACACAATACAAAGGAATTAGCAGGGAAAGGAAAGGACAGAATCAAAAGAGCCAGGGAAAATGCGATAGACCATTTATTTAAGAGTGTGAGGTCAATGGATGACCAAACTTCAAATGGATACTCATTGGAGAAGGTAATGACAAAACCAGAAATAACTAACTTTATGAATAATACTAATCATTAAATAAAGGAGAAATCAGTGAGAAATCCTAATCTTGTAAATACAGTTATTAAAAATAGCGGGGAAGTAAACGCAGATAAAAAACTTGTTGGCAGTATTGTTAATTCAACATTTGAAGTGCTTGCCAGTGAACTTAAAAGGCAAGGCAAGATTTCTTGTTCAAGCTTTGGGACTTTCAGAATTATCAAAAGAAAGGCAAGAGATGGCCGAAACCCAAGGACGGGAGAACCTATAAGAATAGAAGAAAAAAAATCAATTAAATTCAAACCCTCTAAAAACCTAACCAAAACTCTATGATGAACAGTAATGGAAATTTAAAAGCACAACAAATATTAAAAAAGCATATTAATAAACTGGGATCAATTTATAAAAAGAAAGAGGCTGAGCAGAAAATCCTTGATCAAAAAATAAATAATCTTAAGGCAGAGCTGGGAATATTAAGGAATAAGGAAAAAGACTCGGCCGAAACTTACTCTATACACAGGAACAAATATATAAAGAGCATGTGGAGATAACTATGCAAGAAGTACGTATTTATGACGCGGAAGGAAAACTTAAGAATACGATCTCGCGAGCAGTTCTTGAGAAACGCTCGAGCTTGATATTAAATTCTGGTCCTAAGGACAAAAAGTTTTTAAGGTCACAGCTGCTTCGGTTGCAAAGACGTAATAAACGTAAGTAAGGATAATTTTATTATGTCTCTTGACTCTTGTTACGAATGCAATAAGGACATTAGTACCAAGGCAATCGTCTGCCACCAATGCGGAGCTCCACAGAAAAAAAGTTCTTTGGATGGGCAGGCTTTATATTCGATCGCATTAATGTATTCGGTTTTGTTCTGGTATTTATTTCACCCCTATTGGACTAGTGGCTGGGTTGGAATTACCAGAGGAACCTGGATTACAACGTCCAATTTTATCTGTGGACTGATTTACGCAGCAGGATTTTATTTATGGAATAAGTTTTTTTATAGGAACAGGTGTAAATAACTAAAACAATATTAATTAAAGAGAGGTGATTAAAATGAACAGTAACTGGATTATTACTATATATGATTGGTCTGTGAATTTTCTAATGAATGTCGCAACGGCCATAGGAACAACTTACGAAGCTTTAAATGTTTGGGTTTTTGTGATTCTAATCCCGGCAGCAATGGGTGTTTCAATACTTATGAATTTGTATTTTATTTGGAAGTCGGTCAGGCATGAATGTGTGCTTAGGGAAAAAACATCAGATTAAAAACAGGACAAGGTTATGAAAATAAAACCAGTTACATTTTTACTCGTACTCACGTGCCTGTTTTTGTTTTGTGGTTTCGCCTTTGGCCAGCAAAAAGAGTGGAAAATAGAAAGTCATTATAAAAACTGGAACGAAGTAGAAGTCGTCCGGGTCAACAATGATGCTGATGTTCAAGAGAAATCAAGTTTGCGATTAAAAAATAGAAAGCTGCCAGAGGAGCTAATA
>Ga0209228_1001100_pt1 | contig 13562 bp, 9 predicted proteins | sample METZYME_3_150m_FD_187547 | JGI IMG/M metagenome (GOLD analysis project Ga0209228, IMG submission 187547) | Marine microbial communities from oxygen minimum zone in mesopelagic equatorial Pacific - METZYME_3_150m (SPAdes) (version 2) | ecosystem: Environmental > Aquatic > Marine > Oceanic | place...
TCACGCCTGTTTTCTACAAGGATCATCCGGTCGCCTTATTTGCGTGTACCAGTCATGTTGTCGACATCGGCGGTGTCGGATTTAGTTCAACTTCGCGCGAGATCTTCCATGAAGGACTGCAACTACCAATCATGCGATTCGCGACCGAGGAAGTATTCGATCCAAATGTGGTCCGGATAATCGAATCGAACGTTCGAGACAGCGTCCAAGTCATGGGCGACATCTACTCATTAGCAGCCTGCAACAGGGTCGGTGCTCTACGCCTGATCGAAATGATGACCGAATACCAGCTCGAAGATCTCGACGACCTCGGGGAATACATCATCGAGACTTCCAGGACAGCAATGTTGGCAGAAATAGGTCGCCTTCCCGCTGGAACATGGAATTCAACCATGCGAGTTGATGGTGTCGACGAACCACTCGACATCGTCACTGAACTCAGCATCGACACCCATGGAGTTACCGTCAAATTTGATGGAACAAGTCTCGTTCAACCGCATGGGATTAATGTCCCGATGTCTTACACCGATGCTTATACATCCTTCGGTGTTCGGTGCATCATCGGCCCAAACATCCCCAATAACGCCGGTTCACTTCAAGTCATTAAGGTATCTGCGCCCGTCGGTTGCATTCTGAACGCTCCTCGCCCTGCAGCTGTAAACATCCGCCATGTCATGGGCCAAATGCTTCCCGATGCTGTCTATGGATGCCTAAGTCAGGTAGTGCCAAACAAAGTCCCCGCTGAAGGCACCAGCTCATTGTGGAACCTGTTAGCCAGCGGGAACTGGGATGACCAAACCGGACGACAATTCATGATGATGAGTTTCAATTCCGGAGGCGCTGGCGCGCGACCCGGCCAAGACGGCCTTTCGGCAACCGCCTTTCCGAGCGGTGTAAAGAACATGCCGGTCGAGATTAACGAAGTAGTGTCGCCCCTGGTCTTTTGGCGAAAGGAATTTCGCCCAGACTCCGGAGGTGACGGAGAGTTCCGCGGCGGATTGGGTCAAGTAGTCGAACTGGGCCACAGAGGCGATGGAGAATTTGTCTTTAGCGCAACCTTCGAACGAGTGACATACCCGGCGAGAGGACGACACGGTGGAGGCAACGGCCTCACGGGTAATTTGACCCTTGACGATGGATCACCTGTAGCCGCAAAAGGCAACACGGTAGTGCCATCAGGACGACACCTAATTATTGAGTTTCCTGGTGGCGGCGGACTTGGAGACCCTCAAGATCGTGAACACCAAGCCCGCCTCCGAGATCAGAGGTTAGGGTACGTATCGACATAAGCCCGGGGGGAGCTAAGTGACAAACACCGAGGACGACCTTCCTCTCAATGGCGTGCGCGTCTTTGAACTAGGGATAGCAATAGCTTCACCGTTTTGTGGCAAGTTAATGGCCCATTTTGGGGCAGACGTGCTGAAGATCGAATCTCGGATGAGTCCTGACGTGGTCCGGATACTTGGTTCTGCCTGGCTTAAAGACCGCGATGACCTAGCTCCAATCTCATCGGACACGAGCCCTTATGTGTCAGAAATGAATGCCTCCAAACGAAGCATCGGCTTGGAACTCAAGACCAAAGAAGGCAAGGCGGCCGCCTTACAACTACTGGCCGAATGCGACGTTTTTCTCGCGAATTTCGGTGCACGAGCGTTAACAGAGTTAGGACTTGACTACGACTCAGTCGCGGCAGTAAATCCCGACATTGTCTATGTGCAACTGCCCGGGTTCGGAAGCGACGAGACCATGCCCTATTACCCGTTTGTTGCTTGGGGCCCTAACCAGGCTCCCCTAGTCGGGATGGATGACTTCACCGGCCATGCCGATGATCCACCCGCGGGCATCGCAACCATCGCACCACCCGATTACATGTCGGCCTTACACGCCGCCATCGCGACAATTACAGGATTAGAACAACGAGACATCACAGGCGAAGGCGTGCACATCGATATCAGCCAATTCGAAACCACTTTGGCTCTACTGGGACCTTTCGTTATGGACTATGACCTAACCGGCACTGTGTACAGCCGTATCGGAAATCGCTCAATGTGGGGCGCTCCTCAAGGCGTTTATCCATGCGCCGGCAACGAACGGTGGATCGCTATTAGCGCCACCGAAGCAGAAGACTGGACAGCGCTGCGCACCCTGCTGGGTTCAGCCATTGATCTTGACTTTGACAATCCCTCAACGCGACTCACAGACCAGGACCGCCTGGACGAACAGATCGCAGCTTGGACGTCCAGTTTTGAAGTTGAAGACCTTGCCTACCGGCTGCAGTCTGCAGGTATTGCAGCCCACGTAGTTTCTACGAACGAAGACCTCCTCCACGACACGCACGTGACTAGCAGAAACTGGTACCAGGTGGCCGCTTCAAGCCGTCTCGGCCGCGATGTCTTTAGTGGTTGTGCCGTCAAGCTCAGCGCGACACCAGGGCGCTGGACCGCGGCCGGCCCGTCCATGGGTGAACACACCCGAGAAGTCCTTTCTGATGTAGTTGGGCTCTCTGAGGAAGAAATCAACAACTTGATTTCAGCCGGAGGTGCTTTCGAACAGCTCGAGCCAGACATGGTCGCTACACGACCGTGGAATGATTGGATCCACCTTTTAGTTCCCGGCACTGAAGACGCTAGAGATCTCTGATGGCGGGCCCCTACAACGGACTTCGAATCGTTGACACCACAGGCCTTGCAGGTGCCTACGCAACCAGGCTGTTTGCAGGCTTAGGTGCCGAAGTTATCCGATTAGAACCGCCTGACGGTTCACCACTGAGACGCCTTGGCCCCTTCGCCCATAACGTAGAACCTCCCGAGAACAGCTTGTGGTGGAGTTATCTAGCCATGGGAACCCGCAGCGTGGTCATAGACCCGCAAGACACCGATGCTTTGATGCAAATTTTGGCTGAAGCGGACGTTGTATTTGAAGACCAATTGCCAGAAAAGTCTCTAGTACCACAAGACGAAATCAGTCCAACCACAATTCGGACCAAGATCTTGCCGTTTGGGCTAGCCGGCCCCAAGAGAAACTGGTCCAGCTCCAACCTGGTCGCTTGGGCTGCGTCCGGCATCCTGTACACAACAGGTTTCACGAACCGGCCTCCTGTGGCCCCTGCAGCTCCCATGCAACTCGCCTACCACGCATCTGCAGCATCTGCCTTAGTGGGCACCCTCCTAGCGTTACGATCACGGCGAATAACCGGAGTCGCTCAAGACGTCGAAATATCAATGCAAGAAGTAGCACTTTCCATCGCCCCCGAAACCGGGGTTCCCATGTTCATGGACGACCGAGTACACCGCGAAAGATCCGGTAACCGCCGAGACCTCGGCCGCCCATTCGGCTTATACCCCTGCAAGGACGGTTTCGTCTCAATAATCGTGCTCATGCCGAGGCACTGGGCTGCAATGGCGCAATGGGTTTCAGAAACCACAGGCAACGAAAGCATCACCGAAGAGGTTTTCGTGGACAATGCTGTTCGAGTTGAGGCCAAGGACCTAATCGACGACTGGGTCGAAGAGCTCACGACACAAGGAACACGACTCGAACTATTCGAGGAAGGTCAGCGGCGAGGTATACCTATAACTCCGGTCAACACCATCGACGCCCTCGTAGATAACCCCCATTTAGAAGCTGCTGACTTTTGGACAACAACCCAACTGCAAGACGCCACCGAGGTGACGATCCCGGGCGCTCCTTTCAGGAGCAGCTCTCCTTGGTGGTCAATGGCACCAGCTCCCCGATTAGGGGAGCACACCCACATCTATCTGAACTGAGCCTTTACTTCAGATAGAAACGCAAACCTGATACTTCAACCATATTTTCACTCGCCGGTAGACCACAATTATCTGCTCGTTGGAGAACGGTATCCAAATCACGTACCTTGACATCGATTCCTCCAAGACCCTCCGGGCGTCCATCCGAAGGTTCCACAAACCGGACGGGACCATCAGCAGTCGAGACAGACGGCATCGTGCCCTCCACGAGAACCTCCTGCTGGAGTATCTCACCCCATCTTTGGGCCAGTTGAAGAGGTTCAGGGGTCTGAATTTCTGCCCCGACTATGCCTTCTAGAACTTCCGTGTTGCTGTGATCTAGCCAGTCTTTTTCGACCGGCCACCAGTCCCCATCCGCCCTTTCTTCATTCTCACACCATCGAAGCTCCACCAAACACCCAGGCAAATCCTTTGGATGAATGTGGATTGCGTCGCTACCTGTTTCACTGATGTCTCCGCCGGCAACCACCCGCACCCCTAACCCTTCCAAATAACTCCTATGAATTTCGTAATCGTCACGAGTCACTTGGAACAGCAACATGTATCCGCCTGGACCGCCTCGCCGTTCGATGTAGCGACCCCCCGCCGATGATGGGCCCGATATCAAGGGTGTGACAAGTTCAAGGAATTGGTTTCCGATCGGCATCACAAAGTTCTTTAGGCCAAAAATACTGACTCCTGCTTCGCTTCCTGGTCGGTTTCCCCGGTCGCGGTAGGCGACGTCAAGGCCAAATACTTCTCGAAGGGCGTTCTCTGTTTCTACATATTGGTCGCCAACCATCGCTACTTGCCGAAGTCGTAATTCCATCTAGATACATACATCCTCTCTGGGTCCGACGCTTGTTAGGAACCAAGCCTAGAACGGCGCCCAAAGAGGCGTAGATTAGCTCCGAAGCGGACCCATCACCTGTGTAATAAAACCATCGGCTTCGTCAGCCGTCTCCGGGTTACCGAAATCTAAAACAAAATGTTCAATTCCTATCTCTATTAGCTCCGCCAACATCGTTCCAAAGTCATCTATCTCATCAGCTGTTTGTGGCAGCGCTCGTTCAATGGTGAGTGAAAACTGGACATCTTCCCGAGCTCTGCCGGAACGCTCGAGCTCATGCAACATGATGTCCCGTTTCCTGATTAACGAATCCGAATCACCTCGCCAAACTGTGTTCCAGATATCAGCGTGTCGAGCAGCCAAAGGTATACCGACCTGTTCTCCTGAGGTCCCAATGCAAACAGGCGGCACCACGCCGGGAAGCGGCGGCGCATCCGCTCCCTCAATGCGAAAAAATTCACCATCAAAATGTGGATCTTCTTCTGTCCACATGAGCCGACATATCTTGATGGCTTCCTCTAACTGGCGAAAACGTACGCTCGGCCTCGGAAAGTCATAGCCGTACGCGAGGTATTCAGCCTCTCGCCAGCCCGCTCCGATCCCAAGAATGAACCGGTTTCCAGTAAGAAATTGGAGAGTGCTGGCCATTTTCGCGGTCAGTGCTGGCGGCCGATATCCGACACCCAAAACATGATGACAAAGATCGATGTCCGGAAATTTTGCTGCGCACCAGGTAAGAGTTGTCCAAGCTTCAAGAAATGGATCAGACTTTTGGTCAAAGCCATAAAAGTGGTCAGCGATCCACAAACTGTCGAAGTGTTCAGCCACGGTCGGCAAAATGTGTTCACACTGATATTGCACGATCGGTTTGTAACCACTCCATTGATTACCTATTACCGGTGACAACCAACCGAAACTCAGGCCCTTTGCGCTATTCGCCACGTGACAACCCCTCGAGGATTACTACTACGTCAACTTCGAACAGAGGTGCGCCAGCTGTGCTCATCATCGCCGCTTCCATTTTGGATCGCCACCAAGCTTTCCCTCAACCGGAGCGTGTTAGCACCAGGCTGGCCGTCGCCAAAGATGATTTCCTCGCTACCACGAAGCATCGTTCCAACGGGCGAGAGAACCGCTGCTGTTCCTGACAGAAACGCTTCACCGTGATCAGCCCACTCTTGCAATTCATTCAACTCAATAGGTCGCTCTTCAACCTCGTATCCCAGGTCAGCTGCGAGAGTTATTACCGAGGCACGAGTCACCCCATGCAGAAATGAACTATCAAGCTGTCGGGTCACTATGCGCTCATCATCCGCTAAGAAGAAATTAGCTGCCCCTGTTTCAGTGACATCTCCACCTGTGGCGAAAAGAATCTGGTCGACAGCTTCATTTCGAGCCATCGCATCCAAGGTCGGCGCTAACGCCATAGCGTAATTTGCGCCGGATTTAACCATTCCGAACTGAGGTGTTGTTCTCGGTATCTCTTCTTCGACCAACAACGTGAGGGGCCTTACCCCGCCCTTAAAGTAATCACCTACCGGACAATTAACGATGTAAAGCAACGCCTCTGATGTAGGTGTTGCCGCTGCCCCAATATTTGGTTCAGTGCCGATGAGCGTGGGCCTGACATATAGCGAACCGGGAGGATCTGGGACTTCCTCAATGTTCGCTTCAACACTGTCAATGATCATTTGACGGAGAAGGGACTCCTCAGGCACTGGAAGCCGTAACTGTGCAGCACTTTGACACATTCGAGCAACATGATCATCTAAGCGAAAGATCGCTAGAGAACCATCAATCTGTCTGTGGGCTTTCAAACCTTCGAAGATTGCGCTCCCATAGTGGAGTGCGTGCGCCGCAGGACTCATAGAGAAGTCCCCGTATGGTTCCACTTTTCCGGCGTACTGGTACACACCATTGTCAGATGGCGCTGTCGCCATCCAGTCGCAAAACACGGTGCCGAAAGGCACTGTCATTGGGTCAGGTTTCTCACTCACTGGAGCTCCCTTCAAGTTGGTGACTTTAGCTCAATGTAGACAGCCCGAGATCAGATTTCGGTCAGATCTCTAACTCGATAAGACTTCGAGCTCCTCTGTCCCCTACCTTGTGCATATGACTCAACTAACTCAGTCCGTTCGTCTTGAATTCGATGGCGATGTAGCACTCATCCACATAGACAATCCTCCTGTTAACGCCCTGAGCCACCACGTTCGGCAAGGGCTCCTAGACGGAATGACTCAAGCCGAAAGTAGTGATGCCTCGGCAATCGTCGTCATCTGTGACGGCCGCACGTTCATCGCTGGCGCCGATATCACCGAATTTTCGGGACCTCCTAAACCTCCAAGCCTTCAAGCAGCTCAAGACGCTATGGAAAATTGTTCCAAACCCGTGATAGCCGCTGTACATGGGACTGCGCTTGGTGGAGGCCTCGAAGTGGCGCTATGCGCTCATTACCGCGTCGGTGTTAGCAGTAGTAAATACGGACTACCCGAAGTAAAGCTCGGACTTCTACCAGGAGCGGGTGGAACTCAACGGCTGCCGCGCATTACCGGCGCTGCCAGGGCCTTGGAAATGATGACCAGTGGCGAACCGATAACAGCAAAAGAAGCACTCGAATGCGGACTGATCAATGAAATAGTCGAAGATCTACAGGCCGGCGCGATCGCCTTCGCTCGACGGGCGGTAGCAGAGAAGATGCCATTACTTCGCATTCGCGATCGAAACGACAAGCTTGCCGACACACCACCTTCCATGTTCGACGAATTCCGAGCAGGCATAGCGAGAAAGACCAGAGGCTTCCTCGCCCCCGAATACAACGTTCGTTGTGTCGAGGCAGCCGTCAATCTGGATTTTGATGCCGGATTACAACGAGAACAAGAACTATTCCGAGACTTGATGAAAGGAACCCAGTCAAAGGCACAGCAGTACTACTTCTTTGCCGAACGCGCTGCCCTCAAAATTCCGGGCCTTCCCAAAGACACCAAAGCAGCAGATGTTGGCCGCTGCGGTGTGCTCGGAGCCGGCACCATGGGCGGTGGAATCGCCATGAACTTCGCGAATGTAGGCATTCCAGTAACAATCGTCGAAAGAGACGAAGATGCCCTTGAACGCGGATTAGCAGTAGTTCGCTCCAACTACGAACGCACCGCGGCCCGTGGCGGTATCTCAAGCGACGACGTCGAAACTCGGATGGGCCTGATTAGCGGCTCTGTCGACATGGGCGACTTCGCTGAATGCGATCTGATCATCGAAGCGGTATTTGAAAACATGGACCTTAAAAAGTCCATCTTCGAACAACTGGACCAAATATGTCAGCCGGGAGCGATTCTCGCTTCAAATACATCAGCGTTGGATATCAACGAAATCGCATCCGCCACTAGTCGACCTGATGCAGTGATCGGAATGCACTTCTTTTCACCAGCCAACGTTATGAAAATGCTCGAAGTGGTCCGTGGTGACGAGACTTCAGACATTGCTATCGCCACTGCAATGGGCATAGGGCGCACTATCGGTAAAACACCAGTCCTATGCGGTGTCTGTCATGGGTTCGTCGGTAATCGGATGCTGTTCATGCGTGGAATCGAAGCCGAAAAAATGATCTTAGAGGGCGCCGCCCCATCACGAGTAGATCAGATTTTGTTCGACTTTGGCTTACCGATGGGTCCGTTTGCCATGAGCGACCTTGCTGGACTTGATATCGGATGGGACGAAGCGACTTCGTCTGGATCTACCGTTCGCGAATTGCTCTGTGAAAGCGGGCGACGCGGACAGAAGAACGGAAGCGGTTACTACACCTATGACCCAACAACGCGAGCAGCAACGCCCGACCCTGAAGTCGAACAAATCATCCAGGGCTTTGCCGAACGGCAGGGAATCCCTCAACGCGACATTTCTGATCAAGAAATCCTCGAACGGTGTCTGTACCCAATGGTCAACGAAGGCGCCAAGATTTTGTCTGAAGGGATCGCTATCCGCGGTAGCGACGTCGATGTTGTTTGGATTAACGGTTACGGATGGCCGATGTACACCGGTGGGCCAATGTTTTGGGCCGACACAGTGGGCCTAAGTGACGTAGCCGACCGCATCAAGCATTATGCCTCTACCCTCGGGGGTGAACACTGGTCGATCTCCCCGTTGATCGAACAGTTGGTCGCCGAAGGCGGCTCCTTGAGCACTTACACGAATTAGCACTAACCCATGTCGAGCGACTTTCCCCAAATAGCTTTCACTTACGTCGAAGAGTTACGCGCCCGCGGAAGAGAAATAGACGCTCAACGTGCCCTCCCCCAAGACATCGCAGACCGCCTTGCTCAGGAGGGCCTATATCGCTTGTGTACCCCCACCGAACTTGGTGGCGTAGGCGCCGAGCCAAGGGTTTTAGCGGAAGTTTGCGAAATTCTGGCCACCGGCAATGCGTCAACTGCATGGTGTGTTTTTATTGGGGCCACATCGCAGTACATGTTTCCTGCCGTAACACCCCAACTACTTAAAGAACTTTTAGAGAACCCAAACGTCATTACCAGCGGCGTGTTCGCCTACTCCGGCACGGCTACCCGAGCTTCCGGTAAACCAGGCCATTGGATCATCGATGGTCGTTGGGACTGGGGCTCTGGCTGCCACAATGCCGCCTGGATATCAGGAGGAGTCATCCTCTGCGACGAAACTGGAGAGCCACTGCGCGATGGTAAGGACCGTCCGACTGAAGCGCGCGCCTTTTTCCGACCAACCGAGATCGAAATCCTCGACAACTGGCATACAAGTGGTCTTCGCGGGTCAGGTTCAAGTTCTTACACAACCAGAGGCCTAGAGCTTCCCGACTACCGAGTTGCAACTGTCGAAGCACTGCGTTCATCACCGTTCGCCAAGTTGCCCATTTATCGGTTTCCTCGCTTTGGTTATTTGGCTCTTCCAATCGGAGCGATTGCGCTTGGTATGGCAAGAGATGCAATCGATGAGGCTCTGAATGTCGCTAAATCAAAGACACCTACAGGCTCAGGGCGAACACTGTCGTCACGACCAGCCTTCCACAGAGACGTCGCCCTGGCCGACTCCTCCCTACGTGCCGCCCGAGCATCTTTTTACGCAGACATAGCAACGGCCTGGGAAGAGGCACAGAACGGCGTGGGGTCTCTAGAAACTCGCCGGCTGCTGCGCACTTCGACAGTTCATGCCGTGACCACCGCCATCAACATCGTCGACAGCATGTACACGACGGTCGGGGGTTCTTCGGTCTATGAGGACTCACCTTTGCAGCGGCATCTACGCGACATTCATGTGGCTTCCCAACACATGATGGTCGCTGAACCGGTAATGGAATTGGCGGGTCGAGTCATCAGCGGTAGCGATGACGATGCCCCCGGGTTGTAGCCAAGCAACCTGTTTGAACGTAGGAGAATGCAGTGACCGTAAAGCACGCCCTTGAAAATGACAGCTTCTCCTTAGGTTCGAGACCAACACCAGATACGACCCCCGATGCCGAGCGTCGTATCCGTAAACAAGAGACCGCCTTGGGATATCGAATCATGGCCTCCTGGGGATGGGGAGCTGACGGCTCAGGACACATAACAGCACGCGATCCCGAACTCACTGACTGTTTTTGGCTCCTGAAATATGGAGTTCCCTTCGGTGAAGCAACGGTCGATGATTTAGTACTGGTCAACCACGTTGGTCACGTTGTTGAGGGCTCAGGTGAAATCAACCCGGCCGCTTTCTACATACACGCGCCAATCCACTCAACTCGACCTGACGTTGTTGGTGCTATCCATACCCATACTCCCTATGGAACACCATTCTCAGCGATGGCGATACCGCTTCCCATGAGCAGCCAAGAGGCCGTTGCCTTTTACGGCCTGCAGGGTGTGTACGCAGGCGAAGAGGTAAACGTCACGGACCTCGCTACTGGACAGCGCATAGCTGACGCCTTAGGCCAGGGCCGCTTGGTAATCATGGCCAACCATGGCTTACTGACCGTAGGCACCTCAGTCGCCTCCGCTATCGGTTTCTATCTAAATGCGGAACGAGCGGCAGAAGTTTGCGTCAAAGTCCCCGGTGGTCGAGTCATCAGCCCAAGTGCCGCCGCTCAAGTCCACCCATCAATCGGCGGCGAAACCAACGGATGGCATATCTTTCAATGGCTTGTTCGATCCCGCGTGGGCGATTCCACGGTCGTCGACTAACTCAAACAGGCAGGATCCTAGGTGTCAGATTTCGATGTTGTAGTAGTAGGCGCTGGTAACGCTGCATGCTGCGCTGCGCTGTCAGCCGCAGAACAAGGAGCCAAAGTCGTAGTCCTCGAAAGAGCCCCCAAAGTCGAATCCGGCGGAAACAGCAGATTCACAGCCGGTGCGATTCGTTTCGCCTACGACGGTGTCGACGATTTGATGGATCTCATGCCCGATCTAACCCAAAGTGAAATCGAAAACACAGATTTCGGCACCTACACCGAAGACGAGTTTTATGCCGATATGGGACGCGTCACCGACTACCGGACAGACCCAGAACTTGCCAGCTTCCTCGTGTCAAACAGCAAGAGAACCGTTATGTGGATGCAACGCAACGGCGTGCGTTTCGCCCCCATATGGGGCCGCCAAGCGTTCAAAGTAGACGGCAAGTTTAAGTTTTGGGGTGGCTTAACCGTTGAAGCATGGGGCGGCGGTGAAGGCCTCGTCGATGCACTCCACCGCGCTCTCATCGACAACGGCGTCGACCTCCGATACGAAGCCGCCGCCAAAGAACTCATCTTTGACGGATCGATGGTCCAAGGAGTTCGGGTTCGTCAAGCTGGAACGATGGTCGACATCCCAGCCAAAGCAGTCATCCTCGCCGCTGGAGGATTTCAGGCCAACTCTGAATGGCGAACCCGTTACCTAGGACCGGGATGGGATCTGGCGAAGGTAAGAGGTACGCGTTTCAACACCGGAGATGGCATCAGAATGGCTCTCGATATTGGCGCAATGCCATACGGCAATTGGAGTGGCGCCCATGCTGTGGCATGGGAATACAACGCCCCAGAATTCGGGGACTTGACGGTTGGCGATGCCTTTCAGAAACACAGCTACCCGTTCGGCCTGGTAATCAACAATGAAGGTCAACGTTTCCTCGACGAGGGCGCAGACTTTCGCAACTACACCTACGCCAAATACGGTCGAGAGATACTCAAACAGCCAGGGCATTCCGCATGGCAACTCTTTGATTCCAAAGTTGACCACCTACTACGTGACGAATACCGAATCAAACAAGTCACCAAGGTCCAAGCCGATTCATTAGACGAGCTGTGCGCTCGCATGGAAGGCGTAGACGCGATGAAAGCATTCGAAACAATTTCCAGCTACAACGCCGCCGTGAATACAACGACCCCATTTGATCCGAATGTTAAGGATGGTCGCTCAACTTCAGGGCTCACTATAAACAAGACAAACTGGGCCAATACCCTGGATGAACCACCATTTCAGGCATACAACGTGACATGCGGATTGACCTTTACCTTCGGTGGTCTCCGCATCAACAACCAAGGACAGGTCTTAGACAGCGGCCTCGACACGATCCCAGGCTTATACGCCGCTGGAGAGTTGGTGGGTGGCCTCTTTTACGGAAACTACCCGGGAGGCACTGGACTAACAGCAGGAGCAGTTTTTGGACGATTGGCTGGAAAGAATGCTGGCGCCCAGATAGCTAGTTGACCCGCCGCTCTTTGCCCTCCCAGTAAGGCTTGCGAAGCTCAGTTTTCAGAATCTTCCCGGAGGGATTACGCGGGATTAGGTCCATACGATCTACCGACGTTGGACACTTGTAGTGCGCAAGGCGTTCTCGGCAATACTCGATCAGGCCTTCTTCAGATGGGTCGGCATCAGGGGCGACGGTGATGACCGCTTTAACAGTTTCGCCCCATTTCTCGTGCGGGACGCCTATAACAGCGACATCCGCGACATCAGGGTGGCTCATCAACGCATTCTCAACTTCAGCTGGGTAAATATTCTCTGCTCCCGAAATGATCATGTCCTTAACCCGGTCATGGATAAATAAGAAGCCTTCGGAAAGGTAGCCCGCATCTCCGGTACGAAACCAACCTCGCCCTTCGTCGTCGCGACCCTCTGGGTAAACCTCCGCTGTCGCCACCGGATCTTTCCAGTAACCCTTCAAAGTGACAACTGACTTCAGCCAAATTTCCCCGACTTCTCCTTCTCCTAAATCCTCGAGTGTTTCTGGGTCCACAATACGAAGCTCGATATCGGCCCACGGTTGCCCCGCTGACCTCAGCAAGTGAGCTTTAGGACCACCTGGATCGTGATGTTCCGCTCGCAGGATGGTGCCCCCACCCGTGGTTTCGGTAAGCCCATAAGCACCCACAAAATCGCATCCCATCATCTCCATACTTCCAGCGAGGACCTCCTCGGTGATCGGGGACGCTCCATAAATCATGGATCGCAGACTAGAAAAATTCGTCTCTTGCGCTTCAGGCGTTATAAGGAGGAACTGCAAAATCGCTGGCACCAATAATGCGTTCGTAACCGAATAAGTCTCCACCAAGCGAAGTAATTCCACTAAGTCAGCTTCTCTCAACAAGATGTTGGTGCCACCGTTAAAGAGGCCAACCACACCCCATCCACTTCCTGCTATGTGAAATAGCGGCATCGCGACAAGATTCACGCTGTCCGAGTCAAAGGACCATTCCTCACTCGCAACTGGCAGAAAGGAAAAGAAGTTCCGATTGGTTAGCTCGACCCCTTTGGGAAGCCCTGTGGTCCCGGAGGTATACAACATGGCGGATTCACGGCGCAGAGGTTCAACCAACATATCGGTCACCGGCTCACAACTCGCAGTAACCGGCAGCGGAGCATCGGGTGTGATAACCGGGAAGTTAACTCCCGAGTCGCAACTGGCCAACTGCAGATCCTCAAATCCCCGCCCAGTGGCGACAGCCAGACAGGGTCGGGCGTGACCTGCGATAAATTTAAGCTCTGCGGTTC
>Ga0209228_1001101_pt1 | contig 13544 bp, 21 predicted proteins | sample METZYME_3_150m_FD_187547 | JGI IMG/M metagenome (GOLD analysis project Ga0209228, IMG submission 187547) | Marine microbial communities from oxygen minimum zone in mesopelagic equatorial Pacific - METZYME_3_150m (SPAdes) (version 2) | ecosystem: Environmental > Aquatic > Marine > Oceanic...
TATTGAATGTACTATTTCCACCATTACTACCATTTGTTGATGTACCTGTTGACTTTGCACCACCATCACCAACAACGATCGTATAATTTCCAGCAGCTAAAGTTTGGGAAGTTCCTTCAACTAATCCACCAGCACCAGCACCACCAGTTGTAGTAGTATTACTTTGTGCTTTTGCAGAGCCACCACCTCCAGCAACTATAAGAAAATCTATAGTTAATGCAGTGCTTGTGCTAAATCTATGAGTGCCAGGAGTTAAGAAAGAATGTGATCTATAATTAGATCCACCTGATTCATACTCTTGTTCTACTCCACCAGTAACATTTGTGATATTAGATATACCACCAGTTAAAGTTGTAGCTCCACCAAATGAACCAGTACTACTAAACGTAGCAGTAGTTCCCACTAATCCACTAGTAAACGTACCAGCTGTAGCAGTCAAAGCCTGATTAGTCGGATGCGAAATACTTTGTATTGCCAACTCATCATATATAATATAGAAGTCATCTGTACCTGCAACACTACCTGTCATTGTCAAAGCAGTTCCATTGACTGTGTAAGCTGTTGTTGGTTCTTGTCGTACATGATTTATATAAATAGACAAATCATTAGGACTTGATACTGCATGACTTAAAGTAAAGCTAGTACCACTTCCCCCTGTAAGATCTTGTTTTACCCTAGCCGAATAAGCATCAGCTAACGGATTTCCTACGTATGGCATAACTCCTCCTATGTACTAATTGCATCTACAACAGAAACGATTGCGTCTAATGAAGTTGCTGTATCTGATTTAATATATAGTCTATCTCCACTTATACAAACTACTTTAGCTCCACCATCTATAAGTTCTAAACTTGAACCACTTGGAATCGGTGCATTCTTAATAAGATAAAAGTTATTACTATTAGTTATATATACATCTACTGTAATTGATTGTGTATGAGTGTTTGCTAATCGTATTCCTACAATACAATCATAACTATCAAAGTTAGAACCATTAGGCATATCGACTGGAGTCGTTCCTATGTTTCTTTCTTTATATTGTCTAAAATTCTGTGCCATTATTTTCTCCCTATAATGCTATTGCCATCGCCACTGCAAATCCTTGTGTTGCTACTTCAGCTGAGTTTACTTTGAAAGTTTTATTTACATTCCATGTATCATCTGAACTTGCATAAGTCAATGTTGCATCAGCATCACTTCCACAATCAACTGTAAGACCACCACCATCTGCGGCTCCTTTATTTGCAGCACCATCTGCTACTGTAATATTTTTATCAGCCACATCTAATGTTGTAGAGTTTATTGTAGTTGTTGTACCAAGTACTTCTAAATTTCCTTTAACTTGAACTAACCCTGTATTATCACCCACTGTGGCTGGATCGACAATAAGTGTTGCCGGACCTTTTATACTACCTGTAGTTGTAATATCTCCGTATGTTCTGTTACCACCTATATAAGTTCCTACTCTAGTATCTGTGTAGTATAAGTTTGAACTACCTTCTGATAAATTATCTGTGTCATAAGTTGAAATAAAAGTTACAAATGAAGAACCATTATGTACTTTCATTTCATCATTAGCAGTATCATACCATAAATCGCCTTCGCCTACTGTGCCACCTGTAGGAGCAGAACTAGCTATAAAATAAGTATTGGCAAAAGCATTTACATTAGTTATGTTTGTAGCGACTGTATTAACATTTGCTATTGCGCCACTAACTGTACTTACATGAGATATATTACTTGCTACTGTATTAACATTAGTTACTGCACCTGATACTGTTGCAATATTTGTAATTACTCCTGATGCATTTAGATTAGCCATGTTAGTTACATTAGTACTTGTACCAAGATTACCCATAGCAGTTACATTAGCTGAAGTACCGAGAAAACCCATGTCTTCTACTACTCCACTTGTACCTAGTAATCCCATTGCTGTAACATTAGCACTTGTGCCTATATGACCCATTGCTGTTACATTGGCTGAAGTACCTAATAAGTCCATATCAGTAATAACTGCACTTACTCCTAATAAAGCCATATCAGCTACTACTGCGCTTGTACCTAATAGACCCATAGCTGTAACATTAGCACTTGTTCCAATATGTCCCATAGCAGTAACATTAGCAGAGGTTCCTAAATGACCCATAGCTGTTACGTTAGCTGATGTTCCGAGATGACCCATTGCAGTTACGTTGGCTGAAGTACCAAGTAAATCCATATCAGTTACGACAGCGCTTGTTCCAAGGAATCCCATATCTTCAACAACGGCACTTGTACCTAATAATCCCATTGCTGTTACGTTAGCTGATGTTCCAATATGTCCCATTGCAGTTACGTTTGCACTTGTACCGAGTAAATCCATATCAGTTACAACAGCACTCGTTCCTAGTATTCCCATGTCTGTAATAACAGAGGATACACCTAGTAATCCTACTTCTGTGGCTTTACCTGCAACAGCAGTTACATCACTACTTATTCCTGCGACTGTTGTTACATTAGCTTGTATACCTGAAACTGTATTAATATGACCTTGTTCTGTTGTGGTAGGTTTAACTGTTGTCCAAGCTGAACCAGTATAAACTCGCATTATATTGTCTGTAGTTTTAAAATATAATGCGCCTGTTAGTAACGCATTACCATCATTATCAACACTAGGGTCACTAGATTTATTTCCTAAATATCTATCATCAAAAGCATCTAAAGTATTTGCTGCATCTGTAGCCGAACTTGCAGCAGCCGTAGCTGAACCTGCAGCGGCTGTAGCTGAACTTGCCGCAGCTGTAGCTTTCTCAGAGGAGGTTGTTGCACTTGCTGCTGCTTCATCTGCTGAAGTTTGAGCTGCTGTAACGTCTGCTGCTATTGCTGATGATAACGTATTAAGAACAGTTGCATCACCTGTATTAAAAAGTCCACCTTTAGACTCATCTGAAGTCGAACCTGTTTTATCAGTTGTATCTGGAGCTGCTGGTGTTGCCATTATATTAACCCTCTTCCATTATAAGTTATCTGAACATTTCCTCCAGATGCATTACGCTTCGCATCTTCATCATTCAATTCAACTACCTCTTGATTAAATAGTTGTTTATATTTAGCAGCTTGATCATCATCTTGTAGATAAGCAAATGCTTCTGCTAGAGCGCCCATTAATAGAACTCTTTCATTATCATCTCTTAACCAGTTATATGTTTCAGTACCAATATACAATGCGCTGTTTGTATTTGAAAAAGTTAAATCAATATTATCAGAAATTGTCTGTGCGTTACTTACTACTACTTCAGCGGCACTAGAAGTTTGAGAAGTAATCGAACTTACTGTAGGTGCAGCACCACTATTAAGATCTACTCCAGTACCTGATAATTCCATTCCAGTTGTAATAGTACCTACTTTATTATCAACAATGACTGTTGTATTTGAAGTAGCTGCACTAGTTGTTGCTGTTACCTTTCCAGTATCTGCAGTATTAGCAGCATCCTGTGTAGCATAAGCAGTGTTCGTATTACCATCTACAAAATAAAGTCGTGTAACTCCATTCGTTGTTGTAAGAAATCCTGCAGCATAGTTATTTGGATTAACTGAATAAACCGCATTTAATGCAGGTAATCTTTTATAATAATGTAGTTCAACTTTATCCGGTGTACCAACTCCTGCGCCCTTATTAAAACCTGGAGATAGTAATAGTGTATTACCAACTCTTGACCAGTATGCCATGTAATTATACTTCTCTGCATACCAATCGTTATATGTTCTTAAATCTGTCTTCTCATTAAATAAACGGCAAGTTCTTCCTACAGAATCTATCTCTCTTATCTGAATAAATTCTATAAGATCTTGAGGTAAAGTTAATTCAGTTTTACTAGGAGCATAACCATTCCCTGCTGTGGTAGCCGCCGTTAAAGCTGTCGAAGTATAGGTTACAGTATTTTCAAGAGATGCAACTCTAAGACTCCTGTAACATTTATCAGCAGCATATCTCATACAGTCTTGTATTCTTGTATCGGATAATACTGAAGAGTCTTTATTAGACCAATCCCTTACTAATGCTGTAAAGTTTGCATAAGTCGGCATAATTATCTCCCTTAAGTATTAACAAGAAGGTCCGGGTATTCTGTCTGTAATATATATCTTAGCTTCTTTACTTTATCCCTATCGTTCATAAAAGTCTGCGAGTGAAGATCTATACCATGGTCTTCATTTATTTTAATCGCAACAATATCTGGAATCGTTGCCATCTTTCTATAACCATGTTTTGTTTTCCCAAAGTAATCTTGTTTTTCTCTTTCTAATTTCACGTGCTTTAAGTAAGGATCCACATCTTGCATCGCCTGCCATTGACCTGTGTTTAAGTCAAAGCCTGCATCAATGCTTTTGTCAGAATCTACTGTTGCACTTTTAAATCTAAATTCATTTTCTTTTGCCATCCTCAACTCCTAGTTTACGTAGCAGGTTCTGTTATAGCAACGAATCTACCTGACTTACCAATGTAACCTAATAGGTCTCCAGCAGTTGCTGCAGTAAGCGAAGCCTGTAAAGCTGGAGCAGGTGTACCACTAACATTTATAAGATCTAAGTGAGTTAGCTTATAACCTGTAGCAATCTCTGCTATTCTGTATACACACTTTTCTACTGGATAAATATTTCCTGCATTTGTTTTAATAACGTACATAGTTCCCTCCGTTATTTAAGGGAGCCGTAGCTCCCTATTAAAATTAATTAGGTACTGTTGCGTCAATACCATCTAGGTAGTTCATCATTCCTAACAAACCACTATCATCTGATATACCTTCAAAGATATTTAAATCACCATGAAGAATCGCATATTCTATTTCAGATGCAATCGCTTCAACCTCTTCAGGCATATTTGTATACGGTGCCATACCTACCATTCCAGTACTCATGCCACCCCAGGTGTCTTCACTTTCCCACATACCATTCATAAGAGCTTTTACTCTTGATACATAGTAAGGTCCCCAGTTATCCATGATAGCAGTTAACTGAGTATCAGGTGCGAAAGCAATCATATCGGATGCTTGTCCAAATGCCAATACACCTTTAGTTCCTGCAGTTTGTAAAGGAGCTGGTGAGTCTGTATGTTGCGTAATAATATCTGCACCATTACTAATCAATACATTCGCTGCTTGAGATTCTTTAGCAGGATCATACCATGTATTAACCCATATTATATCTAAATCAAAATCTGGATTTACAGAAGTTGCTCCAAGATAAAATGCGTTAATCCCTCTTATTACTTCAGGAATTGGGAATGAAGCTATATATCCAGCTTTACCTGCTGTACTCATATGTCCAGCAATCACACCTTGTATATATCTTCCTTCATAAAACCTACTGCTATAAACACTTACGTTCTCAGCAGTCTTATAACCGGTAGCATGTTCAAATTTTACATCTGGAAATTCTTTAGCAACTTTTAACGTTTGATCCATATATCCAAATGAGGTTGTAAATATAATGTCTGCACCACTCTGAGCCATGTCTCGCATAACCCTAGCAGCATCAGGACCTTCTGGTACTGATTCAACATACATTGTAGTAACTTTATCACCTAGTTCGTCTTCAACCATTTGACGACCTTGATCATGCATGTATGTCCACCCATGATCTCCGACCGGACCTACATAAACAAATCCAGCTTTTACGTGATTCTTAAGTACACTTCCACCTGCAAAGGCAAAAGTTGGTATTAATAATATTAATGTTAGTATCGAAAATAATTTTTTCATTTGAGTCCTTCTCTTTAATATTAGTTAGTTGTTAATTTATCCTCTTCCTGTTATGACGGTAGCACCACAAGCACTATAGGCTTTGGAAACTTTACCACCAGCATTTTTATACATTTTATTTCCAAACTTCATTTGCATACCTTTTATTTTTTTAACAGAACCAGGAAAAGCTTTTTCCATTAACTCAGGATGCTTTTTACCTTTTTCTTTTATTGCTAAAAAGTCAGAAAATTTATTAGCTTTAGAAATTGCTCTTGGTGAAGGTTGCTTTCCAGGCTTAGTTTTAATTTTACTTCTTATTTCAAAAGCTCTATTATTTGCATCTCTGTTAAGCGCACTCCTGAGAGTCTCGGGTGGTTTAATTGGTTTAGCCATACCTATCTCCCTGTTATGACGTTGCCGCCTGCTTTATAGTATTTAGAAATCTTTCCGCCTGTACGGTTATAATCTGAATCATAAGTGCTAAGACTAGGTTTTTTACTACTAGTTGGCATTGATGTAGGACCTTTAATATGATACTTATTATTTAGTTCATGCACTTTTACACAATTACCTTTACCATCATCTACATAACCTGGTTGACACTTTATGCCTTTCTTCCATTTTCTTCCAGCCATATTTATCTCCCAATAAAAAGGAGAGACTAATTAAAGCCTCTCCTAAATTAATCCTTAGTTAAGACCGTAGATTGCTCCACATCCTAATGGATTACGTACTTCAAGAGTACATTCTTCAACCATCATACCGACAGTTGAGTCACCCTTCTGACCTACATCAACTTCTTGTAGTGGTCTTAGAGTTGCGATATTAAACCACATTGGATCATAGATCAATGCAGCAAAGTCAGCAACGTCAGCTAAACCAGCACCAGAGAAGTTATTATTGTCATTACCTTTGAACACACCAGCAGCGACAGTATTTGATAGTCCCATAATATAATTAGGAACAACCATCACGTCACCGAAGTCTGACATATAAACGTCAACAGACTGCCTTAGCTTTCCGCTTTCGTCAATATTTCTAACTACTCCAGTATCACTAACCATAAGGTCAGAGAAATCTCTTCGTAGTTTAGGTGATAACATAACTTTAGTAGCCTTACCGCCTTGCTCATAGATTTTCTGCATTACAGAATCAACATCTGTAAGTGCTAAAGACCCACGAGTAGGTGCAGTAGTTCCACCGTTAATGCTTGCAGAAATTATACCAGTACCATTATTATCAGTACCAGCTGCAGTACCACGAGCAGAAGGAGCAATATATTGTCCTAAATACTTTACAGTATCAGCTGATTGAATATAAGCAGTATAACTACCTGCAGATCTTGCAGTATTACCTTGCGCGCCTACAGCAGCAGATACATGATAAGCATGAACTAGATCGAATTCAACATCCCTTCTTAGTTCTGTACCACGCTTCTTAAGCTGATAAGCATATTCGTCAGCAACACCAGCCTGGTCAACAGCACGTCTTGTACCGGAAACACCAATAGTCTTAGCGTTAATCTGAGTATAGTTACCTAGTCGAGTTCTAAATGGACCAGTTCTTGCAAATGCAGCACCAACAGCTGGTGTAGCACTATGAGCAGAAGTAGCTGGTTCAATATAGTCCTGACCTTCAGCAACTCTTGAATCACCAGGAGCGGCTAAAGTATCTGTCTGCCATTCATGATAAATAGCAGTTGCTTTAGCTTTACCGATAGAAGAAACAAAAGGTGTCTCATCTCTGGTAATCATAGTTATAAAATTAGCTAAGTCTTCTCTTTGAGAAACGTTAGCACTTGTTGCTCGCGCTGGGCCTTGAGGACCTCCAGTACCGCGAGCGCCAATAAGTGTAGTCATATGTTAGTTCTCCTACATATTTGACAGTGACCGCTCGGCATAACCTCTTAGAAAAGCATCCTGATCTTCTTTCGAAGAATCTTTACTCAAAGCTCTTTTTCTCAATGCCTGTGCTGCATCAACTTGTTTTTGTTGTACAGGCCTAGACTTTCGAGTAGGAATCTTTTTAGCAGGTGCTGCTTTTCTTTTTGCAGAACCTTTATTAATTCCCTGTTTTAAAATACGATAATCATTAACAAACTTTACAATAGCAGGATCAACAATAGTATCTAATACTTGTTCGTTGATTCCTTCTTTAAGTGCAAATGCACGAATATCTTTAGCAACTGTTTCATTAAATCCAGGAATTAAAGTTGGAATTGTTTCATCGAAAGTTTTCAATTGTTCATTCCAAGCTTTTGACATTTGCTCCTGGGACTTTTCTGTTACAACTTTTTGAAGGGACTCACGTCCTTTTCTAGCTTCCCAATATTCTTTTTGCTTTTGCTCTCGTTTATCTTTAAGATCTGTTAGATCATATGAATTACCGTCTTTACGAGCTTCATCAATTTTCTTTTCAAGATCATGAAATTCTTTAGCATGTTCTTGCTCAGACTTATACAATACAGCAACTGAAGCAGTAGACATTTCTTGTACTTCAGCTAACTTCTTATTATAGTCTTCTTCAAAGTTTTTCCTTGCGTCACCAAGTTCGCGACCCTTTTTGGATAGAGATTGTTCAGTAGAATAACCTTTAATAAGATCATTAAAAGAAACTTCGGTATCTTGTCCATCGATCTTTAAAGACACTTTCGCTTCTAAGTCTAAATCTTCAGGAGTAAATAATTCAGGATCTTGGGTAGCGGACTCATCGCCAGCATCCTCACCTTCACTCTCTACTTCTTCTTCTTTAACTTCTTCTTCAATTTCTTCGTTTGCAGATTCATCAGATTCCTTCGGGTCTTGTTGTTCTGATTCTTCTGGGTCAACCTCAGGTACTTGCTCAACGGGTAGAGACTGTTCTTCATTCGGTACAAATTCCGAGCTCTTAACAATATCAGCCAGCAATTGTTCTTCTGTTCGACCATCCGTAGCTCCAGCGTCATCCCTAGGCGGGGCAGAGTCTGGTATTGCTTTGGTATCTTCACTCATATTAGCTTACCTCTTTCTTTTTAGTAGTAGGCTTTTTAGAATTCTTTTCTAATACTTTAGAGTATCTTTCTTTTAAAGCATACATATAATATAACTTATCACAGTTAAGTTTTGTTTTACCGCCACTCCTGCTCGAATCATATTCTAAAGTATTTATCATCTCACTTAAATTACTTATTAAATGTGGATAATCAATTATTCTGTCCATCATTGTCCTCCATCATATGTGGGATATTCTTCCCGTACATCTCGAAGCTTATCATTTTCTCTTTGACACTTCCCAGTGCCATCGCAGAAGAGTAGAGGAACTCTCGAGATTTAGTTTCGTGTGGATCTGTCTTTAGCCACTCTATGAACAAGTCAATTAAAACTTCTCCATATACTTCATCAAAAAATTCAGTCCTTTCTTTAGACGCGAAGTGCCCTTTAACATGGGCAAGTCGCGCTAATTCATCTGGGTGTATTTTATGATTACCGTATGATTTTTTATTTCCCAGCCTCTTCTCGGCTGTCTCACGGTATTTATCCATTACTTATCCGCCGAATGCAGATACTAGTAATGGGGTCACAACTTCTTTTGTTAGGCCTATGGCTAGTACTAGCTTGATGCCAAAACTAACGATGCCTGAAAATGTAATCGGATCCATAATGTCCTCCTAATTTATTTTAATGAGTTTGGGTTTCTTTTCATCTGGAACAATTCTTTCCAGCTGTATAGTTAAAAGACCATCTTCTAACTTTGCATCTTTAACTTCAATATCGTCTGCAATCGTAAACTCTCTTGTAAACTTCCTATACGAAATTCCTTTATAGACATTTTTATTATCCTGAGTATTTTCTTTTACAGACTTTACAGTTAATAGATTCTCTGTAACTTCAACTTCAATATCTTTCTTATTAAAACCAGCAAGTGCCATTTCAATTTTAAAGTTATAATCATCATCCTTTATAATATCATAAGGTGGATATGAAGTTGTTACCCTAGAGTTGCTAGCTAACTGATCGAATAAACGATCAAAGCCTACAGCATAAGGGGTTAATGTATTAAAGTGATCAAATAAAGATAATGTTTGATTCATAAGTTTTTCTCCTTTTTAAGCAAGATTGTTGTAACCCTATAAGGCGTTACATATTATAAAGTCCTCTTTAAGTAATAAGTGTATTGTATACTACTTCACTAGCTTGTGCTGACGTACCATGAGAGGTTGCCAGACTAGTTAATGTTTGTGCACCGTTGTTTAATCCGGTTACAATTGTGAAACTTTTCTTTTCACAAGTAAGACCAGTTTGTACATCAGTACCTGCAGTTGCTACGTTAAATGTAATTTTAGAATCACTGTCATTAGTGACCATGATTTTTCCACCACCAGATCCACCGGCGGTTGTAACAGTTCCAGACTGAGCTGCACCAACTCCTGATGAGTTAATAGTTACTGTTCCCATAATTATTCTCCCTGTTGTTGAGGTTGAGGTTGTTGTGGCCCTTGCAATATTTGCTTTGCCATCATTATTATCTGAGCATAGTTAGGATGCTCAGGTAGTTGGGCACCTTCTTTAGTTGCCTTTATTGCAAGATCCGCCCATTCTTGAAAGTGTTTATCAATTGATACTGCTAATTGTTTAGAGTTATCATCTTGAGTATTTTTAGTTTGAGCATGAGTAAAACCAACATTAGCCTCCGCTAAAGCGGATTCGGCCATAGCCTTCTTCTGTTCTAATTGTTTTGCCTGCTCAGCATCTTGAGATTGCTTCTGAATTGTTTCAGCAGCCTTCTGCTTGAATTCATCGGTAGTATAATCTTCTAGAAAATCATTACTATCCAGATGCATTGCCTCGAGTAATTTAGTTGCCAGGATCGCAGGGGCTTCTGGTTTAATTACCATCCCTACGCCTTGATTGTTTAATGCAGGTAGAATTTCTCCACCTACCTTACCAAGCTTTGTGATCATATTGATATTAGAGTTCTCTCCAATATCTAATAAGATTTCTACATCCATCCTCGAAGGTAGTGTATCTAGATTAACAGTGCCATAGACACCATCTAGGTTATAAGACATATTACCTTTCATATTCTTACGCATTGTTTCGTAGATACCAGCGATCAACTTCTTAAAACCTGTCTCAGCGAATCGTCTAGCAATGTGTTGAATTCGTTTTTGCGCTGCAGACTGCACAGCCTGTAGCTTTTGTTCCGAGTTACCTGATATATATAAAGTATCATTAAGGCCTTGTGCGGCCTTCGACATGCCCGTTGCCTGCTCTTTTATTCCCTGCAAGTACTCTAGTAATGGCACAGTTCCTGTTGATATTACTTCAGGTGTTAAAGGTTGTACCGCATTCATCGGATTACCGTTTGTCGGTATGATTTGTTTTGGCTTCATGTTTTGTAATGCGCTGAAGTCTACAACATTAGGATCTGCCAGCTTAGGTGAATAGTTTGTTAAATAAGTATTCTCTACAAACCCACGTAAGATTGCAGTGCTTGCTAATGTAGAAGACCTTGCAAAGTCTGCCATCGACAATCCATAAAACTCAAATGGAATATCAATAGGAACAATCGAAGCTAAAGGTATATCTTCAATATCTGTTTCCTGAAGGATGTTAGTACCGACAGAAACAATATGTTTTAATTCTGCAATGCCATCACCATCTCTATCAACATTAATCCATGATTCAGTTAGTACAATATTTCTATTTGCTTCTAAAGGAACGATGTCATGCTGCTGAGATCCCTGCCAGTATTCCTGACCTGTAATTGTTTTTCTTGCAGCTGCATCTTCAGAGTATTGAGTACTGCCTACCCACTCTTCATTTGACAAATCATCCCACTCAGTTATCTCTGCTGCCATCTCAGGATAAAGTTTCCTTAATTCAGATCTTGACATCTCAGTTTGAATACCAACAAAGAAAGCATCTTCAATCGAAGTTGCATCTCTAGATATTCTAAAATTCTCTGGAGGAATAATTTCTATCTTAACTCTTGACTTATCTATTGTTTTCTTTATACGAACATTAACATATACTAATTCAACATTAGGCTCATCGCCTTCTAACGGTGCCATAGAATCTATACTATTTTCAAATTGAAGATCACCAACAATCTCTACATTGTCATCAGATAGTAACTCATCAAGTTTAGTCTGATCAATCTTTTCAAACTCTTCAAATACATAATCATAATCTTCTACATATGTCCAGCGACAGATAGCATTCTTCCATAATAGGGATGCTTTTATCCATTGCTGCATCAATTCCCAGCCATTATTCTTTTTAAACAAACAATAATTAACTATATTCGCTGCATCTTTAGCAGCTGAAAAACTACCAGGTGTCTCATCAAATGGAATGAATCGTGCTAATTTATGGTTACTTAAGAACAAATCAGAGATAATTGCGGTGTATGCTTCTACGACTTCAGTCGTTGATGTGTCTACGATAGTACTAACACCCTGAGGGTATAAATGATTCTCCGCTAATCCTGCATATTCGTAAGTTGCTTTTAATCTTTCTCGTGCGAGATCAGAACTATTCAACCAATCACCGGTAGAGTTCTGCACACCGGTCTCAATCATCTGGATTAACTGCTCATCGGTTACCTGTTCTTTGTATCCGTCAGGCTTACTCATTGTAATCCTCCCTGATACGTTGGTATCTTCTTAGCATTCTCTAAGTCTTCTACAGTATAAGAACCAGCTTTAGGAAGAACTCTTTCTTTTTCTTTCTTCTGCTTTACTTCTTTCTTTTTACCGCTTAAGTATTTTGGGTCATCACCCTTCTGTATAAATCTTTCAAACATTCTCCGCTCCTGGGACTAGTCATCACACTGACATTGTTTCTTTTTTAATTCGATTACTTCTTCTATTAATTCTGCATTACGCTTTAATAATTTATAATGCGCCTTCTGATGTTCTTTCAGATCCATCTTAACTAACCATAACTCTTTTCTAGCAGCCAGCATTTCTCTTCTTAATGTTTCTTCAAAACTTTCTTCATGATTTTTCCATCCGGCCCCTGAATTAAACATGTTAACCTCTTTTACTCATCCATGCAGATACACCCATGTACGCACCCACAATGCCCGCACCTGAAATATAAAACAAAGAACTTACATCACTCATTGCTTCAACTCTCTCTAATGGAATCCATGGTAAGAACATAGTTGCCGTAAAGACACCCATTGCGATTAATGTGTATCGAGCCATTCTAAGCTGGGCCAGTTCTTTACGTAATAAAGATTCTGTTTCTTTTATTTCTCTAAGATGTTCTAGTTCCTTATCGGACACAACACCGTCTCCATCCTCATCATACTCGTTGAACTTTGAGTTTTTCTCTAAGTTTTTCTGAATCGCTCTCATGATCATCTTTTTTCTCAAATAATTTTATTGTTACTAAAGGATCTGTTTTAAGTTTGTAGGTCCTTTTAAATTTTTCTATCCTCATTTTTATAAAGCTAACACGATCTTCTAAGTCCATAGCCCGTGCTTCATACTACTTAAATGCTCTTCGATAAACTGATCAGTGTTACGATCTTTTAAATCGGAATAAACATTTAATGAGTTCCATAAAACTTTACGTTCAAACTCATGACTCTTTAAATTATTTTCATTACAGTAACTATCTATCTTCTCCATTGCTTCGCGAACTTCTTGTGTTGGTGTCATTATCAGATCCTTTTTTATTTAAGATTGCGGCGATTGCTTCAGCCATAGATGGTACATATCCGCCCTTAGCTGCTACTCCATTTTGATAACGAATAGCAGCTCGGCGAATACTTTTATTAGAACGTTGACTTCGGTTCACTGTCGATTATCTCAACAACAAACTTACCAGCTTT